>WNFQ01013726.1_pt1 | contig 14895 bp, 9 predicted proteins | sample 5400171 | NCBI WGS metagenome assembly WNFQ01 (sample SAMN13153356, study PRJNA577476) | soil metagenome | isolation source: 20 cm soil under Madrone tree | place: USA:California | collected 2016-06-14
GTTCCCGGGGACTCCTGGTTGAAGCCGAGTCGCCCCCCGAAGGTGTAATTATTGGTGGGGGCCTGGAAGTTCGTGTGGTTGAAGACATTGAAAGCTTCCACTCTCAGCTGCAGGTTGAACGACTCCGAGATACGGGAAAGACGAATATTTTTGATGAGGGAAAAATCAACATTGACCAAGCGCGGGCCGATGAGCTGGTTGCGCCGCTCATTGCCCTGGACATTCAAGCAGAGCACCTGGCCTCCGGCGGGCGTTGTTCCACCCTGGTTGCAGAGCGGCGCGATCGCTGAGCCCGCTCCGACGGTTGGAAACACGAAGCAGTCCGGGTTGATGTAATTCAAGCCATTGCCCTTGAAATTCCCGTTGATGGGATTGCAGTTTGCGACCACGTCGGGGAATGCCCCAAAGCTCGTTCCATGTTGCCCAAGGACGTCTCCGGCCTGCAACAGAGTGAAGGGAACTCCCGTGCTCGCGGTTAGGATTCCGGCCACCTGCCATCCTGCGGCCAACGTCTTCATCCATCCATTCGCTGGACTCGGCAATTGATAGATGGCATTTGCAGAGAAGTTTTGGGTCACGTTGAAATCGCACATCCCCTTTCGCTGAACATTGTCGTAATAGATGAGGCTGGCGATGGAATTTTGATACGTTGAAGGAGACTGCGTGCTCGAGCCGAAATCCGTGCACTGGTTCCATGTGTAGGCGCCCTGCGCGGTAAGCCCGTGGTAGTTCCGCACTTTTAGTTGCGTGAGCAGCGAATTGTACTGCGCGGCCCCGTCGAAGCGCAGGCCGAATATGATGAAGCCGTTGGCATCCTGCTGGATAGCGCCCGAAGCCGGGAGTATACGGCGGCCGTCAATGACTCGAGTGTTGGAGGGGGACACTTGATTCATATCCTGTGCCTGAAAAGGAGTATGCAGAGTGTGTGAACCAACATAGCCTACCATCGCCGACAGTGTCTTCGAGAGCTGCTGTTCGACGTTGACGTTGTAATTCAGGGAATAGGTTCGCTTAGGATGTGGTTCGATGTAGTGCCCGAGACGGAACGGCGCAAACCTGGCGGCAATAGCAGCGACTTTGTCGGGAAAGCTCCCCTGCGGAACGCCAACGGCTATCTCATCCTGTGAATAGGGGGCGGAGATGGCTGCGTAGGTGGCGTAAATATAGGGGAGGGGAAGCATGTCGTAGATGCCGAATCCGCCGCGAACGGCAGTGTTCCCGTTGCGATTCGGACTATAAGAGAAACCGATCCGGGGTTCGAAGTTGTGGGTGGTCGGATTGCTCTGCCAGAACTGACTGACCGGGACAACGCAGCCCGGCACCGAGGTCGGACTTATGACTGCCGGGCATGGGCCGGTGCCGGGGGCGGCAGTCAGGTTGGTAACCAAGCCCAGGCGATTCCCCCTGTCCGTCGGAATGGTAAGCATCTCGTATCTTAGGCCCAGATTCAAAGTCAGATTTTTTCGGACTCGCCAGTTGTCCTGGATGTATCCACCGAACAAGCTGTCCTGGGCTTCGACAGGATTAGTTGTTCCATTGGGGAGAACAAGGCCGTTTGAAAGATTGTTGGTAAGGAACCTTTGCAGCCCGGTCGCGTTACCGGAAGGATTGAACGTGGCCGATCCGTTTTGATTTTTGCCTTGCGCGTTTGCATAGATGCGTTCAAAAGCGAAGCCGGTTGTGAGGGAGTGTGCTCCCCGAGAGGCCGCCAGATCGTCGTCGAATTGATAGGAGTTGTAGTGCACGCTGGCCTGCCGCAAACTGCCAAGCCCGCCTGTAGACGCAATTCCCCCTACATTGATTGCCGGTGCGAAAGTTCCAGCGGTGTAACCCAGCGTCGGGTCTCCCGCGGAAGGTGTGAGTGCTTTGATCGGCACGAGAATCTCGCCCAGGCTGCGGTTGTAACCGATGCGCACTATATTCACGACAGAGGGAGTGAAGATGTGTGTCTCTGTGATTCCCGCCAATTGGCGACTGGCGTTCAAGCGGCTCAAAGTGTTCCCGAGACTGTCCGGAATCGTTTCCGGGCCGCTATCGTACAGATAGGTGAGTGACAGACTGTCTTTTTCCGAAAAGGTCTGATCGAACCGCGTCACGAGGAAGTTCTCCGTCAGGTTGAGCAGGCCGGTGGTGTTGAAGGTGCCGGTGTCGCCGAAAGTTCCTGGGTTGAGGCCCGCATTAGGGAGCGGATACAGACCGAGAAAGGGGATGATCTTAGGATCCACCATGACGGTCACTGGGGTGCCATCGGCTCCGTGCAACTGACCTGATCGAGCCGCGGCAGATGGCACAATGCTGCTGAAGTTCTGGCTCTGCGACTGCCGGATTCCTTCGTAGTTGGCGAAGAGAAAGGTGCGATTTTTCCGTATCGGCCCGCCGGCGGCGCCACCAAATTGAACGCGGTGGAAAGGAGGGATAGTCGGCCCATCGAAGAAATTTCTTGCGTCGAATATCTTGTCGCGGTCAAAGACGTAGGCGCTTCCATGGGGGGCATTGGTGCCTGACCGAGTTACCGCGTTGATGACGGAGCCTGATGTACGGCCGTACGCCGCAGTGTAGGAAGTGGTGACGACGCTGAACTCCTGAATGGCATCGACGCCCAGGTTCGCACCAATCACGTTGCCGGGAGCGCCGTTTGAATAGTCATTTTCGTTGATACCGTCCAGACGGTAGGTGTTCTCGTATGGGCTATGTCCATTGCTTGCCAATTGATTGCCGTAGCCGCGGACTCCGCGGTTGGAATTTCCCGTGGTAGGTTGCTGGGGACGGACGCTGGCGACGCCAGGCTGCAAGGTCGCGAGCTGGGTCCAATCTCTGCCATTCAGGGGCAGGTCGACAATGCTTTTCTGCCCCACGGTTGCACTCATCACGGAAGTATCCGTTTCAACGTCATTGGTGCCGGCGTTTACGTCGACCCGCTCTGTTACCTGTCCGGGTATCAGACTGAGGTCGATTTCTCGTGTCGCCCCTACCGTAAGCTCGACGCTTTGCTCGACGTGCGTTGCAAATCCTGGTGCCGAGACAGTGATGGAGTAGATGCCGGGTTGGAGACTCTGCGCGCTGTACAAACCCTTGGCGTTGGTTGTTGCGGTACGAACTTCCCCCGTCGCGTTGTTCTTGATTACCAGGCTTGCCGCCACCACCACGGCCCCGGAGGGGTCCAGCACCTGCCCGGACAGGGTGGCTCCAGCCAACTGGGCGTTGGCCGTCGAGCTGGCTATCATGAGTGTGGCAAACGCTGCCAAACCGAAGGCGATAGACTTTTCGAGCATTCCATTACTGAACATTGCGCCCCCTGTGTTGCCATGAATTGTATACACTTTATTGAAAAAAGTGTTTACACTTGGCAACCGGGGAATCCTAGGGGATAGTAGATGGTGCTGTCAACCGGAAAGTGGCCGAGGACAAGAATGGCGCTCCGCGAAGGCGGATCGTAAAGATGGGCTCCCCGGTCGTCCCGTTCATAGGAAGGTAGGTGTGCCTTGCCCAAAACAGGAATGTCTCAAACGCTCGTCGACGAACTCGTGGCCAAGCTTGAAGGCGCGATCTTCCGGGGGGAGTTCCCGCCGGGTGCCCGGATCCGTGAGGCTAGGGTTGCAAACAGTTTGGGTGTCGGACGCGGCCCGTTGCGAGAGGCAGTTCGCCGGCTTGAGGGGCGGAAGCTGGTGGTTCGCCATCCCAATCGTGGCACTTCCATCACGACACTAACAAAAACAGAACTCGCAGAGCTTTTCGAGGTGCGCGAGGCTCTTGAAGTAGCCGCCTGTCGGTTGGCAGCAAAGAACATCACCGATGAGGCCATCGAAAAGCTGCGATTGACGCTCCTGCTTCAGAAAGATGTGACGGTCGACAAACTCTCAGAAATGTACAGAGAGTGGCATAACTTCGACTTTCACTATCAAATCGCCCTCGCGAGCGGGAATCGCCGATTGATCGACCTCCTCTATGGAGACATCTGGTCCCTCATGCGTCTCTACCGATATCCGGGCGTGCTCAGCCCGGGGCGCATCCCGCTGGGACAGGCTGACCATGAAGCCATTCTCCAGGCCCTGGTGGCACGCGACATCAACTGTAGGCACTTCTCATTTAAAAGTGCATGCATATTTTGGTCAAACATCCGGCAGTGCAGCCGCTTTATACCTTCTTGCACCATGAAAAAACCGTAGAAGATGGCAAACGAAAAATTACAACAAATTCGATTCATATCACCGGTCGGAAGCGTGGGCGGGGGTATCAGCGGCGATGCTTTGGACGAGGCGCTGGCGCAGGCCCCGCACTTCATCGCCTGCGATGCGGGCACCACGGATGCAGGTCCTTTTTCGCTTGGAATGGGGACGCCCGCTTTTCCTCGGGAGGCTGTGAAGCGCGATCTGTCGCTGATGCTGCGCGCTGGTCGAAAAGCGAACATCCCGGTGATCATTGGGTCTGCGGGCACGGCCGGTGGAGATGTTCACGTCGACTGGGTTCTGGAGATCGCGCGCGAGATCGTTTCCGAAAATGATCTAACCTTGCGGACAGCCGTAATCTATGCGGAGCAGGACAAGGCTTACCTCAAGAGGCTGCTGCATGAGAATCGAATCCTTCCCCTCGATCCGGCGCCGCCGATCAGTGACAGCATCATCGATGGCAGCAGCCGTATCGTCGGCATGATGGGCGTGGAGCCGCTCCAACAGGCCTTATCGGATGGGGCCGATTTCGTGCTGGCGGGGCGGTGCAGCGACTCGGCACTCTTTGCCGCGATCCCGTTGATGCAGGGCTTTCCGCCGGGGCTGGCATGGCATGCCGGCAAAGTATCGGAGTGTGGAACGCTGGTCTGCGAGACCCTCGGCAAGGGCGTCATCTTCACCACCGTCAGCCAGGACGAGATCACTATCCGCCCGTATGGCTTCGGCCTGCGTTGCACGCCGCAGAGCGTGGCTGCGCACAGCTTGTATGAGAACTCCGATCCCTACTTGCATCGTGAGTGTTCCGGGACCTTCGATCTGACGAGGGCTACTTTTGAAGCGATTGACGGCGTAACGGTCAGGATTCGAGGGAGCGAATTCATATCCCAACCATATACTGTGAAGCTTGAGGGTGCCGAGCTGGCAGGCTATCAAAGCATTATTGTCGGCGGGATACGCGATCCATACATCATCCGTCAGTTAGACAGCTGGCTCGCCTCGGTGCGCAGCTATATCGATGAAAGCGTTGCTCGTGTGCTGGGTGACAAGGCAGATAAAAATTTGTACAGCATTTTCTTTCATACCTACGGTATCAACGCTGTGATGGGCGGTCTCGAGCCCGACCCGAAACATCTCCCCCACGAAGTGGGTATCGTCCTCGAAGCCACAGCGCCGACGCAGGACATGGCGCACAAGCTTGCGCAACTCAGCCGCCAGCCGTTGCTGCACTACCCAATCGACAAGTGGGTGGGATCGATTACGGCGTTTGCGTGTCTCCACAATCCCGCGGTCATCGATCGGGGCCCGGTATACCGCTTCAACCTGAACCATGTCGCGGTTCCTTCCACTCCTGTCGAGATGTTTCGCACTCACTTTATAGACTTGTCTGGTTCGAGCAGATCATGATCCTAGCCGATATCGCAACGCTAATTCGCAGCAAGAATGCGGGTCCCTTCACGCTCACGTTTGACATCATGTTCGCTGACCTTGCCAGCTATCGGCGCGTCAAGGATTCCGGAGCGCTGAATCCAGCTGCCTTTGCCAAACTCTTCCGCTGCCCGGTGGATAAGGTGCGCTTCTTCGAATGCGAAAATGCCCTTGCTTTCAAGTTCAGCATCCCGCGCCCGCTTACCCAGGGTGAACTCGGTGACGGCGACACGCACGGCGGCCAGCAGTTCATTCCGCTGATGAACGTGGAGATTCCGTGATTACTTCGGAGATCGCTGAGGAGCGTGGGGCAGAGGTGGAAGCCCGGCTGGACAGAATTCCAGCGAGTCCCTATCTATGGAAACTGATCGCGCTGTTGTCTCTGGGCGGCTTCTTCGAGTTCTATGAACTCTTCATGACGGGCTTCGTGAGTCCAGGTCTCATTCGCGACGGCATCTTCCATGTTGGTCCGAACGGTCTCTTCCATCTGCCCGACCAGGCAGCGTTTGCATCCGTTACCTTCCTCGGTCTGTTTCTGGGAACCATCACTTTGGGGGGAATCGCGGATCGCTGGGGACGCCGCGCCGCCTTCCGAGGCTTTGCGCTCTGCTACGCTGCGGCAACGATCGTCATGGCCATGCAGAATACAGCCATCGCTATCGATGCAGTACGCCTGATCGACGCCATTGCGATCGGTGCGCAACTGATTACACTCGACACCTATGCGTCGGAGATAGTTCCACGCAATCTCCGTGGACGCGCGTTTGCGCTCTCCTTTGCAATTATTCAGACGGCGGTTCCCATACTCGCTCTGCTGGGCTGGCTCCTTGTGCCGCACGCTCCTTTGCATGTTCAGGGGTGGAGGTGGGTCATGCTGATCGGCGGAGCCGGCTCGTTCGTGGTCTGGGTACTCTGTCGCTCCCTGCCGGAGTCTCCACGCTGGCTTGCCAGGCATGGCCACCTGGAAGATGCGGAACGCATTACCTCCGTTTTTGAGCGGCATGCAGAGGCCCACCTTGGCCATCCGCTGCCTGCACCGAAGCCCTCGACTCTGAAGCATGTGGGCAAAGCAAGTTTTGCCGAGATACTTCGCCCTCCGTACCGCAGGCGCACCATCATGCTGGCAATCTTCAATTTCTTCCAGGCGATAGCGTTCTACGGTTTCGGAAACTGGCTGCCAGCGCTGGTCAACGCACAGAAGAATAATGCGCCGCGAAGCGCTCAGATCTCGTTTCTCATCACCCTCGCTTTTCCCATTGGGCCCCTGCTCTGGAGCACCATCGCGGAAAAATACGAACGCAAGTGGCAGATTGTTGGCGCCGCCGTAGGCACAGCCATATTCGGCATGTTGTTCGCGACCCACACCGCTTCCCTGGGATTGGTGGTACTCGGCATCCTGATTACTCTCATGAACAGCCTTCTGGGCTATTGCTCACATGCGTATCAGGCGGAATTGTTTCCGACCCGTATGCGGGCGCGCGCGGTTGGGTTCGTTTATTCCTGGGGACGTTTATCGACCGCATTTACCAGCCTCATCATTGGATTCCTCTTCCAACGTTTTGGAACTGCAGGGGTTTTTGCTTTTATCGCCCTCGCTATGTTCGTGGTCGTCGTCTCTGTCGGAGTTTTCGGGCCGCGCACGCGTGGCCTCACGCTCGAACAGATTTCTGATTAGCGTTGGCTTCCTTTGTTGACCTCCCGAGAATGGCGTCCTTAGGTTCTGGTCTTCGTCTACTTAATGGAAAATTTTGCTCCGGCGGGGTAACGAAAGTATGATCTGGGGTGGCCAGTCCGCTCGTTTCGGGCCGGATAGTGGCCTCGTTACGGACGGAGCCTCCGGTGACCATTCAGAAGATCTCAAGGCGTGCGTGGTTAGGGCAAGTCAGGGGCGTTGCCGGCGTTCTCCCACTGGGGTTTTCTGCGTCCCTTGCGTCGCAGTTTTTGCAGAACCCAGCACCGCCGCCTGAAAAGGCTTCGCCGTCAATGCAGGGTAAGCCCGCCCCTGAGTTCATCGGCGATCCAACCAATTATCGGTTTTCCTCGTCAGAAGACGCTTTTCTGGAAGAGTTGGAGCGAACCAGCTTCCGCTATTTTTGGGAAGAAGCGAATCCATATACCGGCCTCGTAAAAGACCGCAGCCAGGCAAGCGGCCCGGATGCCCGCACAACCGCAAGCATCGCTGCGACTGGATTTGGGCTCACTGCTTTGTCCATCGCGGACCATCGAGGTTGGGAGGACCGCAAGAAAATCCGCGAGCGCGTTCGAAACACGCTGCGTTTTGCCGCCACCCGCTTGAGTCACGTGCATGGTTTTTTCTTTCATTTCCTCAACATGCAGAGTGGCGACCGCGATTTTCAGTCGGAGGTGTCCTCGATCGATACATCGATTTTCCTTTGCGGGGCGCTGGCCTGCTGCGCGTATTTTGACGATGCGGAGATTCGCGATCTGGCCACGAAGATATACGAGCGCGTGGATTGGGGTTGGATGCTGCAGGGAGAAAAGACGCTGTCGATGGGCTGGAAACCGGAGACCGGATTCATCAAGGCGCGGTGGGACCATTACTGCGAGTTGATGATGATCTATCTGCTTGGCCTGGGGTCTCCGACGCATCCGTTGCCGAAGGAGTGCTGGGATGCTTGGAAGCGTCCGCAGATTGAATTCCACGGCTTGCACTACATCGGGGCGAGTGATCCGCTCTTCGTGCATCAGTATTCGCATGCGTGGTTTGACTTCCGCGGGAAAGCAGATGCGTACGCGAACTACTTCGAGAATTCGGTGATTGCGACGAAGGTACACAAGCTATGGTGCCTGGAGCTGGCGAAACAATTTCCGGACTACAGCGAAGACCTGTGGGGCATAACGGCTTCGGACTCGGCTCATGGATACGTGGCATGGGGCGGGCCACCCCCGATGGGACCGATTGACGGCAGCATCGTCCCCTGCGCGGCGGGTGGCTCCTTGCCCTTTTTGCCGGCGGAAACGCTGCGCGTTCTTCGAACGATCCGTGAAAAATACGCGAAAGGCGCCTGGCGAAAATACAGCTTCGTGGATGTTTTTAATCCGCTTAAAAACTGGTACAACCCGGACGTGATTGGGATCGACCTGGGGATCACGCTGCTGATGGCGGAAAATGTGCGAACCGGCTTCGTTTGGGAGCAGTTCATGAAGAATGATGCCGCGAAAAACGGAATGGCCCGCGCGGGATTCCACAAGCAATAGCGGTGCAATTTTATTTGCTGACGATTATCGGCCTATCTCGATGAGTGCCAGGGCGTGAGGCTCGAGCGTGAGCGCGAGGGTGCCTTTCTTGAGCGTCTGCGTTTGCGCAGTAGGTAGCGTGGCGGCTTTGCGGAGTGCCTCGATCTGCGCTGGCGTGGGGAATGCGGGCCTGCCCATCTTTTCCCAGGCAGGCAGCGGCGAGCCGTGTTCCGTGTCGACGATGGTGACCCGCGCGGATGGCGTCCCGCTGAGATCCTTGAAGTGCAACGTGACGGTTTTCGGTGAACCGGCCTCTTCGGGCAGGAAGAGATTCCACGCGGCGATGGCGAGCGAGCCGTCTTTGCGGCGCGTGACGAGGACGCTATCGGAGTTGCCTTCGAGGCGTGTGTCGCCGAGCTGATGAAGAAGCGCGAAGTCGTTGAAGGCGGCCTTAGGAATGCTCCGTTCGGCGAGCAAACCAAAGCCGCCGTAGAATGGCGTTTTCACGACGCCCTGTTCTTCAAAAACATCCGAGAACGTCCAGTAGCTCATCATTTCGGCGAGGCCGTCGCACTGGCGGATGGTGTCGGCCATCCACGGTCCCATAAAGGCTGTGTCCGTCACAGCGGGCTCGTTCATATAGCTCGCGTTGAACTCGCTCCAGATGAGGGGCGTATTCGGGAAAGCGGATGCGGCGATCTGTTCGTGAACTTTTTTGACTGCGCGGCAGACCATTTGATTTCGTGGAATCTGTTCGTGCGTGCCGAAGACATCCTCGGCCTTGTCATTGCCGTAGACGTGAGTTGAAGCAAAGTCCACCGGGACGTTCTTCTCTTTGCAATGCGCAAGGAAGCGGTCCACCCAAGCTCGTAGTAAGTGGCCTCTTTCGGATCACCGGCCCAGAAATCAATGTTGGGCTCGTTCCACACTTCGAAATACCACTGCGCGACTTCATCGACGCCGTAGCGCTCGACGAGATGCCGCGTGAAATTCTCGACGAGCCGTTCCCACTTTCCCCAGTCCTTCGGCGGGGAAACGTTCTGTTTGTACCAGAAGGCATGGAGCGCGTTCGGATCGGAAGCCAGCTTTTTCGGGGTGAAGCTGAGCTCGATAAACGGGCGGACGTGATTCTCAAGCAAGCCGTCGTAGATCTGATCAACGTAGGAGAAGTTGTAGACCGGCTTGCCGGCGCTGTCTTCGTCGTAGAAGCCAGCTTCGTCGTGGAAAATAGCGTGGAAGCGGACATATTCGAAGCCGGTAATGCGTTTTGTCTCACCGAGGTCGTGGCGATAGCTTTCGCGGAGTGAGAGAATGGCACGGCCGGAGCCAAACATCTTTTCCCAGAAGTGCGGGAACGGGTGCGCTGCCTCTTTGGCGTCGATCTCGATCGTTTGTGCGCGAGCGATCATCCCAGGGAAAACCGCGAGTACGGAAAATATTGCCAGACAAAGTGCAAGATAGCGAAAACTTGCGCGGCCCATCGGGAGGCTCCTAAGAAAATAAAGCTGAAAGTGCGGGGGCGCAGTGCGCTACGCCCCCGCAGGAAGCAGTCAGAAGCTGAAGCGCAATTGGAACTCGATGACCCTGCCGGAAAGACCGTCCGAAGGCCGGCCGAAACTCCCGGTATTGATGATGTCCGTGGGAGCTGTTGCCGGAACAAGATCTTGGAGATTCAGGATGTTAAACGCATTGAAGAGGTTGGCGCGCAACTCCAATTTCGCGGCTTCTCCCAGAATGCGCGTGCGCGGAACCCCAAAAATCTTGCCAGCCGAGAAGTCGATGTCGGTGTAGCCAGGTCCTGCAAAGATATTGCGGCAGCGGCAGCCGGCACCTCTCGTCTTTACGTCGAACTCCGTGGCGGGACTGGGAAAGATTCCGTTGATCCACTGTTGTTTCGAAGGGCTGGAAATCGCCCCTCCGTTATATGCAAATGGCAGATCGGGGCAATAGCCGTCGCCATTGCGGTCATTGTTTGGGTCGCAGCTTCCGATCAACGCGGAGAAGGGGAACCCGGTGTGCTTGTCCATGATGCCCCCAAGCGTCCAGCCTCCGAAAACGTTACCGACAAAATCGTGGCGCGAGCGGAGGAAAGGCAATTCCCAGTAACCGGAGAACTGGAAGTGATGACGAACATCGTAATCGGAACTGGACTTGTTGAGGAGTTGATTGCTAGGATCGGTCTGCTGGAAGCCAATCTCGTAGGAAGCGGTGTCAATCGAATGGCTCAGTGTGTAGACGGCCGACAGCGTGACGCCATGAGAGAAGCGGCGAGTCGCTTCAAAGATTCCGGCATCGAAGCTAGCATTCACATCCGGCAGTGGAATAAACACTCTTCCGAAGCGATTATTGCCCACGATTACAGGAGCCAGACAAGCCGGATTAGACGGGCCGCAAGGTACCCCATCAGGGCTAGCGGACTGTACTCCATCCACGTTGCCGCAAAGTTTTCCGGCCTGTGGAGGATTACAGGGATCAAAAGTGTCGCCGGGGCGGAATCGGTTCAAATCGATCGTTCTCGCGAGCTTACGGCTGCGGCTTCCCTGATAGCCAACCGTAATTTGGAAGTCGTGCGCGGGCTCGAGTTGCGTCTGGAGCGAATACACGTACACATAGGGGGTGGGTTCGCTGGGCAGAGCCCCAAAGATGTCGACTTTCGTCGCGGTGGTGCAGGCGGCGTTTCCGCAGAGTGCGCCATCCGGAGCGACACCGAATGCAAGGTTTGAATTTGCCGGATAGCTGTTTGCTAGTTTGCTGCCACCGAGTCCGTATTGGATGCTGGATCCAGGTGGCGGCCCGACGATGGCGCCGGGGTCAAAGAAGCAGCAAAGGCTAGCTTGTGCGAAGAAAGGAGTGTTCTGCCGGACGTTGGAATATTCCGTATCGTATGGACGATTGTAGAGGATACCAAAGCCGCCCCGGAGGACAACTTTTTGCCCCCCGATGTTGGGACTGTATGCGAATCCAAGGCGTGGGCCGAAATTGTTCTTGTCCGAGTTGTAGAGTTGATTTACGGCATGGACGCTGCCATTAATGAACCCTTGCGAACCGAAGACGTAATTGCTCAACCGGTTTTGCGTCTCGGTGATTGGCGGGAAATACTCCCAGCGCAAGCCTAGATTAATCGTCAGGTTTGGACGTATCTTCCAGTCGTTCTGGAAGAACAATGAATAAGCGGCCGTCCGGAAGTAGCGCTGCCCATTCGGAGGGGCGCCTGTCAATGGATCCACCGCTACGCCCTCGAAAAAACAGCAAGCGTCATTGGCAAAATTCAGCAATCCACGAAACTGATAATTTGGCCGCTCAAAGCCACTCTCGTCATCATTGTTCTGTTCCCGAGTGATCTCGACACCGAATTTCGAGGAATGACTGCCATGGACCCAGTTCAGAGTGTCACGAAACGCGAACGTGTTTTCGGCCAGCTTGCCCGGTGTCGTTCCCGAAGCGGGGATGCCCAAAATCGTTCCAGGATCTCCCAGACCTCCTGCGTCGAAATCGAACAGACGGATTTGGGGAATTCCATAGTTGGTATTGCCCGTCGGTTGGAGCTGGTTAAATGCGAAGCGCGTAACATTGAAGCGCGCCTCGTTCACCAGAAGAGAACTGATGGTGCGAGTCCAGCCGATACTCGCCACGTAATTGTGCGGAAGAAAAGCCACGTCCTCGAGTGGACGGTTGCCTCCGTTTAAGTTATTCAGAGTGACATAGTAACTGCTAAAGAAGAATTGATTGTTGCCGCGGTTGTAATCGACGCGGCCATTAAACTGATTGCCTTTGCTCGAGTTCGGTATACGAAGATCGTAAATACCCCAGTCGGGAATTCCATCTGTCCCATTACCGACAGCCTGCCCCATCTTTGGTGTGTTCCCCGGCAAATACCACTGCCCGAGTTGACGGAAGTTAGGATCACTCGGGTTTGTAACAAGAGAGCAGCAGTCCGTTTCCTTGGTCGTCGTGGAGATGCGGGGAGCGATTCCCGGCATATTGAAAATCTTGGCGGCCAAACTGTTAGGGTTCACCTGCATGACATATTGGCGAAAGGCCGGGGTTTCCAGTTTTACGTCCCGCTTGGTCTGGGAATCCGTTTGCCGTATCCCCTCATAGGAGAAGAAAAAGAAAAGTTTGTCGTGGACAATGGGTCCGCCCAGGCTGCCTCCGAAGTCACGGTATTTCTGGTCATTGCGCGTCGGGCAGTGGCTGGCGACGATGGTGAAGGCCCCGCCCTCACAAGTAATCGGATGCAATGTAACGTTGTTCGGGCCATAAAACTTATTGAATGCGTTCAGTCCTTTGTCGTTGAATTTGATGAGAGCGCTTCCGTGAAAAGTATTTGTGCCACCCCTGGAAATGACTTCAACTTGTGCGCCTGAGTTCCGGCCCTGCTCGGCATTGAAGGATGCCGATGTTACAACGATTTCCTGCACCGACTCCTGGTTTGGTGTAATAACGGCAGCGCCACCGTTGCTCAAGCTGTTGATGCTCACTCCGTCTAAGCTGTAAGTGTTTGCGGTGACGCGCTGGCCGTTAGCGACAACTGGGACCTGGTTTTCCACCTGAAAAATCTGGTTGTTGGAGCCGCCTGGCCCGACCTGTTGCGGAAGTGCAAAGGAATTCCCATTGCCCTGGCGTGCGGCGTCGCCGAAAACGCCCGGGGTAAGGCGGATCAACTCATAGGGATCCCTGCCGAATTGCGGGAGGGCCAAAATCTCTTGCGAACTAATAGTGTTCGTCGTGCTGGCGTTCTCCGTTTGCAAACCTTCGGTGGAAGCGGAAACCGTGACTACGTCTGATACTGCGCCGATGTCAAGGATCACGTCATACCCTCGCGGCTGTTCCGCGTCGACGACGATGTTCTTGGAAATCGTGTGTTTGAACCCACTCGCCTCGACTGTGACAGTGTAGGTGCCAGGTGCCAGTTCATTGACCCGATAAAAGCCTTGATCACTGGTGGTGGTTTCGCGTATGGCGCCTGTGCTCTCATTTGTGACCGTGACTTTGGCCCCCGCGACGACCCCGCCCTTCGAATCCTGGACGGTGCCCTGAATACTAGCTTTGAACTGCGCATAGGCGGAGACGGCGCAAAGAGAGAGAAGAACGGTGAGAATGGCTTTCAAACGCATGGCATCACCTCAAGATCGATCTTGGCAAACATTGGAAAAACAAATTCAGTAAATCGATTTATCACACCCTGGTGAGCATAGAACACCCGTTGCACAGCCGTTGTCAAGTGCAAATTTGAAACTGGAAGATGGAGCCCCTGAAATCGGGGAATAGGATGTCAGCGCAGGAAGCCGGTTGTCTGTTCACTTCTGTACAGTTCGTGACCGCACTTCGCCGCTTGCCTGGCCAACTTCTGTGTGCCAGACTACGCTCACGAAACACCCCATGATCCGAGCGAAAACAGTTGCGTCTTCTCCGCCGCGCGGAAACACCTCAGCGCAGTCCGTCAGCTTGAAGTCGTTGGCAGAGCACCTTGCGCTTTCGCCGGCTACGGTGTCCCTTGTCATTAATCGATCTCCCGCCGCAAAATCAATTCCGCATCGCACTCAGGAGCGCATCAGACTAGCAGCGCGAGAGCTGAACTACCGGCCAAACTTCATGGCTCGGTCGCTGCGCGCGCAACGGAGTTTTACCATCGGAGTGGTGGTGCCGGAGATCAGCGAAGGGTACGCGGCGCTGGTGATGTCCGGCATTGAGGACCACCTGCTGGAAGAGGGCTATTTTTATTTTGTGGTCAGCCATCGGCACCGGGCCGATTTGATCCTGGAATATCCGCGGTTGCTGCAGCAGCGCGCGGTTGAGGGCTTGATCGCCGTGGACACGACGTGCCAGAAAGGTGCGCTGATTCCCGTCGTGGCCGTCTCCGGGCACCGCGAAGTGGAAGGCGTAACGAACATCGTATTGGACCATGCGCTCGCCGCGAGGCTCGCAATGGAGCATCTTGTGCAGCTTGGACACCGCAAGATTGCGTTCCTTAAAGGTCAGGAGTTCAGCTCGGACACCGAAATACGCTGGGAGTCGGAGCGAGGGGCCGCGAAGGAATTGGGTCTGGAGATCAACGAACGGCTGGTGGGGCAGCTCGATAGCGAATCGCCGTCGCCCGAAGTGG
>WNFQ01006314.1_pt1 | contig 14893 bp, 9 predicted proteins | sample 5400171 | NCBI WGS metagenome assembly WNFQ01 (sample SAMN13153356, study PRJNA577476) | soil metagenome | isolation source: 20 cm soil under Madrone tree | place: USA:California | collected 2016-06-14
ATTCCGCGACGTACACCGAACGCGAGTCCGAGTATCTGGCCGAAGAGATTCATTCGCTGGATGAAATCTTGACGGAGCTCGAGAAGCAGCCGGAGAAATCTCTGGTGCTCGATACCACGGGAAGCGTCATCTACACCGGCAACAATCTGCGAATGCGCTTGCGGCACCAAATGACGATCGTGCATCTCGCGGCTTCCACCGAGGAGCAGCAACTGCTGATCGAAAGATATTTGAACGATCCAAAGCCGGTGTTGTGGCGAGGTGCGTTTCAGCCAAAAGCGGGAGAAAAACCACGCGATACAGTGGCGCGATGTTATCCGGCGCTGATTGCCGTGCGACGTCAGAGTTACGAAGCACTCGCGCATTGCACACTGCAAGTCGCCTCGTTGCGCGGTGCATCGTTGGACGCCCCTGGGTTCTTGAAAATGATTCACGACAAGATGGGAAGCGCGCGATGAGTCCAATTCATTGAGATATCGAAGTACATCGCGAAAGGCACCGCTCACTTCGCTCCGCGGTGCGGTGCTGCGTGGGCTTGCGCCCGACGGTGGACTCTACATGCCCGCGGAGATTGCTCGGCATTCATCGGGGGAACTGGAGGAATTTCGCAGCCTGCCGTTCACGGAGGTGTGTTTTCGCGTGGCGCGCCAGTTTGCCGCGCCTGACGTTCCGGAGGAAGTACTCTGGCAAGTAGTAAGCGAAGCAATCAATTTTCCCGTGAAGCTGGTTTCACTCTCGCCCGGTCTGCACATCCTGGAGCTGTTTCACGGGCCGACGCTGGCGTTCAAGGATTTCGGCGCGCGCTTCATGGCGCGGCTGATGGGATATTTCGTTCGCGGCGAAACGCGGCTTCTTACCGTGCTCGTGGCGACTTCCGGAGATACCGGCAGCGCCGTCGCACACGGTTTCCTGCAGGTACCGGGAATTCGCGTGGTGATTCTTTATCCGTCGAAACGCATCAGTGAAGCGCAGGAGAAGCAATTTACCACGCTAGGCGAAAACATCACCGCGCTGGAAGTGGCGGGCACGTTTGACGACTGCCAACGATTGGTGAAGCAGGCCTTTTCCGATGCACCGCTAGACAAACACACATGGCTGACTTCCGCGAATTCCATCAATATCGGGCGGTTGCTGCCGCAGATGTTTTATCACGTGGCGGCTTACCGGCAGTTGCCGGTGGCTTCGGTACCGCTGATCGTTTCCGTGCCTAGTGGAAACTTTGGCAATCTCACGGCGGGAATCTTTGCCAAGCGCATCGGGTTACCGGTAGCCAAGTATGTGGCTTCAACAAACGCCAATGATGTCGTACCGCAATATCTGCGGAGTGGAGAGTTTCATCCACGCGCGGCGCAAGCGACCTTTTCCAACGCTATGGATGTGGGCAATCCAAACAATTTTCCGCGATTGCTCGATTTGTGCCGAAATCGCCTCGAATATGTGCAGAAAGAAATCTGGGGCCACAGCGCAACGGACCAAGAAACGCTTGGCGCAATGAGAATGCTCCAAGATAAGTTCGGTTATATCTCCGATCCGCACACGGCCGTCGGCGTGCTCGGTTGGGAAGCTTACAAGAGTCAACATCCTGTGCCAACACAGGGTTTGGTGCTGGCTACCGCACATCCCGCGAAATTTGCCGACGTAGTGATGAAAGCGATTGGCGCGGCGCCGCCGTTGCCGGATCGCCTGGCCGCTTACTTGAAACGTGACAAGCTTTCGCTGCCGATCTCGAGTTCGTACGACGAATTCAAACAATTTCTTCTCAGCCAATAAATAACGAAGAATTGCGATCCGGCAGAATTGTGTCGCGACTGGCTAGTTCCTGCGGAGTCGGTCGAGCAGAACGAAGAGAAATACCGCGACCAGTCCGTTGACGAGCGCCGCGACGATGAGATGCATGTTAAACCACGGCTCCGGCTGCGCGAGGAGCATGCGGCGCGTCAGAACGATGAACCCCTGATGCACGATGAAGAACGCGAAGGTGAGGGCGAAGCGCGCAGCGGGGTGCTCGGTATCGAGCCGCGCCCCGATAGATGAAGCGAGATACCCGATGATGGTTTTCGCAATACCGTAGAGTCCCAGCGGAACAGTTGGTCCGCTAAGGCTGTCCTGCAGAAGCCCAATAAACGTCCCCAGGAGAAGTCCTGTGGAAGGATTGCGCCGGCTGAGGCCGAAATAGATCGTCACCAGCAGAGGCAAATCGAGGACGGCAGCCTTCGCAAAATGAATTGGGAACGATGACTGGAATACCAGTGCCAGCAGCGTGGCGACGATGATCGCGCCGGCACGAAACTTGTGAACTTCGATGTGCGATTCGCCGCGGATGTCAAACGCGTCGTTCATCGTCTTACCGCCGGAGGAGGAGTAGCTGCGCCGGACGCCGGAGCCTGTGCGTCAGCGGGACTACCTTCGTTTTTCATCTCGAGGGGACGAAGCGACAGAAGAACGAATACTTCCTCCAGCCGTTCGAGATTGGCAGCCGGTTTCACTCGAATCTGCTTAAAAGGATTGCCAGGTTTGATTTCCGCGACGGTGCCTACGGGAAGGTCACGTGGGAAGATACGATCCATACCGCTGGTAATAACACGCTCTCCGAGATTGACCGAGTCGTCGTTGGGAACATACTTCATGACCAGAAGCGGTTCACCCTGCCCCCCAACGGGGCTTTGAATACGGGAATCGGCCAGCAACGCACCGACGCCGCTCTCTTTGTCCGTCAGCAGAAGCACCAAGGAAGCATTGGAATACGCTTCGACGACCTTGCCGACCACGCCATCCGGAGTGATCACTCCCATATTTTTTCGGATGCCGTCGTGCTCTCCACGGTCCAACTGAATTGTCAGACTGGCGGTACCGGCGCTCACGCCAATCACACGAGCGGCAATCATGGGGACTTCTGCATGGGCTTGCCGGAACTTCAGCAAGGCCGCCAGGCGATCGGCTTCCGCGGCTCGGCCCTGCAACTGCGCGATTTGCAGCTTCAGCGCATCGTTCTCGCGGCGCATCTGCTCGTTTTCCCGCGTAGTATTTTGCAGAGCGAAGTAGTGGCGCCAGGTGTCGCGAATCCAGCCAAACCCGGAGGATCCTGCCCGCTCAAACGGTGAAACGGCGCCGACCGTCCACACGCGAATGAGCCGCCCTTCGGAGTCGCGCTTGATCTGCAAGGCCAGCATGAGTACTTGCAGCAGGATGACTCCGGCGAGCAGGACCAGCGATTTGTGACGAGAGGGAATGGCTACCATGTGGATTCCGAAACTAGAAACTCGATCGTGGAAAATCGGGATTTGGCTTCATCGCGATATAGCCCATCGGGGACGGCATGTTGTGGCCCCACCAAGGAAAATCTCAATCGATGCAGACCTGGCGCAACAGATTGAAGTCGCTCAGCATTTTTCCCGTGCCAAGCACCACGGACGCCAACGGATCATCCGCAATCGAAACCGGCAAGCCGGTTTCTTCGCGAATCCGCTTGTCCAGGTTCTTTAGCAGCGCGCCGCCGCCCGTCAGAACGATTCCGCGATCGCTGATGTCGGCGGAAAGCTCGGGAGGTGTGCGCTCGAGGGCCACGCGTACAGCATTGAGAATGGTTGCGACACATTCGCTGAGGGCTTCGCGAATCTCGCTGTCGTCGATGGTGACCGTTCGCGGCACACCCTCGATAAGGTTGCGGCCCTTCACTTCCATCGTGAGCGGTTTTTCCAGCGGGTACGCTGAACCAATCTCCATCTTGATCTGCTCCGCCGTCCGTTCGCCAACCAGCAAGTTGTACTTGCGCTTCAGATACTGCATGACCGCTTCGTCCATCTCGTTGCCCGCCACACGCACGGACCGCGAATAAACGATTCCGCTCATGGAGATGACGGCGATGTCCGTGGTTCCGCCGCCGATGTCCACGACCATGTTGCCGGAGGGCTCTTCAATCGGCAGCCCGGCGCCAATCGCCGCAGCCATGGCCTGCTCGACGAGAAAAACTTCGCTGGCGCGCGCGCGGTAGGCGGAGTCCTGCACGGCGCGCTTTTCAACGGGCGTGATCTCGCTCGGGACGCCAATGACGATGCGCGGGTGCACCAGCACGCGCCGATTGTGGGCCTTCTGAATGAAATAGGTCAGCATTTTTTCGGTGACCTTGAAGTCCGCGATGACCCCGTCTTTCATCGGCTTGATGGCGACGACGTTGCCGGGCGTGCGCCCGAGCATTTCTTTTGCTTCGCGGCCCACAGCCACGACTTCGCCGTTGGACTTGTTGATGGCTACGATCGAGGGTTCGTTGACGACAATGCCTTTGCCGTGCGCGAACACCAGCGTATTGGCAGTGCCCAGATCGATGGCGAGGTCGGAAGAAAACAGACTGAACACCGACCTCATGTTGTAACCGTTCTTGTTCATCCCTACATCCCCCCGCGGAGAAAGTCTCTCCGCTGCCCGGCCGGCAATCGCGCTGGGCCTTACCGCGGCCAGCCCCCAACTCCATTGTCTCCGGACACCGCGACCAGCGCAAAGGCGCTTCGGTCCTTCCTCGGATATCTTACTTCGGAACCACGATGGACACCTGCTTCATCGCCGTCCCACCCCGGCGATTCGACCCGATAATCGAAATCGTATGCTGCCCGGGCTCGAGCGCCTCGGTGAAGTGCCGGAAAGTCCCATCCGGAGAGACGTTCGGCACTGATTGACCGTTTACAATCAGAGCCGCTCCCCGTTCCGTGCGGCCCACGATCTCCGCCACGCGTCCATGCAACTGGGTTGAGTCAATCTCCAGCAGCATCGATTGGGACTTGCCTTGCGCCACCAGAGTAAACTTGAAAATCTCGCCGACTTCACTGATCTGTTTCTTTCCATCTGTCGCCGTAACATTCCAGAAGTAGTCGCCGGGATCGAGCCCGGTAATCTCGACAGCCGCTGAGCTAACCTTGGCTTCCTTCACAGTCTTTGTAAACATTGAAGTCGTGCTGATTCGCAGCGTATAGGACACGGCATCCTGAACGGGCTTCCATTCGAATCGAACCGGCGAAATCTTTGGATCTTCCACGATGATCGGCGAGAGGTTTAGAGGCGCGACAAGATCGGGAGGCGCCAGCACATTTGATTTCTGGAACGTACCGTTGTTGCGAATCGTAACTTTCTCAAATTGCGTAAGGTCAATCTTCTCCTGGCCACGCTGCACCTGCGCGCTACCGCTCGAAACCAAGATTTCGCTCGACTTATTCTCAGGATCCGCCTTCACCTTACCACGGCTGTTCGAACCTAGTTGTGCTTTGGCGTCTTCGACGCGCACCTGGGCCTTCGACTCGGCCAGAGTGAATGTCGGCGTGGCCCAGTTAACTTCACCGGTTGTGATTCCGATGCCGGAGCTGCTCGGCTTGTTGTTGTCCGTGGAATTTTCTTCCACGACCACCAGCGAGTCAGGCTTCATGGTGTAGGTGGTGCCATCACTGAAGGTGATCCGCGCGTCGCCATCCGAACCGGTCTTAATCTGGTCGCCCTTGTCGAGCGTGGTGCGAAAATCCGCTACCACCCATTGGACGGAATTGACCTTCTTGACTTCGACTTTGCCATCAAGGTTGACGAACTTGGCGTGTTTCTGATCGGCACCCGCGGCGTCGATTTCGGGATCGCTCACGGCCTTCTCGAATCTCTTGAAAAGCGCCTGATACAAGTCGGGCTTGACCACGTAAAATCCTGCGGCAATGATGGCAACAGCCAAGAGCCCGTAACCGATCACCGTCTTATAAGTGACTGCCTTCCAGTACACTTCAACGTGCGGCCCCTTTTGTTGAGCCTGCGTGGATCTCGGATCGATTGGTGTTTGTGTTGTCACGGTTGATTGTGTTGTGAAAGCTCCAATTTTTCAATGTAGCACAGCGATTTCCGTATGGATGAATTGCAGGAGTTCGCGTAGTCAAATTGCAAATAGCACCGCCGGACCTGGCCCCAATTGCCTTTCGCCTGTCCTTTGGTGCAGGTTTCCCATGGGACTCGTTGCTATTCTTTTTTGCGGATGAAAAAGTGCTGTTTGTCTACCCCGGCCGCCACCGCGACGTCGAAAAATGCCACCATCATTTCGTCATAGGTCTGTTCGCCCCAGCGCACTTCGGCACTCGCATCAGGATTGTGCGCGTTGGCCTTGGAATTGTCATACCACGCGACCGCTTGAAGTTCGGTTCCCGCTTTCAAGTAGCGCGGCACCGCCAGCCGGTAGCTCATTTGCCAGTGGAAATGATAGTTGACGCGAAGCAGCGGCTCAATTTCATACTGTGGCCCGCCATTTGCTTCGGCATTCTTGCGAATCAGGTTGTATTCGAATCGCTTTCCACGCAGGTGCATATGCGGGAAAAAACTGAGCAACGTGGCGTCATTGGGAAGCGTGCCGCGCGCCTCGACGCGGTAGTCCGGCGCGCCCGCTGGTATCACGAAATGATCGTTGGTGAGTTGCAGAGTCAGCACCTGCTGCTCGGGCGCATGCTTCGAAAAAATCAGTCCAATGCTCGATTGTTCCGATGCCGCGCGGCCGTTGGCGGTGTAGTGCATCTGAAAAACAAGGTCGGAGCCTGCAGGGATAAATTTCGCCATTGTTTCGGGCCACGCATCCGGCGAACTCCCTGGGGTATAGACCAGCAAGACGTCGCTGTCCGTCCAGTGAGCGCTGCGGCGATCTTGCGGATCGCTCAGCATTGAGGCCGTGAAGGGAACGCCAACAGGAGCATGCCGAAGCCAGTTCGAATCCGGCGGGCGAACATACACAACGGCGTGATGCACGTTCGAACGCAGCCCCGGCAGAACCTCCGCGATCTGCACCCAGCGGTCTTCCTTGAAATTTGTGGGCACAATTTCAAAGGTGTACTCGATGTCGCCGCTCGCGGAGAGCGGCGCCGCCTGCGGCATCTTCAGTATCAAGTCCGGCTTCGGGATGCTCCAGCCTGCTGTCCAAAGCCGGGATGACGGAGCGTCCTTTGCACTCCCGGGCGGTGATTTCGCGTCGACCCAGGCCGCGAGCGTTCTGATTTCCGCTGGATTGAGCGATGGATCATTGGAAAACTGCCCCACTTTCGGGTCGGCGAACCACGGCGGCATGGATTTGTCCTGCGTTGCGCGTGCGATCGCGCCTGCGAACGGCCTTGTTTCTTCGTAGGTTTCAAAAGGCATAGGGGCGATGCCCCCAGCGCGGTGGCAGCTTTGACAGTGCAGCTCAAGGATAGGCAGCACGTCGCGATAGAAGGTCGGTGGATTCATTGTGGGAGCGGACTGTGCAAACGATCCCCTCAGACTCAGCAGCACCCGGAGCATGCCGCTGAGTACAAGGAACACCCTGAGTTTTCGGTTGGCGCTGATCCCCATGCGGTTACGATGCGCAGCCCCCCTTGGCGGTGGCTCGCTCCCGCCAGTCTACTCCTTCATGCCTTAGGTCACTGGACCGAGCCGTGGGAATGCCCAAAGGACCGATCCCCAAGCGCCCAATCTGCCGAAGCGGACGATTATGTTTGAGACGGGTGCCTATATCTCCTATAATTTAAGTTTGTCTACTGACGTGGGGGACTCATAGGATGGTTGGCGCAAAAGATAAAAGCAAACTTGGGTATCGCATCCTTCTGGGGGCCGTGGTCCTGGTCCTGGGAGGCAGCATGCTTCTGTACCTCGTTCCCCAGTCGCCGGTCAGCGGCGAAGTCTCCACGGACACCCTCGCCAAGATTGGAGATGAGTCGGTCAGCGTAGAAGACGTACGGCAGCAGCTGAACCAGATCGAGCAGCGCAATCCCAACATGAAGCCGCTCGAGTCCCTCTACGCCCAGCAAATCCTGAAACAGCTCGTATTTGAGAAAGAAATTGAATACGAGGCCAAGCGTCTCGGAATCGCTGTGTCCGATCAGGAGCGTGCCGATCGTATCCGCCAATACGTTCCCACGGCATTCACCGGCGGCACGTTTGTCGGTATGGACCGCTATTCGACCGAAGTCCAGGCGCGCTTCCAATTGACAGTTCCCGTGTTCGAAGAACTTATCCGGCAGGGCTTGCTGGAGGAAAAATTCCGCAAGCTGGTGACTGACGGGATCAGCGTGGGGCCTGCCGAACTCCAGGATGAGTTCCGCTACAAGAACGAAAAAGTGAAGTTGGACTACGCGCTGATCAAGCCGGAAGACCTGGAAGCCAAAATTTCACCGGATGAAGCGGAAATCCGCGCCGCCTATGAAAAGAACAAGTCGAAATACCAGGTGCCCGAACGGCGCGTGGTGCGCTTCGCGCTCGTGGACGTAAACCAAATGCGCCAGAGCGTGCAAGTGTCCGATGACATGCTCAAGCAGCAATATCAGGCCAACATTCAGCAGTATCAGGTGCCGAACCGTGTGCACGTCGAGCACATCCTCTTTATGACCGTCGGGAAAACAACGGACGCGGAAGTTGAGGAGGTCAGGAAAAAGGCCGAGGATGTCCTAAAGCAGGTCAAGAAGGGCGGAAAGTTCGAAGACCTGGCGAAAAAGTACTCGGAAGACCCGGGATCTAAAGACAAAGGTGGTGACCTGAGCTGGATCACTCAAGGCCAGACGGTCCCGGAATTTGAAAAGACAGCCTTCAGCCTGAACCCGGGACAGGTTTCGGACCTCGTCAAGACCCAATACGGCTTCCAGTTGCTCTCACAAGCGGACAAGCTGGCCAGTGATACCGCCGACAAGTTGTCCGCCGCAATCCGCCAATCCAACAAGATCTCCCTGGATGATCTTGCAAAACAGTATCACCTGACGGTCAATGAAACGCGGCCCGTCAGCGCGACCGACCCTTTGCTGGAGCTCGCTAATTCCCAGGAAGCCAAGGATGCCATCTTTCGCTTGAAGCCTGCAGAGCTAAGCCTGGCGGTCCGAACCGATCGTGGTTATGTCGTTCTATCCGTGAAATCGATCCTGACGGCCCATCAGGGATCGCTCGAAGAGGTTCGGGACCGCTTGATCACCGATCTAAAGCGCGAAAAATCCACCGACTTGGCGAAGGCCAAGGCCGATGAGCTCCGCAAGCGCGTCAAGGCAGGCGAGAAGTTCGATGCTGCCGCGCGCGCGCTGGGCTTGGATCCGAAAACGAGTGATCCCATTGCACGCGATGGGTCGATACCGGGAGCAGCCAGCGGCAAGCAGCTCGGAGCAGCCTTCAACCTGCAGGCCGGGGACGCTGGTGCGCCCTTAAGCCTGGGACAGAACTGGCTGGTTTATCGCGTGGCCGAAAAAACCGAGGCCAACCTCGCCGATTTTGAAAAACAGAAGAAGCAGGTGACTGAAGAACTTCTCCAATCCAAGCGGAATTTGGCGTTTGAGGCTTTCCGAACAGCCCTCGACAACCGCTTGAAAATGGAGGGCAAGCTCAAGCTCATGCCTGAAAAACTGAAGAGTTTTGGCTCCTTTGGCTAGTCTAAATAATACAAAATAAAGGTGTTATTTACTGGGCACAGTGAGCTTGTCTTTCCCTGCGTGTCTCGATACCCTATTAGTGTCCTTAAAGCCGAATTCAAAGCCGAAACGTCCGTCCAAAGGCACAATTTGGGTTCGGGTGCACCCAGCCCCCGAACTCCACAGATTGGTGATTAACATGGCAGCTCGCACTCTCTCCGCTCGCAATGACTACCGCTGCAGCATCGACCGCAACCAATCGGGCAAATACTGCGTTCGCATTCAAGTGCACTACCCCCGGCATGCCTGGACGTTGAGCACCTACTTCCTGGCCTCATCCTTCGATCGCGCGATGAAAAAACTCGAAGGGGCTCTGGATTTTCTCCAACGCCAGGAAGAAAAGCTCTGGTTTTGGGGCGTAGATCGCGCCGAAGACATGGGTTTTTCGGCCGAGTTTCTGAAAGAAGCGGGTTTGCGGCTGGATCGCCGCGCAGAATTTCCCCGAAAAGCTACCAGTGTGTCGTTGGCTCCCGAACGCCAAGTACCTGCCTTCGTTCTTGGACCGATGCGCCGTGGCCTGGCCGAATCCGTTGAAGTATCTCGCAGCGCCGCTGCCGCTGGCGACTGATCCTAATTCCATTATTTTGAATCACTTCTCAGCCAAAAGTTTCTACGCCAATTCGTTTCAATCCGCGGCTTTATTCGGCGCCGACGGCGCGGAATCGCGGATTAGCAGAGGAAACCTCGGGAAGGAAAAGCTGCCGGCCACGTCGTCAATCACATTCACCTGGCACAGGTACAGCCCCGGCTTCAAAGTCTGCAGCGGCAAATCCATCTGGAAAATGACCGCCTTGCGGTCGGGAGCGGTCACCTCATTCGCCACCACCGGCTTTGATTCGTAAATCTTCGTCGCACCCTGCAAGAACTCAATACTCGTGAACACCCGAACGCTGTCCTTTGCCGGCTTGGGTGGCGGCGCATCCTTGGCTGCCCCGTTTTGATCTCTGTTCTGGCCTCCACTTTGTCCAACAACTGCCGCAGGCGCCGGATTTTTGCCCTTGGCCGCATCATAGACCTCGAATTGCAGATAAAGATGTTGGTCGGGCGCGAACACATGGGTAATGTTTGGAACTAGCTCCATCTGGTCCCGGACGAGAGGATTCGCCCCGGTCTTCTTGCCCGTAACCGGAGCGCGCAGGCTACTCAGCACTACCGAACTGATTTTCAGCGGCGCCTTGCGAAGGTCGGGGATCTGCACGTCCGTCTCGAAGGAACCAATTCGCCCCGTCTGATTCTCCCGAATGACGAATTTCAGATGGTAGCTGCCGGGTGCAAGCACGAATCCGGTGTTGTACTGCACGTTCTTCCGGCGGACCTGCTGCGTGCTAGCAACTGCCAGCATTACCGTGTCGCGCAACTGTCCGACAGGGAGTTTTCCCCCTTCACGAACTTCACCGACGATGTCGATAGTCGCGTTGTCTTTTTCCTTTTCCGTAACAAAGGGGATCTGTGAGCCCGGTACCACCAGCGAAACTGCCAGGTAATAGTGCGAATCGTCCTTGCGGAAGAATGCCGTTCCCGCGTAGAGGGGGACATCCACACGCGGTAGTTGCGCGGCAAGCTCGTCTTCCAACTGCTGCTCGCGGTCGGCACGGTTCAAGTGCTCGAAATCTCTTCCCGCATAATAACCGGCGCGAAAATCGAGTTTTAGCTCGCCGCGGTTCACCTGCACTTTCAACCGCCGGAATCTCCCGTCTTTCAGCGGATTATTACTTGTGAAGCCAAGAACGTAATATGCCGAGCTGTCTTTCTGGACCTGCGAGAATACGGTGCCGAAATCATTCGAATCGAAGAAGGCCTTTCCGCCCGTGTCCGAGGATAGTGTTGCAAGCGAATCCTGCGACGCGGCGTTTCCATTTAGATCGTTGACCACCGCGGCGCCCGAATAGGCCGATTGGCCGCGCAAGCTAGCCGATTGCGCCTCTCCTCCCGGTGGAAATGCCTGCAAGCCGCGGATATCCATCGAATAGATCGATACGTTGGCTTTCACCGCTGCCGCGGTGGTGGCGCGGAGCGCCGACTGGTTGTCCGCACCCGACTGGGTGATCCCGTTGCTGAAATAGATGAGGCTCTTTTTCTGCGGAAGCTTACCCAGAGCTTGCATCAGCGATTGCAGCGCCAGGAGCTTGCGATCAGCGTTGAAGGTGTTGAAATCCGTATCGTCGGCGGAAAAAGCCCCGCTTGTTTCCGCCGTGCCCTCCGCGCTTCCCGTACTTCCATTCTCGAAACCTTGCCCTTGTCCGGAATTGTAGGCTGTCAGCGCAGCCAGTAACTTGGGCTTGTCGTCCGTGAAGTCCAGGTCCACGTGCATGTTCGTGGCCAGCGATACCAGAGCTATCAAATCAGCCGGCTGCATCTTGGTCCCGACGAATTTCTTCGCGGCTTCCACGGACCGGTCAATCTGCTCCGGCTCCATCGCGGAGAAATCAAAAAAGAGCAGAATCAAACGCCGGTCACGCGCATCCAAGGACGCCGGCGCCTTCTTCCCCGACCGCAGCAGCGCTCCCTGTTCTGCGGTACCCGAGACGGTTGCTTCGGCAGCGCCCAGATCGTCTACATTCTCGAAATCAAATGTGGAAACTTCCTGCTTTTTGCCATCCTCGAAGAGAGTGAAGTCTCCCTTTTTCAGATCGCGAACGAGATTCCCCTTCTTGTCGTGTGCCACAACGTTCACCAAGACGAGTTCAGACGTAACCTGAATGCGCGACTCGGCTTGGCCCATTTGCTGAGCAAGCACTGGCGCTGCCGCTTGTGAAAGCAGCATCGCCGTGGCAATAACTGAAAATGTTTTTCTCCGAAGCTGCATATGTGTTTTCCTTCAGAACCGGAAGCGCGCTTGCATGGTCACACGCCGCATGCCGTCCGTCCCGGTGACCTCGCCAAATGGGCGCGAATTCACGACCGTATTGATGGCGGTGAAATGAACAATGTTAAAAATATTGTTTGCCGTTAGACGCAAGTCGAGCGCGCGAGATTCTTTGATCGTAATCGTCTTGTTGAGCGACATGTTCATCGAGACTTGCCCCGGCCCTTCGATGATATTTCGTCCCGCGTCCCCGAAAGTCGTAGGACTTCCGGCCGGACAGCTAACGTTCGGGGTACAAAACGCAGCCGTATTGAACCATTTGAGCGTGGTTGGGTAAATTACTGAAATCGATTGCCCTGCCACTCGGTTTGCGCGAAGCGATCCACTTACACCACGGCCGATATCCAGCCCTCCGCCCAGCACGCGCGGCGTAAAGTACAGTCCGGATCCAATCGAAAAATCACCGCTCCACTGCCAGCCCCCAAGAATGTGGCTCCACGAACCCTTGGGAACAAACCGGCGGTTGTCTCCGAATGGCAGATCGTAAATCCAGGTTCCCGTGAATTTGTGCCGTTGATCGAAGCTGGAAAGCCCGCGATCCACCGAGATATCAAACGGGTCTTGCGCCACTACGCTTTCCCCGCCACCGATCGACGAAGCATCATCGATGGATTTTGAAAACACGTACTGCCCGCTCAGCCCGAGACCCTTTGCCATGCGCTTGCGCACCCGCACCGTTGCCGCATGCAAGATCGAATTTCCCTCCGAAGATTCGTAAATAAACGGCTGCCCGCCGGAGACTACCAGTGCGCGCTCGGTATCCAGCCGCGTTCCTTTTGCCCCGTTATACCCCACGTTCATCACCACGCCGCCGGGCAATCCCTGCTGCACGTCGAGATTCCAGACTTGCACGTAGCCCAAACGGTAATTCGGGTTGACGGCGAAGTTGTTGGTTATTGTGGTTGGAGAGACAGGGGGGAATCCGTTCGCGAGCGTCAGCGGAGTGCCGGCAACAAGGTCGTTGACGTTCGTGGAATTCGTCTGCGCTTCCGCAAAAGGCGGTTGAAACGCGAAGTTCTGGATCATCGTGCCGTATTGCGCCAGGTTGTAGTTGATTCCGTAGCCCGTTCTCATCACCATTTGCTTCGTTGGTTTCCAGGCAATCCCGATGCGCGGCGCGAAATTGTTGCGGTCCGGCCGCACCAGCGAAACCGGAAATGTTCCATCGAACGGCCCGGCCTGGCCAGGCAGCACGGGCGCCGCCGCCGCAAATCCCGGCGCTACGTCCAGATTACTGATGCGATTGCCGGCCTCGGTATACGGCCCGTTATATTCGTACCGCAGGCCCAGATTGAACGATAGATTCGAACGGAACCTCCAATCGTCTTGGGTGAAGAAATCAAAAGCATTCGCTCGGAAGTTGTAGGAAGTTGCGCCGGACTGCAGCTTACTTTGTTGCGGGAAACCTAGCAGAAAGTCTGCGAGATCGAACCCCGTGTCCCGTAGGGCCTTGCCTTGCGCATCGTACATCGACGTCGCAAACCCGGTGAAAACGAAACTGCCCTCCGCATTTCTTGCCGAGCGGAAACTCTGCAAAATGCGGCGGTAGTCTCCGCCGAAGCGCCAATTATGTTTTCCGCGATTCCAGGAAACGGTCTCCGAAAAGGAATAGGTTTGGTCGAGTTCCCGGCGCGGTGTCGGGTCGCTCAGCCCCCCAAACGACGTGAAGCTGATTCCCGGCAATCCCCAATCAAATGGATCGTGAGAAATCCCATTGATCCCCACCCCAGTCGGCCCCGAAACGTCGATGATGTCGGAGTAGAGATTGCTGGTCGAAACATGATTGTGGTTGTAGTTCACTCTGAAAATGTTTGTCACGCGCCCCTTCCCATAAGTCCACCCCGCGCTGGCGTTAAGCCCTTGTGTTCCCGTTCCTCCCGCCAGCGAAGGGAAAGGGTTCACGATATTGTTCGAGCTTCGCGACCAGTTCAGCGCGAAGTTAATGTTGTTCTGCGAACGCCGCCTTCCTCCTCCGCCACCAGGGCCCCCGCCCGCGATCAAGAACGGACCGGAGCCCGGCCCGCTGGCCTGCCCAAAATTGTGGATGAGCCTCAGGATCACCGTATCGGAGCTGCTCTCCGCGGAATTCACGTAGTGGAAATTCTGGTCGGAAGCCGTCGCGGCGACGTTTGGCATGATGTTTGGCAAAGGAATGCTGTTCAGCAGCGCCGTCGCGGCCGGACTGATGCAACTGGCCGCGATCGAGTTTGTCGTCCCTCCGGGCTGGCAGACCGTTGGATTGATAGCCGGACTTACATTTGGAACAAACACTTGAACCGGTTGGCCGTCATTGTAAGCGGCCCCGGAAAAATTGCCGGCGCGTTCGTCCTTCGTCGGCACGGTCGAGAACGCATCGTACGGCGAACTCCCGCGCGACCCGTTCCATCCCCCGAAAAAGAACCATTTATTTTCGCCGTCAAATATCTTGGGGATGTTCAGTGGCCCGCCGACGTTCGCGCCGAAACGAGATTGGTTGTAATCCACTTTCGGTAATTCCATTCCCGTCAGCGAGTACGGCCGGGCATCCAATCCCGCGTTATCGTCGGAGAAGTACAGAATGCCGTGCGGCTGGTTGATGTTGAGTCCCTTAGGCATTCTTCCA
>WNFQ01002158.1_pt1 | contig 14892 bp, 21 predicted proteins | sample 5400171 | NCBI WGS metagenome assembly WNFQ01 (sample SAMN13153356, study PRJNA577476) | soil metagenome | isolation source: 20 cm soil under Madrone tree | place: USA:California | collected 2016-06-14
ACTGTACAATACATCTCAGCTAATATAACTGTATCAATAAGATCAGAAGGTCACTAAGATATAAATGAGACATAAATGAGACACAAGACATGTGAGCAATCGGACAATGCGAGGTGCTATGGCAGTCGTGTTTGCACATGATAGCCCCGGAAATCCAACAACGTGGCCGTTCCTTTTCTCTCCACGCCATTGCTGCTCGTCCCTGCTCGTCCCCGCTCTTTCATTCGCTCATTTTGTTTTTCCCACCCTCCGCTCCCACAAAACTCCCACGAATGCTATCCAGACCCACCAGCACCTCACTCCCAACTAGCCTTTGCCAGCCTTACTGTGCGCATGCCAACATCAAACGACAGAGATGACAAACTCAACCTGTTTCAATAGAAGCATGCGGCACAAAATTTTTCCTTTTCATTCCTTGCAGGCACAGTCTGGACACACAGGGAGCCTGCAGCGCTAAGGGTGTTTTTCCCGCCCACCCCCACAGTGGGCAGGCTCCCTCCCTGTGTTCCGGCCAGGCCAGAAAGTGCCAGGCGCTTTACCCACTCTATACACATGTGTTATCTTTTCATATAGCTTTGCCCTCAGCAATTATATATTAAAACACAAATACAGTGATAGCTGAGCGAAAACAAAAGATCAATATTTCAACAATGAGTTGATGCTTTGATGTTATGAATGTGAAGTTATCCTCCAGACACTGTGGGCATTCTGGAATGTTAAGCCAAATTTTACAGTGATTTAATAGAAAAAACATCTCAGATGAGTTTAGAATATAAGTGTTCAATACATCATAAAGTAATTTACAATGTAGTCCATAAAATCACTGTAAAATTTGGCTTAACATTCCAGAATGCCCACAGTGAGAGCAGCCTGGGGGTCATGTGGATCGAAAACATGTGGGCAGCTAAACAATAGCAAATACAGAAAACACGTGTATACACCGTATGTGCGAAGCAGCGTTACATGCCTCCACGCTGCGTCCATGATGTCCTTGCCTCATTCGAAATCCGTTCAGATACCTGGTATTTTTAGGAAGTAACAGTCGACAGATCAGCTAATACTGAGAATATGGCTCATGAAGTGTAGGTGGTTCAATTGCCTAGTACTGTACAAACAAACGACGATAGACATGTCGTGTTTTCTCGAGCAAGCGCCTCCTGTTCCCTTCTACAACTTCCGAACGCTGTGTATCTTGAGGACACCACCGCACTGAAAATGAATTAGATGCCCCAGAACGTGTGGGACTCGTGCAGAGCACTGCCTACTACCCGTACCATATAAATGGACTGAAGCGCGGTGCCTTATGGACGCTCCTGCCCATACCGTCCCCACCCCTCACTACTCTGTCCCCATACAAAGTTTTGAAGGGCCTTTCCCTTTTCTCTCTCCTGGATCCCCGAGAAACATTCTCAGTCATGTCAGATTCTAATTTCTCGAATGAGGCACATCCATCCACACCCGACGAAACCACGACGGCAGCTGACATTTCGACACTGCTAAGACATATCCCCTCTATGGACTCTCCTGCACATACCATCCCCCCTCAATACTTCATGCCCATACAAGGATTTGAAGGCCTTTACCCTTTCTCTCTCTCGGATCCCCGAGAAACCTCCTCAGGTATGTTACATACTAATTTCCCGAACGAGGCCCATCCATTCACACTCGACGAAACGGTAGCTGACATTCCGATACTGTCAAGACCTATCCCCTCCAGATCAAGTACACGGCCAACTCGCATGCATGAAGCTCCTAAATCGTTTCACTGCGATATTTGTGGCCAACAATTCGCACAACGACAGGGCCTTAATCGACATATCCGAAATAAGCACGACCCCCGCTCATGTATGTTTTGCGATTTCAAGTGGGGTCGGCGCTACGCGTATAAGGTCCACCTCCAGAGGCATCATGCCACACGCATGTCGTGTTTGTATTGCGATTTCGATTTCGATTTTGAGTGGAGTCGCCGCGACCCGTATAGGGACCACCTTGAGAAGCACCATCCTGATGTTGACCCCCCTGTAGCACTAGACCCAGCGAATAACATACGCAGATTGTGTATGTATTGCGATGTCCAGTGGTTTGACTCCGGCCAGTCTTACAAGAACCACCTCAAGGAGCATCATCCCAATCTCGACCCCGACGCAGTTCTAGGCGAGGTTCCGGGGTCCCAACGCAGGGATAAAATTATCTGCAAGATACAGTATATCAAAGCTCGGGTCTCAACGCAGGGCCACAAAATAGGCAGGACGTCAACCCTGTTTACGCGGGAGTTTAGGGACGAAGGAAGGGAGGAGATTGGGGGCAATAGCCTTGCAGGCGCATAAGTGTGTTTGCGAGGAAAGGGACCAGTCCAAGGGCGTTGTCTACGCGCCAGCAATTCGAGCTATTATGTACACTGGCATGTGGTTCTCTATCTGATGTGAGAGGTGTACCAAACGGAGATGGTGAACTCGCGCCTGATGAAAAGGAGAGGGTCACAAACCCCTTCAAGTGAAGGGGGATGAGGGGATGAACATCAATGAACGGCTACTGAGTACGACATCCCGCACTATTTGGAGGATCATTCCTTCCTCTTCATGCCAATTAAAGCGCCTTTATGTAGTTACGAAAGCAGAGTCAAAAAAAAAGATTAATTGACTTGTGTGTGCACACGTATTTAGTTTCCAGTCGTTTGTTCTGAGTGGATCTTCAGACAAATGATACTCCTACGGGATTCTTAACTCAAATAATAATAAACTTGAAAACGAATGATGCCAGGTTACATTTCCGATAATAGAGCGGCTGCGTAATGTGTAGTACAACAAATGACGGTTATGAGAACACAGAACATGACAAGATATATAGCGTACGGAGATACACCAGCAGTGACAAACCACTGTCAACATCAAACTCAGAGGCAGTTCAAAAGAGAAGAAAACTAGGAGTAAGCAAATTAGGGTAAATAGCATTACAGTACCTGCGCAATGCTGGTATCAGAAAAATCATTGATACACAATCCGCACACCTTGAATCGGGTTATTTGGGGTGTCAAAAAGTCCTTCCTCAGCCGGACAAGAACACTGTGTGCCCGGAGCTCCTACGCATAGCGACAAACTGCTCAACAGCTTCCACCACAGGTGGGATACCGGAATACCCTTCCAGGTGAAGCGAGAACAGCTCAGGTAATACTGTGGCCATGTCTTCCGTAACCAGAGCCTGCACAATGCTCGGTACAAGTAGTTCCTCCGAAACACGAACCAGCGTCACATGAGTAAATGGCCGAAAAAACTCTAGCCACTCGGTCGAGTCCACATTTTCCCTGCTTGGCAGTTCATCACCTTTTTGGATGATAAGCGAGCGCACGCCAAAGAGGAGAAGAGCGAGTTGACTTGAGATATCGGCCACGAAGGACAGCTGCCAATCAAGCTGTCTGTGCGAGGTCCTTATGTCACAATGGTTATCCCCATTCAGGGTGAACAAGACACCGACAGACTCCGCAGAGAGTGTCACGATCACCCAAGTGGGGGATCCTAGCGAGTTCGGATGAAAAATGAACTGGCAGAGCTGCGGAATCTCGAAAAAGATCTGCTTAAAGATTCGTATGGTGATTTTGCAGAGAGCAGGCGTGTTGATTCGTGCCACAAACTCCTCTAGATATTCGCTCGTACCGCGAAAATCAAGAGACGTAAGGGATGGAAGAATAGTGCGTTGAGGAGATAGATGTGTCGAATTTGGGGATGGGCAAGAAGCAGGGGAATAGAAGCCGACCGAAAGGGATTTGAGCCGGACCAAGGTGGACAAGCCAGTGACGAGGTCATCTGGTGAAAAGTAAGCAGCATTCGGGATTTTGAAAAGACTAAGTTCAACGAGGTTGTTGGCGGATAAAAGAACTTGTCGTATTTTCGGGAAGGGATAGAAAATACCATCGAGCTTGATTTCTTCCAAGTGGGGTGCGGAACCACCCAAAAACTCGAATATACTGCGGACTGGTATAGATGCTCCTGTAGCATCTCCGACTGTAATCGAAATGCTCTCTAGTGCTTGACATGGTTTCTGAATCATTTCGGCTACCGATTCAGTCATTGAGCTGGTCACATTGAGTTCAACTTTCCATAAGCGGTTTGGGTGGCGGAGTGCGGCCGTAATATTTCTGGGCATGAGATATGACTCTCGCGTCGCCTTGAAGCTTAAAACTAAGGGAAGGGTTGGCCAGACATGCAGAATCTCGATAGGTGTTCGATTATGGAAGAGAACGCGTAGATCCAGGCGACGTGGAGACATGGAAATGACATGTCGCCACTTCCGGCAGACGTGCGCAAGGTGGTGCCACTTCCATGGCATTCCCTCGGACTGCATCATGGCATCTTGTCGATAGAAATCAAAGATTTCTATGAGTATGTCTTCGGAGAGCATTTCAGTCGCTGCCCTCCGCCAGCTATTGCCTGGTTGCATGGCTCAGTGATGGTAAATTGTGGGTGGGTTGTTCCAATGATTCGAGGAGGGATGTGATGGTATTGGGCATCGGTGAACCTGAAGTCCCCTCTATTGGCGTCATCCGGATGTTAGAGAACCGACGGACGACTTGAATATCAACTCACGAGGATGATAAATCCCAAGCGGAAGAAGATGGAATGGATGGAAAGGGCCCGTTTAGATGGGTGAAATCTCCAATAGACCTGGAGGGAGATGCATTGTCAGGCAAGCATGCGTGGCAGAAAGGAGACAGTCTAGACGTACAAGTGAGAACTCAAGGTGGGATGAGGGAAGGGGGGAGTGCACAATGAGCGTGAGAGTGTCAACGCCGATCTGCGACGCGACGCGGGCGTGCCAGTGCTGCCACACTACCTCGCGGAAAGGACCTATCATTCAGAGCAACGCTGGACCCGGAACAACCTCGCTTTCTACGGCGGCATGGCCCCTCTCCTTTGCTCGTGCTGTTTCTCTGTTTTCCAATCTGATCAGGCTCGACTTGGCTTGTTACTCAGGGCGACAGCAAACTATCTATTATCCTCGATGACAAGAAAATATCCACCTTGCGCACCGGACCCCTCATCACAGTTCTCCGCCTCATATTCTGTCGTGTCCTGGACATCACATTCGCATTCCCGGCAAGACGCACTCCAGCGTTGCAAAACTCGCGCGGAACTCCTTTCCCTTCCTCAAACTTGATATCATAACTAGCAACGATATGGGCCAATAAGGCCTTGATTTCATCGACCACAAGAAGCACTCGCATTGTATGTCAGCTCCCATAGTTCATATCCCTCGCACTCACAATGCTTTAGTCAATCGTGTCGCTCTCAGGCGCCAAGAAGTGGAGATCGCAACATTTTGATACCCTCGAATATTCAACTTACCAAGCTTAATTTCCTTCAAGGTTATTACTGGAGATTATGCTCAGCAAGGCAAAATTAAAGTTGTGGTGTATCACAGCGCATCTGCGGGAATCTCAACTCAAAAAATAATAAAACACGCAAACTATTTCAAGTTGAAACGAATGATGTCAGGTACGCAATAGAGCGGTTGTGTACTGTATGGTACAGCATAACTTATCATGGTCATGAGAACACAGGACAGAACAAGATATACAGTATACAGTAAGGAAACACACAAACTGTTACAAAACAGTCAAGATCAGACTCAGACGTTGTTCGAAAGAAAGAAAACTAGGGGTTACCAAATTGGCATATATGCCATCGGTACGTGCGCAGTGCTGGTAGCGGCCAAAAAAGAGCGAGTGACGCTATGACGTTTGCTGAACCTAACCCTAACCCTAACAGGATTGCTAGTTGCGCAATACTGTATCACCAGATATATCACCAAATGCACCCACATCCTGCCTTCGGTCTGACCCTCCCAAACATCCTCACATTCCCGCCCCCAGACTCCGCTTCCACACTTCACATAGGTAATTGTTTGCCAATATTAGTGAGCCCTTGATGAGGGACGTTCGGTATCGGCACTGTCAGTGCGATGAGTCATTCAGATAACAAGTTGATCAACTCTAAAACATTGGGGTTCTAGAACTACAACGCTAACGATAGCTTCTGTGGCTCTTTCTTCCCCGATGGATTTGGTTGAGTACGGTCAGTACTTCAATATGTTGACGCCATCAACCCCGACTCTTGATCGCGCCAACGAGCGCGAGTTCTTCCAAGAGCGTATCGTGTCTGAACTTTAGCCTCCCATTTGGTACATTGGTCTATGCTTCCTTCAGCGGGGCCTTGTAGGTTAGATGAAACACAAAACTTGCCTTGTTGATATCGTTTCCCGCAGCCCCGGGGAGATACCACTTCTGGCCCAGCCAGTGGCGCTTGACCTCCATCTCAAAGCCACTCTGGATGACTGAATTTCGCGCCAGCTCACAAAGTGAGCTCTGAGGGAGCTTCAAAATGTGTGCTGCGACGCTGTATTCCTCCAATAAGGGCTCCTACAACGCTCCTTGGTTAACCTCAAGCGAGCGGGCAAGTCAACAATTCGGACCTTCGTAAAGTGGAATTGAAGCGGGTCATCTGTGCTCAGGCTAACGTTAAGCCCTGCCTTGAAGAAATCTGGAAGAGGATTTCGTTCAAACGTGAGGAACAGCGCATTATTGCTCAGCGGGCTCATGGCGATGCCGATCTGTTTCAGGTAAAACAGATACTGCAAAGCGGGAACTTTACGTAGTAAGATCCCATGAGAGATGGAGTGGGAAGTCAAGAAGGCGGACGTGAGGTGGTCTGTGTCACCGGCTTCTCCGGAGTGCGGACGGAAGACGAAGGTGTCTGCAGATCCAGGTCAATAAAAGTGACGCGGAGAGTGGTAAATTAATCACTAAAGCCGCGGGTGCGACGCCAACTATTGAGGCTTGCCATATTAGCAAACATATAATACACCCTGAAAGCCTGAATGAGGGACACCACATGACCTGTTGTATTCACGACAAACCAGTATGAGTATGGCGGAGACTGTGGATAATCCCATTGTTTAGGATAGGGGAACTTCTTGTGGTAGCGACGCTCTGTTTTCGACTCGTCGTCAACGGTGTCAAAGCCGACGACACGCTGGAGAAAGACGTGTAGCTTTGGGTGGGACGATGGGTCCTTCGTAACTTCAAACAACGGTCGGAAAACATCTATCCAAAATCAGGCCATCAGGGTCGGACATTGAATCGGGACAGGCGAAAACGTACTGCAAACGATATCTTCAAAGGTCTCTATCGATCCATTCTCCTTGTACACATCATACAGGCGTGGAATTTGTATGAGCCATCGCACGTTGTGCGAGAATAGCTTGTTGTTTATGACCCACTGCGCGAGCTTGTCCCACTCGTCTGGCCTCCTTCCGTATATGCTTAAACGCCACTCGCAGTTCTACGGTACGTTTCACTTAGTCTAGCACAGAACAGAAACGTCGGAGCAAGTACCTGGTACTTTCCTTGCTCCAGATCGGTCATCACCTCTGAAAATTGACAGTTAGGCGATAATATGCTATGTCACACAATGACATTACCTTTCGTTAGTTCTGCGAGGTATACCCCCTTAATATAGTTATCCGTTTTGAGGAAAATCTCGCGCAGGCGGGACTCGCCAATCGGGTTGTACTTAAGATTGAACTTGTCGAAGCGATGGAACGAATCTAGGTGTGCATGCATGTCGAGGGTGTCGATGGAAAGATCATACGCGGTGAGATTTAAGGACTCGAAGACTTGTTGGAGCGTTAATTCCGCGCCGTCACGGAAGATCACGACGTCCTGTATAACAATGAGGCCAATTGCACTGGGGATGGATGGAAGGCAGGGAACGGAACCTGGGAGTTACGTTTCATTTTTGCCTTGATAAATCGTAGAAGATGTTTCTGATTCATGCTACTAGAGTGGTGAACGTGTGTGTCGACCTTGCGAACGTTGTAGAAATCACTAACAGAAGGTTAGGACGTAAAATCGAAAGGACGACTTTTCACATTACCGGTGAGGAACGCCCTATGTTCGGGAGATTCAGGAGACCGCCGAGCTATAACTAGAAGAGGAGTGAAACGGACCTTCATTTCTGTCATCTCTTGAAACTCGTTGGTTAAGGTATACATATTGAACTTCCCCCGGAGGTACTGCAGACGGCGAAATGCGAAGCTCTTTGTAGGACCATCGGACATGACCCCGAGAATAAAATCAAGATCCATGAAATACTCTCTAATAGTCGGAATGTCAAATACAGGCTTTTTGTCGACATCTAGAACAGCAATTAATCAAAAAGGCCAGTCATGAGAGAAGAACATACCTGTCGCCCTATCATACACTTGATATATGCCCTTATCGTCGATCTCGAACTCCCATTCATGCGTAACGGGGATTTCGAAGTGAGTAAAGTCGAATGCATCAGAAGGGGAGGTCCTTCCGGAGGACACGGTGGCTTGGGCTGCTGTCCAATGCCAGTGGGGCGGAGGTGGACGAGGATACATGCGCCAGGGCTTCAACCGCTCCTTTGTGACTTCGCACAAGCCAGTAGTCTCTGGGCGTACACCCATCACGTCTGAATTGCCCTCCGTAATACCATGGAATACACCGTCGTGGTCGCGGGGGTTATCACCAAGTCGCTGATTTGAAACTGCCATGTACTTGTCACGTAACTCGAGACATTTGCGCAGAAGTTCAAGCATGCGCCCAAATTCGGGAGTCTGGTCAGGGGGCATTACGGCTGCCCGATATGAACTGTCAGTAACTGGCAACTACTTCTCACATAAAGGGATTAAACGTACACAGGCCAGTATGCTCCTTTGAGGCTTCGATAGGCAGACCATCCACGTTCTCTTTTGGGGATATGGCGCCATAATCTGTGTCTTCGATGGCTGGAGGAAGTTTTAAAGTTGTCAAGTTGTGATGTAACGGCGTGCTTGAATGTGGGTCGTGATATGGTGAATTGGAGAAAGGGACTGCCTCCGATTGAGGGACAGATGGACGCCGATATGACAACACTTTCTCCTCAATCTACATGAATGTAGTTGTCAGATCACCATGGCATCTCCAGCTCGACCCTGACTATCTGAATCACTTGCCCAGTGGGCTACTCGTCCCCCAAGGCAAATCGACCATAATACCTAAAATTGTCAACGTACGTGACGAAGAGATTTCTCTTCACTATATCCAAAATACCCATCTCTGGGCTCCGGGATCTGTAGACCTGGGGAGTTTCTTGAACTTGACGAATGAGCAGGAGACGAGTCAGCGGGCGATGAAGGGCCGGGGTCGGAATCGAGAGCCGAATTTTCTCGCGTGGGTGTATCAGACATTGTGGTCTAAGAAAAGAAGGTCGAGTCGAGTCATGATTTGCGCTTTGAGTTATTTGCATCGATTCGCATACTTATGCAATAAGTTCCGGAAAACGTGTGAGGTGGTCTAAGCGAGGGCCGTGGCCTCACCTCATCTCGTTTGACGACGGATGCGCGGGGCTGCGCCATCTTGCCAACTATCACCACGCTAGCGCCAGACTTATGATTGTCCGCGTACTCGTCCAAGGTTTCAACGATTTACTGCAACCTTCAACAAACTTCAAGCTTCAAGGTTTAAATTTCAAGGTTGAACGTTCGACCTTTGAACTCATTAGCATCAAGGCTATGATTTGCTCGTCTCATGTCCTCATAGACCTCACAGTGGTGCAATTGGGCCAAAACTCCAGTGCTAGCCATCTTATTCGCGCATTTTCACCTCACCATATTCGGCCACCAATCGGCGGAGATGGCAGTGGTTGCCTAGTACTGTAGTTGCTGGCTTCCCCCCTGTAGCGATGGCCAATCCTCGATCCTCTGTGTATATATGCATGCATAGGTATACAATGTGCTCGTAGTGGTAGCACAGTGCTAGTGCTTTGGTCATTTCGACGGCTCTGAGCGAGCGACGCGGAAGTGGGTGCGGGCGGTATACTGCTGTTGCATACAATGTGAAGAAGACTTTGACGTTCACAACAAATGGCAGCATAAGAAGACGATGTTCCGCGTAACGTACTCTACAAACAAAAACGCATACAACTTCCGCTCATCCACGGTACAGATCATAGAACCCCTTTGACTTGTGGTTCAGAACTTCGCTCGCCCTCCTTCGGATCCCCTTGGTGTGTCTTGGGTTGAGCGCCAGTTCTTTCTTTACCCGTCACATCCTCACTAGTCCCATCACTATCTCGGATAGACTCTTCCGCTTTGACCCCACGTTCGTCCTTCTCAGAGACAGTGAGTGCACCTGCCACTCTATCCACTATCTTCTCTAACTCGCGATCTAGTTTAGCTTCATCAGTAAGATCCTTTGCTTTGGTTGGCGTGTCAGGCGTTGCTTCGTGGGTGTCCAATGACCCAGCCGTAGCTGCCCATTCTTTGTCGAGCTCGTCTTCCCATCCGAGCTCTTTCGCGAGATCACGGATGATGTCGTCACACTTGCCGAGCAGAACAAGATCATTCTTTCCTGATCCAATTCCACCTACATTATCCAAATTGATCAGAACTCGCGGGCACTGGCCCTTGACCATATTGACGAGGGAGGCAAAGGGATGGACCGTAAGAGAGGTTCCTATCACGATGAGGAGATCTGCATCGTTGAGTTGCCCTATGGAACCAAAGAAGTTTGGGGGAAGCTGCCCAACGACTGTCAACGCGATTTTACGCAAAGCTTTTTAGCAAAAAAGCCCACCGATTCCCCAAAGAAGACAATGTCTGGCTTGACGAGCCCTTTACACGTTTTACACCTCGGAATACGCTCTTCTTCGACGATTTCCTTCATCTCGGTATCGCTAAATGGTCGCCTGCATTCGATACAGCGCTGCGTAGCGAAACTTCCATGTGCCTCGATTATCTTCCCCGCAGGAACGCCTGCTCGTCGCTCGAGGGTATCGATGTTCTGAGTAAAACACAAGCCGAGCAGCCCCTTGTCTGACAGAAGCTTGATGAACGAGTGCGTGAGGGTCGGTCTGAACTTCCCCGGATAGAGCTCTTTCGCCAGAGTATAGACTGCGAGGATCTCTGAGCAGGCACGTAAACGTTGAAAAGCTGAGGCGTACATGGGCGAGGATTTTTCCTGAAGAAATTTATATCAAATACAGCTTCTGGGTATGGTAAATTGAGACGCGCGAGATTGGCCTGCAATCGAAAATTCCAGATCAGGCTCCGCCAGTGTTCACGTCGGAAAGGATAACAGGAAAGCCTCTTACGTATAACCCTGTTCGGGTGCAGGAGATCAGAGGAGATCACCTAGCGACTGTACAGGAGTCAACGCGCCTGTCTCTGGAGAACGAAAGTCTGGAATTCCCGCAGAAGTGCTGACCCCTGACGACGACCGTTCATAAGTCCATCACTGTCTAACGTCTCCTGCGGACCCCGCACCTGCACCAAGCTTTCGTACAGAAATCAGGACTCACAAAAAACACAAAGCAAAATTAATATAAAAATCACCATCAGGTAGATCTTCCGGCACGTATCTGATTGGATGTATTGTGCGAGAGAGGGCACATCCTTCTTCTTGAATGGTCGCGAACTTGACTTGTCTGCGGCGCGACTAGAACCAGAACCCATACCCAATGCCCGGGCTAGGCGATCAATACCAGAGTCGCTCATCGATGTCTCGGATGTGATTCGTACGACGTACGCCGACCGGTTAAACGCGGGAGCAATCCCACGTGAGTAATCACGTGATAAACGCATGACCTCAACCAGGCGCTTAGACGGCATCGCGCCCGACAAATTCACTCTCGCGGCCGGCGTTTCTCGCTGTCGCTGGTCTGAGGCCTGATGTCCACTACCTCATAATCACTAGGCACCTCTGTATGTGCCCAGATTTTCAACCCGTCGACCCTTAAATTTCTCACTGAGGCCACTCCCTAATCCACACCCGATTGCCCATGGCATTTAGCCATTTACATCGCTTCTTTTTTGCACTTTTTTTCTGGCATCACATTCATATGGCATGCAAACAGTCTTGGAGAAGCAAAAATCCTCAGGCCAAGTTCTGCGTACTGTAGCTATCTGGCAGGCACTAGGGATTTTGCCCTCACTTATGGAGGAGAGCGCCACGATCTCACGGGTTTTTACTGACGCAGATGGCGCCTCGGACGAGCTGCATTGCCATGCCATCTCGGGCTACGTGTTCCCCATCGATGGTGGGGGGCTTTCCCGGAAGCAGGAGATCGTCACACTTTCCACGGCCGAGGCCAAATGCGTTGCGGCGATGCACATGGCCAAAGAGGCCATTTGGCTTTGCAGGCTCATCTCTGAGCTGCTCTCACCCCCTACCTCTCCTACCACCCTCTACTGCGACAACCAAAGCGCCATAAAGCTTGCTAACGACAACTTGGATAACATTTAGCTCGGTCTCAGGGACATAGCGGAATGGCCAGGAAATGCCAAAATCCACCAAGGTTGATTCAATGTGTAAATAGTAGAGGTTGGAGGCCTCACTTGGGGTCAAGTGTATGTGGCACTTGAGCCTTATTAAGTCAACGTCGTAGGCGTGTGCTCACCCCGTCGGTGTTGCGTCTGCCAGTGTCCGAGTCACCTATCATTTGCGCAAGCACGTGACAAGAGAGGAGAAAAAAAAACAGAATTTGCTCAAGACGAGCGGACAAATGACCAAAAGTAACTTGCGTGTGCGTGTTATTGCCGGTAAGTTGATCCTTCATGGTGTAGCCTGGATATCATATGGCCAGATGTGTGGCCGAATACTCAGTTAGGGGCAGACAGCCTCTTCAAAAACCATTCGTCTTCTTGAATTGACCCAGATGACCCAGATCCACAATAATATTCGTCATCACTAATGGCACATAAGAACCAGATACAGCGCAGGATGACATTTACAGCAATGTCGGGGCCAAGAACGGGGACTCGAGGACAGAAACTGAGATAGACTAGGATGCTCAAAATGAAAATACCGCTGCGTTCTTCCGCGTCCCGAACGTGTATACGAGCGCCTGGCTCATAAACAGTCCCACAGTTATACCGATGGTAACTGCAATCATGGCACCGCCAATGTCAATACCGCTATTGGAAGCGGTGAGGCCTCCAGCTTGAGAAAGCCCAGACTACAGCAGGCAAATCGAATGATTTGCAACCAGCTCAGAGAGAAAGAAAAAGAAGCACAGACCGGAACTAAAAATAGCACACCGGTGACCATCGCCGTGAAGGCGGTACCTCCAAATCGGCGCGAGTAGACATTTCCCAGCAACCCTACGGCAAAAGCGCCTATGGCTGATACCACATCCGATCTATTGAAAATGAAATGATTCGCAGTTTTGTTCGCTGCAAATGAGATGCACGAGATGACGACCATGACGACGAGATCCCAAGAGCGCCATGGCTGGAGGTTACCCAAAGAACTGAGGACTGAGAACGCGGGGACGGTAATGAACTGAGACCAGAAAGGGAACGGTTGCAGGTACCATGGGAACTCGGACAAGCGATGGCACCCCCCAATAATGTGCATCTGGTTCAGCGACGTCCCATTTGTGAAAGCGAATGTGCCGAACAAAGGCTGAGAATCAGGGAAGCGCGTCGAGTTGTCCGAGACAAAGGTGCCGGAGAAGGTGGTGGTATGCGAAAATGAGTTCGCGAGGATAGAGAGGCGATGTCGTTCGGAGGGGTTAAACAGGAGGTAGAAGTCAGAGCCAATCTGGAGGCCGAAGCCGAGAAATAGCGTATAGATCAAGGCGTAGACCATTTTTACAGAGCCACAGAGCATGTTCTTTGAGGCCAGTTCCAGAGAGCTGCTCACTGAAAGATAATGTCGGCTAGAAAGACAGGTACAAAGTTATGCCCACTTACGGATGAGATAGCCTGGAAGGATACAAACAATTCCAGCAGATGAAATGGAAGTGTAACAAAACAGCTCTCTGCGGATGCTGCTTAAGGCACGAGCTAAAAATGAAATGAAAATCGCAACGCTGACTCTGGGGAATGCAAATGGACAAAGATAAAGGGTCGATATGAGGACGTACTCACTCAAACACATTCGCATACAATTGGCTCTTCACAACGATTGTGAGTTGCAGCGAGCTGAGAACAAGCGCCCCACATCCTGCGATGAACATGTCTATGATGGACCCTCCGAATGCCAAAGGGCAGATTAATGCAGACAGGCAAAAGGCGATCGCACAACGGGCCCAAACGGGGTATATAGGCTTGGAGTTGAGCAGGGCATCGAGGCTGTCGGTGGCTCGCTTCGCGCTTATCTCGTCATGAACCACCTGACGATAGATCTGATGAACCATTTTCAAGTTCCCAAGTGCAAGACGACCGGAGCACTTTATGAAGTGCGTCTCGGATGTACACGTCTCTGGGTCCGCGAACGATAAGAGAAAGATGTTTGGAAGGTGAATAAATTCAGCATCGACTTCGAGAATGCGGGCGGCGGCAATGAGTTGAGACTCAATACGATGTGAGGGGGCACCAAAAGTCATGAGCGAGCGCGCAAGCTTCATTATAAACTGCTGGCGGTTGAGAAGAGCTTCACGCAGTCAATGGTGTGCGTACTCGGTGCGACAAAGTGATCTAGACATACATGTCACAAAGAAGCGGATCTTAATCTTCTGTGCCTCCTTGCGCCGTTGCTTATAGCTCATGGTTCGTAGCCCCATCTGGTCTTTGACATTTCTCTCGAGGTCTGCCGGGTCGTCTAGTAATTCGCGTGTTGCACCGGTAATCCTTGGGTCATCGGCGTCATACCCGCCCAGTGAGTACAAGCGCGATAAACGCGGGCGTCTGTCTTGTTCCGTCTCGCTAAGAGACCCCGAGCGAAAGGGATAAGATCCATGATTACCCCATTTGGGGTTTGATCGCGAGACACGAGAGAGCTCGAGGAGATTAGATACCACGCCGTGGTGCAGAGGAGCCTGGTGGCCGACGTCATCGAGTAATGCATCACCCTCATCCAGAAAGTCGTCACTCTCGCCTAGAGACGGCTTA
>WNFQ01007457.1_pt1 | contig 14892 bp, 18 predicted proteins | sample 5400171 | NCBI WGS metagenome assembly WNFQ01 (sample SAMN13153356, study PRJNA577476) | soil metagenome | isolation source: 20 cm soil under Madrone tree | place: USA:California | collected 2016-06-14
CTATTTTCATGCACACCATGGATAATGTCTCTGAAATCTATTCATTATACTCTCACCGCACGCCTCATGTGTCCAGTGCCGCTACCTCAGAGTCGGAGGATCTTCCTACCCCCTTAGGAGGACCCACGGCCCTGCAAGACACGAAACCTGCATTCATGGGTCCGAGATCTATGCCCCATAACAACGCTGACTTCGTTCGGGTACATTCCTCGTCGACAGCGCATGGCTCTTGTTACGAAGATGGCGACCAAAGTGCCTTTCCAACGCTGCCAGAGTTTCGTTCGCCCCAGGAGTGTGGTCCTGAGCCCTACGAGGAATACTTCTCCATTCCGATATCAAGAAATAACAATGATGACGCGCGACGGCGGCGTTCGACCAAGGATCTCATCAAACGGTTCGAATCCATGAACGTTGAAAACCCCCCGAAAGCTTTGCCAGCACTGGGCACGCGGGGTACACCTATCCGTACCCATCGTGGAGAAGTTAGCTTGTTCACCCCCCGTACCCAAGTTGAGAAGAAAACTTCTCCTTTACGACAGTCATTTCGGAATCTGTTGTCTGTATTCAAGAAGGGGAAGCGGCCCGGGAAAGAGAAAGTAGAGCCATACACCTATCCAAAGGAGACAAGTCTATCTTTTCCCGACGAAAAATCATCCAAAATCCCTCCCAGAGCCAAGAATGACTCCGATCCGTTCGCTCCCAATAGCGGTAGTCTGGGGTCTAGGATCTGCACTTCTCCAACGTATTCCCTGCACACGGGTCCACTACTCCATCTTAGCCAACCTACATCCGTCTCGTCCCCGATCTTACCAGTATGGATACCATGCGACGCGGTGCTCCACCAGTCGCACATACTCCTAACATCAGCTACCACACAAGGTATTCGACGGACAGATGTTGTCTCGTTGCGCGCATGCACAGACGTAAAGTCTTTGACCTCCGGTGACATCGGTATAGAGCAAAGGGCGTTACTTCCCACGTTGGAAAACTCAGCGGATCCTAAAGTGTTTGAACTAATCTTTGACGGGAAGGAGAAGCAGCGCTTCGCCGCTCCAACTGTGAAAGACAGGGCAGCGTGGATCAGTGCCATTTGGTAAGGTGCTGCTAGTGTCCGCATCCTTGAAAACATACTCATGCAGTGCCTAAGGGATGTCATTTTGCGATACCAAGACCAACAACTGCTGGGGCGTACCAAAGCAGAGATAAGGAATTCTCTTCGGATTGACACTGAGACACTTTCCCCCCAGCCGGCACTTGCCAACTCCCCTGTGTCTGGTCAAGCAAGCAATGGAGTTGCAACAACAACAGAAACCGACTCACCAGTACCGCAGGGTCGCGAGTCCTCGCCGCAGTCCAGGGATGCATCGTCCGTGCACTCGGCTGCTGTTTCTTCGTCTCTGACGAGAAATCATGAGCCACCGGAAGGCCAGCTCTTGGCAGAGATCACCTCCAACCTTGTCGACGCGCGGAAAGGGGATCTAGAGCCGACGCCTTCAATTAGTCCAAAACCTCTGTCAGATTCCTCCACGCGATCCTCGCCTAGCCATTCTCATAGTCCTTCTATTGTTAATCTTGGTCGTCGTTCCGTAGTCCGTAAACGTCTCGCTGAAATGCAGCATCATTCAACGTCGGGCACCTCCCCTCTACGCGTCTCTCGTCGACCCGCACTCCATAGAGCCTCACATCTTATTTCCCACGAGCGACTGGCTGGTAACTCCGAGTCGGAGACAGTTATAGAGGTGGCCAAGTCCGGGAGCCTGGTTAATATCGTCAGAGCACTTGCTACTGCTGAGCAATTAATGAGCCATGAATCATCTCAGGTTTCACCGCCGAGCGGTTCGGACAGCGATCAGCTTACCTCACCCGCTTCTGCGACTTCAGATCAGGCGACATTGTCGCCCAGACCCAAGTCCGCTTTCTGTCTCCGAGATGAGATGCGCGTTCGTGACTTGACACTTCCGCAACACCACGATGCATCCGAAAGATCGGTTTCTCCAACCTCGACCGCATCTCACGCAGACTCTGGAACTGTTGACGCACTGCTCGACGTCATGGACGTACATGCAGAGCGACAGCTTATCAAGGCTACAGAGTTAAGTGACCAGCTAGAGACAGTTCAGAACGACGTGAGAAACGTCAATGCCAACGTGCGCGTTGCTATTCTGGGACGTGAGGAGGATTCTCGACACCTAGCAGAAATACACACGGCCGTTGACGAAGTGCGGAGTGCGCTAGTACACTTGGACGCGCAACAACATGGTAGCAGTTCCACAGAGATAACTCAGGCCGTTGACGAGCGACTGCGGAGTAATCAAGCAGAGATCTTTCAAGCCTTGGAAGTGATGCAGGCAATGTTACGGACCAGTACGCTGAATAGCACAGGCTCTATGTTAGGGGAACAACCTTCTACCGCTTTGCCAGACGGCCATAGCTCTGGGGGAGAACACATCGACCTGACGGACATTGGGCAGAAACTTGACATGTTAGTGAAATTATTTATCACTAAGTCGGGCTTGGCATCCTCGGGCCTGCTGCAAGGTCCACAGCTTGACTCTTCGGAGATAGAGGTACGATCAATTTTGAGTTCTACTAGCCTGCGGAATATGTACTGATTCAACTCCACGAAAGCACGTCGAACATGGCGGGCAGGATATTGCTAAACCAGAGGTCGGTCAGGCTGTTCGGCCAGACAAATCGACGATGCACGATCTCAAGGAGAGTACGGGGGATGTACACATGCAAAATAACAATGACGGTCTACACCATGACGAAGATACTCGCGCTCAGCTCGTGGAACAGCAAGCGGAAAGCGTGCGTTATTTGAACGAGCTCAACACGGTGCGTAGCATTTTTACTACACATCGCTGTTGTGTTGAATTCGGTGGATGATCCGTCGGTCACGGTGATGAAGTGGCTCGAGACGTTCGTCAACGGCGGCACGCTACAGATAATGGCGATCGCGGAAGACGTGCAGAAGCTATGCAAAACTCTAGGAACTATCGACGAACTTCAAGGTGACTCAGGAGGTCCCGGGGACGCGGACGCGGGTGCCAGTCAGACGGCGACTCGGACATTCACGCTACTGCAAGGCATACAGAAGTTGGCCGAAGATAGCAAGCGACGGGATCGCGACTCTGCACATCTACTTAGCATGATGAACGGTCTGGTCGCTGCTCTCAACGAGGATATTCGTAAGAATGCCGAGATGCGAAATACATACAGTAAGTCCAAGCCGAACGTCATTGTTTTTTGCGATAAGGTGTTCTAAAATGAAAGTATGAAAGCCACTGAATCGGTGTTAGGGGTCATCGAACGTCAACGACAGGATCAGGAAAGAATGTTTCGTACCCTCGCAAACGGTAAAACTTTCCCAAAATGTCTCCACCTTCGCCATGGGAACTAAGTTGTTTCATGCTGTATAGAACTTTCAGATGATATACGTGGCGAGCGGCTCAGATTCGTAGAGGCCATGAAAGAGGCCACCGCGATCAACGTCCAGAGTATAGTCCATCGTCACTACTAATAATCCATCAGCTTACGGTCAAGCGCAGTCCACGTTGAAGAATTCAAGAAAGAGCTCACGCGGGAGGTGTTGATATCCACTCAAGAAGTCGGTCGCCTTCAGAAGGAACGACAATTATTAGAGCAACAGATTGCTGATCTGTTTGCGTTTTATTCGAAGCAGAAGCAAACTGTGGTGGTGAGTGAACATCTAGGTTATTGAGGCAGATGAGCGGACGCTTGTTCAAAGGGGGATACGCAGTCGCAATCTCAACGATCACGGCCGCTCAACTCGAAACATGGACAAGAGCAGAACCGACCGCCATCACGTCGCGATAGAGCTTTGCCACTTCCTCCTCCTGGACAGAGACAGTGATCGTAACAGTTTTCCAAACGTTAAGCCACTGGCATGCGACATGGTATCGAATGTAGATAAGGAGCGCTAGCTAGTTGAGATGATATAAAATAGTAAATAGACATAATCACGATTATCGGACGCATTTTGTCAACCTCGTCCTTAGGTCATGTAATTCTCAGGTGAGATATATCGAGCTGTGGCGACTATACGGAAAGTCTTGGGCACAACCGCGTGTCTGTTACGGTGACCGATTGAGTTAACGTCGAGTCCGGCCTCGAAGGAGGACTTACTCATAGTACTCTTGCACACCGGCTCCTTCCATGACCAGGACATCGCCCTGAAGAATCACAGGTGAGATTACGGCTCGACCCGAAGGAGCAAGGAACACACGTGTCTGAGGACAAGGCTCATTGCGATTTTCCTGTGACCTTCAGTAACGATATACTTTGAGTGAAGACGAAAATGCATCTCCGCAGTGGAACCTAAGGAAAGCGACGCGATAATGGGCCCTAGACCCCGCTCACTATCGCTATGAAACTAACAACATTTGTTATGGCGTCCCAGATGTGCTGATCAAATGTAGATATTATATCACTTACTGCCATTTTCTGCTTCTCCATATAAGCGGCGCTTAGAACTTCGTTGAAAGGGATTTCTTTTCCCAGAGTAGTCGCGATCCGTTTCTTGATCAACTCCAGCGCACCGAGCACTGCCTGGGCACCATCCTCCATGGGAATTGTGCGGTCGGAACCTCCGACATACTACGCTGATTTCGGCTCTCAAGTCATAAGAAACAGTATATATAACACACCTGGTAAGGAGAACCAGCTGCAAAAAGATACAATTTAGAATTGGCAGTCACTCTTGAGAAATAAGGCCAAACTTACTGTTTTGTGAAAAGTAATTCGACAACAGCTGTCCTCTACCTGGTAAGAAGCTGTTGAGAGCAGAATATCTACCAAGTATTATAAACCCATACATTTATGCTGATGAGAGTCCGAGTCAGGATACTAGTGTGATGAAGATATAATGCAAGTAAAAACTTACCGCCCGCAGTGGCCAACGGCGAAATTGGATTTCGCCACGAGCAGCTTGTCTTTGGTAGGTTTGGAATAAGGCATTGGCCTCCGTATTGATAGTAACGTGGCCTGGAATTAAATGCACGGATCCTCTAATAGAAGCCAAGATATGAGCCCGTCTCGCGATCGGGTACCAGTAACTAGATTTACCTGTTATCGGGCAGGTCGAAAGTTTGGACATAAGGGTAAGCCGTGGCCTTGGCCCGGGATTGGAACTTCATGTCTCGAACCACAATCCCTGCCGATGCGCTCCTCAGCTCTTACACGGGACTCAATCGAATTTTTATCTGACCTGAGTCCGCCGGAATACGGTAATAGATGTATTTGTGGGCTTGCTCTTGCAGCCAAAAATCCTTGTGATTGAACACAAAGCGAGGGGCCTCGTAGATACGCTATTGGTGATATTGTGAGCTGCACGATAAGGTTGTGTCTAGCAACCTACATGACAACAGCTACACTCATAGTCTTCCCATTTAAATCTGGGGCCGGCTTCGGTAAGAAAAGACGGCTTTGAGTAAATTATTGTTTACCTTGTAGAGAGCCGACCGCACTCCCTGCAATGCAATCCCTTAGCAAAGGGACGTGATGTCGTGGTGCCATTACTGGGTGATGGCGGAAAAATAGAGTCTGCGGAAACCGGTTGATGATTCGCCGGTTGTAGGCGTAGCAATCCTGCACTGTACGACAGGGTGCTTTGCGCGCCTGACGAAGAGTCTGATTTTGCTTGGACCTTGCGGAAGAATAAAGTGCAATTTGGTTGGAGGCAAATGGGAGTGTCCTCGTATACCAACGGAGAACTCGATCGACAACGTTCGCAAAAATGTTCGGTTATTTCGGGTCGAAGCCTATACTTAAGATTAGAACAGCTCGGGAGATAATACAGTGACAAACATACGCTTCACTACCATCGCCTTGTAAAAATCAGTGCGGTTTCTCAAGAGGATGGTAACCGTAGACACTTACCTGATGTCAAGTTCTCTCGTTCCTCAGGAGATACTGTCATGACACCTGGCTCGCCATTGCAGAGCTGGTTGTTTTGGGCCTGTGTAACGACGGGGATGCCTTCTGTGCCTGATAGCCACCAAGGATCGCCTTGCTTTTCGCACCACTGGAATGCGAACTTATATCGAACGACAGAGTGATTCTCATCGACCCGTTGAAGCTCGGCTGAGAAAAACCAATTAGGGCTATCGCATATGCGGCATATAGTACTAACCCCAAGCATGCGCGATCCAATAAAGCCCCAGCACGACGTACGAATACCCATTGGCGGCAAGGTCAAATGGGAATAGTGCGTAGTTATCGTCGACTAAAACGACGAGTGGCCGTCCGCTTTTGTAATTGTTGAGTAGGGCACTGACAGATCGGTCATCCTCCAATTGGTCTCCTGGCCCTTGAATCTCCATGCGTCGATTTTTCCAATGCAAAGCTCCGGATTTGCCGCCGCTAGAAGCTCAATGCCTCAACACTCGTTGATTTCTGAGAAATACATCCTCATACCCATGCGAAATGATGAGTTTCCCACCGTGATGGAACAAATCACGGCTAATGACTGATCAGGTAATGATAAACATAAACTAGTGGATGCACTGACTTGGAGGAGTGGGCCCCAAGAAGATACCCTTTGACAATGTCATGGGTATGATAGACGCCGCCTTGGAAGCTTCTGAAGTAGTCAAGGGATTCGCACACTTCCTGTCGAGACTAGGAACCATACAACAGTTGTCCTTTGTGCAAATAATCCGCCTTACCTGTGCCCAAATGGGGGGCGTGACCGTTAGCGATGGCCTGGGTAAGACGCTGACAGTTTTTTCCTCTTCTAATCCGACAGATGAAAGGATAGGATAGTCGCTTAGCGTGCAATCATGAGGATCATCTCCATGATCAGGAACCTCCTCTCCAACATTATTAATTGTAAAGGGGGGTGAAGACCCCTTATCGACGTGAGATTCATGCACTCTGGCTGCAGTGTGGTCCACGACTTGATCTGGCTCGGTGGCGACCCCATCTTCAGTCATTCTTTCGAAAGTTTGGGAAGCATTAGCTGAACGAGAGGACGGAATGAGAGCGGAAGATCGGCGCTTGCGAGCAGGTTTCCTCATCGTCTAGGATCTGGAACGAGGGGACCACTCGAAGCGACGTGGAGCGCATTCGGCTTTGCGACAGAATGCTCGGGGCCATCTGGCACGCCGCCATGGTCGACCGTTGGTTCAACTACGCGCTGCGACCCTCTCACACGCTTTCGGGTGTTCGCTCTCGCCTTGAGGGGTTTATCACCCCCTGGCGGGAGCACAATTGTTAGCCCTTCTGGTGGCTCGGGATTCTCGGCGTCATTGTGCTTGAGCTTGATAAAATAGTAAGAAAAGGGCTCATAAAAAGCCAAAGGACACACTTTTCTCTTTCTATCCCGCCGTATCTCTCCCGAGTCTAGTGCGACCCCCTCCGACCCAGCAACATCTACATCGCCATTAGAAAGGGAACTCAACCCGGACACGACGACGCTGCTTCGCGTACAACGACAACGCCACTTACCCTTATCCACTATAATTCTCTCATCTTGGCTAGTTGCAAGATCTGTTTCCCTAGGTGCCAGTCGGGCCTTTGCAATAAACTTGCCTTGTCGCGCGGTGACTCGACGTTTCGGGATTGCAGACGAGAAGGGTCTATTATCCCGCTTGCGTCCTACGGCATTGAGGGTTTTGCGTAACTTGCCTCTGGGATGGAGAGCCTGACTCGTCGGGTAGCGACTCGGAGCACATGAGGACTCAGTAGCGGCCGAAATGGCAAGGTCATCCCCAGATTCCAGAAACTTGTTGGAAATAGAGAGACATAAATCTGGCTCGAGTCCCCACAGCAGACGTGCATTAACCAGCAGCTTCTTCGCCTCCCGCCACTCATTTGTCTTGGTGTACCAGAAGAATCGGACAAACAACTGGAATGCTTCGTCGGTGAGTGGCGGAACGAAATTGCAAAACTCTCGTTTTTTCGACAAGGAGATGGCTTTGAGCCAGCGTTTAACTATGTCAGTCTGATAGAAGATTGAGTAGAAGGACGCGAAGGAGGAAGCATGTACGTACAAAAACCCCCTTATCCTTGATTTCCTTCGCGATTCTCGCGATCCATTCACTTTCATGCTGCTTGCTGAACCTCCGTTTCTCCAGCTCGCGCGCCAAGAAGTCACCACGCAGAGGTTCGAGCTCCAAGACTTTGGGATCGCCGTAGGAACGCGGTAGGGGAGGGGGTGATGGCGAACTCGACTCCGGGTCCATCGTGAGACTCGCGGTGTGAGTTGTGGAAAAGGATGCGAGGGAGCACCGCGTAAGAACGTAAAGTCAACTTCTCCCGTCCACCGATTCACAGGCGCGTCGGATGATGAGAATCGATTCAAGATTGCCGCAGAGTTGCCGCTCATAGTGTTCATGCGGAACGTGCGAAGGTCAGCCACCCACAACTCAATCAGACATATTCACTTCCACGCTCTCTATTCTATATACACCCCGTTACCGGAGAACCGCGGAGCAACCAAGGCAGCTGCACGTAGTGTACGGCATATGCCAACACAACTAGGGACCTCAAGTAACTATTTCGTGCTCATTGCATGCTGCAGCGACTCATACACATCCGCTTCGATGCGTGCCTCGGCCTTGTCCTCCTCTGAGCCGTTGCCGCTAAGCACCTTTTGAACCTCTTGGAGGTTTGTACGAACAGCCTGAAACGAGATCACTATAAGTTTCGTTTTAGCCTGTGCATTGCGTGCCGCGTGCGTACCTCTGGTGAGAAGTCCTCTAGCGGAGCGGCCTCAATAGCGTTGATGGTTAGCGAGTTGTTGGGGTGTACGGTCGCAAAGCCTCCAGATACTAAGAACATGACGAGATGAGGAGAGGAGCTACAGGAAATGAGAAATAGAGAGAGCGTCTCACCAAACCATTTCTTCGAGGCGCCAGCACTCTCGATGACCTCTACGAGGCCAGGCCGGAGCGGTTCGATCGACGGGACGTGATTCGCGAGAATACCCATGTCACCAGTGGCTGCTGACAGGTTGACCTGCACAACGTCTGTCGAGGTGAAGATTGCCTACCAACGGATCGGAGTTATGGGCAGCTCAGCAGCAAGGTTGGGAGCAGGTGTAAAGGGACGCACCTGGTGCGGGAGAACGAGAGAAAGTTTTATTTTGTCAGATACTTCGGCATACCCACGACGACCCAAGACGAAAGAACCCGGGGCACGTCGCGCAACGGAGGAGACGAGACGGAGGGCAGACATTGCTGGCGTTGGCTACACAAGAGGTGCCAACGGGGTCTCGGAAACACTGTCGAGAGATGAGACCCCGGAAACACCCTTCGTAATTTATCGATTTATCCTCCGTCTTACTCGTTCCATTCATCATTCACCCTTGCGGGTCCGCACTACAACCATGTCCTCCCTCTCTGACTACCACTATGTCTTTTCTTTCCGGAAGAGCGTTTTTGAGACCAGCCCTGCGTTCATCTTCTTCTCTCTTGCCTCCAGGCACACTTAAACCTACACGGCGCGCGCTCATTACTCTGCGAGATAACCTCGTATGTCCCACCTCGTCCAAAAACTCATAATGATAATTTCACTCAATCATTCACAGTATACAGTGACCGCCACTTGCAAGGGTGGGCTCGATGGCATCGTATCTTCTACGCCCACCGACGAAACTGCCCCTCTCAACCTCAATCTAACGACCCCCAAAGCGATTGGCGGGAGTGGCGATAGCGGACACAACCCCGATCAACTCCTCGCCGCTGGTTACTCTGGTAAGTTGAATTAGCATCGATGTCTCACCAATATCGGTATGGATAATAATATGCTTTACAATTCGATTCAAAATAAACAGCGTGCTTCCTGGGTGCAGTCCAAGACGTTGCCACCAAGCTGGGCAAGAGAGAAGTCGGCGCGCGGGCCGTTGTGCATGCAGATGTCAGTCTGGGACAACCCACGGATCGTCCCGGCTTTGGTCTTAAAGTCGTGTTGCGTGTCGAAGGCGTCGAGGATCAGGCTATCATAGATGCCGCGCACGAGGTTAGTTATACAGTTGTCACAGCCGCTGGGACTGACGGGCTTGTTGTGAATAGATGTGTCCATACAGCCGCGCTTTGCGCGAAGGGATAGCGATCGACGTTAAGAAGGCGTGAAATACAAGTCAGAGAATTATGATGAGGCTATGGCTGCAACTTCTGATTGGTATTGGGATGCTCGTCATGAAGAAGTGGTATCATACGAAATGACCTCTCGGAGATTTGAAGTTAGCCAGCAGTGCATGGCAGTGAATACTAAGGGTGATCGCTCTAGCTTCGTTGACATTGACCAGAAAAAGCCATGTTTACGGGGACTGGACAAGGGGGGTTCCGTGTGATGAAAATCACTTCGAGCCACGTTGGATCGAACGGAATGATTTAGCTCGGGAAAGGCGCGGCTGAAAACACACATGTCGCGCGCTCTGCCTGCTTCCCATTGCCTTGACCTCCTTTGCTTGTCGCGCTTTTTATCTTCCTCTAATTTGCATTAAATGCAGCAGTTGACGCCCTTTCATCGACTTCCTGGAGAACACGAAGGACATTATTGGAAGCGAACGCTGTGACGACATTATTAAGGCCGCATGAAGTACGGGATTGCCCGTGTCTCTGTTCACCATTCACTGAGAGTCCTGCGGGGTGAACATGGAACGCTTATAAGACAAGTTTCGTTCTTTACTAGGAGTGGGATGGTGAAACAATAGATGCCAACCCAATATTGTAGGTTGGGGTGGAAGCCTGAGGTCGTTCGTCGACTACCCGACAAAGCGCCACGGTGTCGCGTTTCCTCTGTTCTACACTCACACGTGTCATTACTTGTAAAGAATGAAAAGACAAGGCACACCGATATGACGTGGTGGGTTGAAGGAAAATGATGCCTGTCGCCATACCGTGACTCGGACGCTCGCGGGGCAATCCTCACTGGCAGCCTGGGCCACTTCCTTGTTGTATTGGCTCACCTGCTAGTGTTTTCCCAAGCTACTTAACTTACACCCGTCGGACACTACCGAGGATAAACTCGCAAATAGCGAATGCCATGCAGGGCCACCGTGACGGCATCCTCCGTGGACCTTAAACTGAACATTTATAACTTCCAGATCTACCCTTCCAACCCACCCTTCGATCCGAGTCATGGCCCTACTTTCCGCCGGAAGAGCATTAATGTTGCGACCAGCCCTACGTTCGACCTCCTCTATCTTGTCTCCAGCCACGTTTATCCCCGCGCGACGCACGCTCCTCACTCTCAAAGATAACCTCGTATGTCCCCCCATCTCGAGCGATGATTCATTCACCTTCGAGTCAAAATCATTCATCAAATAATCCCAGTATACCGTGACTGCGACTGCCACCGGTGGCCGCGATGGCACCATATCTTCTACGCCCACAGACGAGACAGCCCCTCTCAACCTCCGACTCATCCCTCCCAAAGCGTTGGGCGGGCGCGGTGATAGCGGACACAACCCCGAACAGCTCTTTGCAGCCGGTTACTCTGGTATGTTTAATATCTCTACAACCAACCAAACATTGGTATGAATTACGATGTGCTACGCGGGAAAACAGCGTGCTTCTTGGGCGCGGTCCAAGTCGTTGCTGCCAATGCAGGCAAGAAAGAAGTCGGAGCGCGGGCTGTGGTGCATGCAGATGTCAGTATAGGTCGATCCAGGGATGACCCTGGGTTAGGTCTTAAAGTCGTGTTGCGTGTTGAAGGCGTTGAGGATCAGGCTATCATAGATGCCGCGCACGAGGTTGGTTATTCTGTTGTTGTCACAACCACAGGAACTGATGACTTCCTTATGAATAGATGTGTCCATACAGTCGTGCTTTACGTGAAGGGATTGAGGTCGAGGTTAAGAAGGCCTGAAATTACGATGAGACCGCGGGCTACGACTTCTAACCAAGTTCTTGTCATGAATTTAAAAAAAATGAGATGACCCGTGGTTATCTTCACCAGGCACAAGCTACAATAGCATTGATTTCGGGTCTGTGTATTTTGATGACGTTTCGTGTTCGCAGAATTCACGTGAGAACGGATGTGAATATTATGAACGCTCAATGCGAACAAGTACAACTTCAGGAAAATGCCGTTAAGGTCGAAATACAAACTGATACGAGAATAACTACAAAAAACTTCGCTGCCAACTCGTGGGAACACCATCCGCAGCCGCTAGATGTGGCATCAAGTCGCTAGTCAAGAATTCGCTGGCCCATTGCCGCCTAACTTGGTCCTTGAGATACTTGGCTACGATGCGTAAATGCTCGTCTCTGAGAGCAGGTACAGCCTTGCGGACCACAGGAGCAGTGGCGTCGATAAGCTTCCCAACATACTCAGCAGTGATGGTCGTGCCGGTGTCATCACGCGCGCCGTAGTGGACCCACTGCCAAAGCTGAACGCGCGCGATTTCTGCGGTTGCTGCGTCTTCCATAAGGTGGTTCAAAGGTATGCAGCCGTTGCCACCAAGCCATGCACTTCCATACGCGAGCACAGTAGCGACGTTTGAACGCACTCCCCCGGAAGTAATCCGTCCCGATACTTTCGTATCCAGCAAGTCAGCAGCGGCGACACGAACATCCTCGCGCCGGATGTGGTACTACGGGAAGCGAACTCAGTTCAGTGTACAGTATACGCACAAAAGCGATTACAGACTTGATTGGAACCCAGCATGTGTTGATCAAAGATCCCACGGGCGATTTTGTTAATCAGAGGGTGGGCGATCCAAGTACCGTCATGGCCGTTGATGACTTCCCTAAGCTTGTCTGCGCGGACCTTATCCATTGCGACCTCGTTTGCTTTTTCATCACCTTTGATGGGAATTTGGGCGGACATCCCACCAATGGCGGCGACCTTGCGTCTGAAAATTCCTCGTTAAGATTTCTGCGGTATCTTTAGCTTCGAGCTTACTTGTGACAAGTTTGAATTAGTAGGCGGACATAGGCAGACATGAAGCCGACTTCCATTGTAACGTCCTTACGGTCAGGAAGAATGGCATTCCTATCTGCCCGGCGCATTTTGATAAAGCTAAAGATGTAGTCCCACCTGTAGTATGTGAAATGTAGCTTCGTGTCGTTCGCAAAGTAAAATCGACGGACTTACCGGCCGCAATTGAGACCGGATGAGTGATTCCTCAGTTCGAAGAGAATCTCTTCCATATGGAAAGCAGCGGGAAGGGTTTCAATCAAAACAGTTGCTCTGATAGTGTTATGCGGTATGCCGATGTAAGATTGAGAAAACAGGAAAACGTCGTTCCATAGGCGGGCCTCGAGATAGTGCTCCATCTTAGGAAGGTAGAAGTAGGGACCGAGTCCTCGTTTAACGAGTTCCTCCGCGTTATGATAGAAGTAAAGCCCAAAGTCAAACAGGGAACCAGAAATTGGTGCTTTGTCAACGGTCACGCGTGGCTCATCAAGGTGCCAGCCGCGGGGCCGCACGATGAGAACGGCAGGGTTTGGCGACAGCTTGTATTGCTTGCCATTTGACTCGAAGTCGATCTGCCGGCGGATGGCATCGCGAAGGTTGACCTGGCCTTCTAGCATCGCCTTGAATGTAGGAGAGGTAGCATCTATATACATAAAAGCACGGTCAGACGCACCAGGATTGCAAGGAAAAGCGACTATACCCATACCTTCGAAATCAGCCATGAATGTCTTAGCACCACTGTTTAGGGCATTGATGACCATCTTCCTGTCCGTCGGACCGGTAATTTCAACGCGTCTGTCCTCCAAACCAGGAGAGGGAGGGGCACAAAGCCAGGACGGCTCAGTACGGATGTGGGCAGTTTCCGAGGGGAAGTCAAAAGGTGTGCCTGCGTCGAAGCGCGCTTGGGCGACCTCGCGGGCAGCGAGGAGACCCTGACGAGTTTCATCGAAAGTTTGGTGGAGGGCAACCAGAAATTGAAGAGCACCCTCTGTCAGAATCTCTGCCTGGGCATTTTGAGCGACTTTGCTGTGGATTTCCAAGTCAATCGCCATGGTTTTCCGGAGTCAGGGGTTTACGCGTTTACGGTCCAGTTTTATACTTCAGCGGAGAGCCTCCGTCACACTCGCACCAATATCACATGCTTCGGCCCGTTCACCGTTTCTGCCTTTTTCTCTAGTCTCGTGACCAGACGTTCAAGCTCAGATGTGCGGAGCCGTAATTTGAAGTATACCGATCACCGCAGCTGCAAGAGGTAGTAGAAGGGATAGGAGAAATCTGCACGCAAACCGAAAGTACAGACATAAAGGAGCCTCACCCACTCAAGAGTCTGTAGAATGGTTCCAGAACAAAAATACATGTCAGAGCTGAGAAAGGTAGGAGAGGGACAAGGTAGGTGAGAAGAACACTATTCAAGGCGCTCTTCATCTGTGGGAGGGAAATGGACTTTGACGCGTACTCCGTGGACATCGGACGCTGCATCTTTACGCCATTCCCATGCGAAGGCAGCTAGAGCGTCCGAGGCATTTGCCCTGTACATGCAGGTATCCTTCGGACTTGTGTAGGCGCACACTAATGTCAAGCAAGACAAGCTATGTTCCTCTGAATCAAAGAGTCACCCAGGAACCACAATAGTAAGTGTACCATCCATCGCAGGGGACGACATTGAATGCATCGAAGATACATAGGTGTTACTACGGTGAACGGCATTGCTGTGGCCTATGCTTTCCACAGAAGGTGACACGTAGAGGCGCAGAATCCGTAGCATGTACGTCATTATGACTTTTGCGGTGTTGAGTAACTCTTGGGTGTGTCTGTACTGTCATCTCGGCTTTTGTCTGCTGTACCTTGTTCTTGGTCGGAATCTGTGGAACAATGAAGTTCAGTGACAACACGTGTCAGATCATAACACGGAAGCTGACTTATGAAGAGTTCCTTCACCGCGCGCTCGCCCACTTTGATGACACGTCGACAGGCCATCTGCCAAACGCCGCAGCTCACGGA
>WNFQ01008805.1_pt1 | contig 14890 bp, 12 predicted proteins | sample 5400171 | NCBI WGS metagenome assembly WNFQ01 (sample SAMN13153356, study PRJNA577476) | soil metagenome | isolation source: 20 cm soil under Madrone tree | place: USA:California | collected 2016-06-14
GACGCGCGTGCTGGCGATGGAAGCGGTGCCGGCGGGCTCGGAAGGACGGGCCAACGGCTACATGACGATGGGGTTTCACTCCGGGCTCCTGGTCGGGCCGCCGCTCGGGGGGCTCGTGATCGACCTGCTCGACTGGCGCTGGATCTTCTTTCTGATGGTGCCGATGGGCGTGGCGGGCGTCGTCCTCACGGTGCTGCGCGCGCGCAAGCCGCGCGCGGCCGCACCCGCCGGGCGCGCGCCGTCGATCGACTATCTGGGCGCAGCGCTGCTGATCGCCCTCACGGTCATGCTGACGCTCCTGCTCGACCGGCGCAGCGTCGAGACGCTCGGGACCGAGCGCACCACCGTCCTGACCCTGCTCTTCGGCGCCACCCTGGTCGGCTTCCTCGCGCACGAACGGCGCGCGGTCAGCCCGGTCATGAACCTCGCGCTCTTCACGATCCGTATGTTCACGTTCAGCGTCCTGAGCCTCTTGCTCATCGCGACTACGATCAGCGTGATGAGCTTCCTGATGCCGTTCTACATCCAGGACGTGCTGCACTTCTCGGCGTCGTTCATGGGGCTGATGTTCCTGGCGGCGCCGATCTTCACGATCGGGCTCGCCGCGGTCAGCGGCCGGCTGACGGACCGCATCGGCCCCCGGATCCCCGCGTCGATCGGCGTCCTGGCGACGACGAGCGCCTTTGCCATCGGGCTCTTCCTCCGCGTGGACTCCCACTGGATCCTGCCGACGCTCATGATGGCGCTCCTCGGCGTGGGCTCCGGATTCTTCAACACGCCGAACCAGGCGGCGATCATCGGCTCGGTGCCGCGAGAGTACCGGGGCTTCGCCACCGGGATGGTCCAGACGGTCTTCGGCATCTCCGCCCTGCTCGGCATCTCGCTGGGCGGCGTGCTGCTGACCCTCGCGTTTCGCTACTACGCGGGCATCGCCGACGCCACGCCGAGCGCCGCGCACCCGCGAGCCTTCGTCGCGTCGATGAACGTCGCGTACCTCGCGTGCCTGGTACTCCTGGTCGTCGCCCTCTTGTCGTCGTTCCTGCGCGGCGGCACCAAGATCGAGGCGGCGTCGCTGCCTACCTGATCAGCTGGCGGGAGATGTCCTGGGTCTTGACCAGCTCGGGGAGCTGCTCTTCGGCGTCGATCTGCAAGAGAGTGAGCCCGGGCGGCACGACCGCCTGCGGATCGCCCGGCTCCACGCCCACGAAGCGGCTGTTGGTCTGCAGCTCCCTGGCCCACGCGACCTGAGCGTCCTTCGTCAGGAGCCAGTTGATGAGGAGCTTCGCCCCGTTGGGGTGCGGCGCGCGATTGAGGAGCCACACGCCGCTGCCCGACGACTGATAGTCGAGCTCGGGCAGGAGCTGGGTCTTCACGTTCTTGCCGACACCGTGGGCCTGGAAGTCCTGGAGCGCGAGCCCGTTGAGCCCGATCGCGATCGGATAGCGCCCGCGCACCATGAACTCGGTGAGCTGGTTCCGGTCGCGGCTCAGCACCGGCTCCTGGTCGACGAGGATCTGCTTCATGATCCCGTCGCCGAGCCGCAGCCGGGCGGCCGTCAAGGGCCAGAAGGTCGAGCCGATCGTGCGCGGGTCCGAGATCGCGATGCGCCCCTTCCACTTGGGCGCGAGCAGGTCTTTCACGCTCCGGAGCTCGCCCTCCTTCACCTGATCGACGTTGACGAAGACGCCGGGCGCGCGCACGAGCGTGAAGGCGTACGCGAGGTTCTTGTCTTTGTCGAGGAAGCCGGCGTCGAAGCCGCCGCGCCAGTTGGCGTTGGTCTTCGCCTCCGGCGCCACGATCACGGGCCGCACGGGGTCCCAGACGCCGGCCGGCTTGAGCACCTGCAGCGCGGTACTCATTGGCATGGTCGAGACGTCCCAGGTGAAGACAGACGCCTTGCGCTCCTGGATCACACGTGGAGAGAACTCGACGGGCTCGAGATTCGTGTGCTCGAGCTTGATCTCCGGGTAGGCCTGCGCGAAGAGCTTGAGGATGCGGGCGTAGCCCTGGCCGGTGAAGGTGTTGACCGAGACCTTGCCTTCCTTCCTGGCGGCGGCGGCCATCTGCTCCCACTCCGGCGAGGTGGTGGCGGCGTGGGCGAGGCGACTCGCCGAGGCCAGGAGCCCCACGGCGCCGGCGCGCGCGACGGTGCCCAGCATGTCGCGACGCGAGGTTCGCCCGTCCGTCGACACCGATCGATCGTCGTGAGCCTGGCGCACGCTGAATCCTCCTATTCAGGAGGCGCGCTCGACCGGCGGGGCCCAGCCCCGCGAATGTCGGCGGCGCGCACAACCATCGAGGGCGCTCGCTCGATTGACCCCGCCCCCGGCGGCGACTATCTTACGCGAACGGTGAAACGCAGTACCGAGCGCATCCTGACGACGCACGCCGGCAGCCTGGCGCGGCCCGACGATCTGCGCGATCTGCTGATCGCCCGGGACGGCGGTCGCCCCTACGATCGGGCGGCGTTCGCGAGTCGCGTGCGAAGCGCGGTCGCCGACGTCGTCGCGCAGCAGGTCGCCGTTGGCCTGGACATCGTCAACGACGGCGAGGAATCCAAGCGCAACTTTACGACCTACGCGCGCGAGCGGCTCGGCGGGGTCGAAGAGCGCGCGCTCGCCGAGGGCGAGCGGGTCCTTGCGATGATCTACGGCCGGGACGCCCTGGAATTCCCGGAGTACTTCGCCGGACGCGGCAACATGGCCGGCCGGGAGGCTGTCTGCAAGGGGCCCCTCGCCTACATCGGCCAGGCGGCCGTCGAGACGGACATCGCCAACTTCAGAGCGGCGCTGGCCGGTCTCTCGGTGACCGAAACGTTCCTGCCGGCGGTGGCGCCCGGCACCATCGAGCACTGGCTTCGCAACGCTCACTATCCGAGCGACGAGGCGTATCTCGCGGCCATCGCCGAGGCGATGAAGGTCGAATACGACGCGATCGTTCGCGCCGGCTTCGTTCTGCAGATCGACGACCCGGACCTCGCCGACGCCTGGCAGATCCATCCGACGATGACCCTGGCGGAGTATCGGAAGTTCGCCGCGCTGCGCATCGAGGCGCTCAACCACGCGCTGCGCGACATCCCGCCCGAGCGCGTGCGCTTTCACGTCTGCTGGGGGAGCTACCACGGGCCGCACAAGCACGATCTCCCGCTGCGCGATCTCGTCGACCTCGTCCTGGCGGTGCGCGCGCAAGGCTACTCGATCGAGGCGTCCAACCCGCGCCACGAGCACGAGTGGCGCGTGTGGGAGGACGTGAAGCTGCCCGACGGCAAGATCCTCATCCCCGGCGTGGTCGGCCACGCCAGCGACTTCGTCGAGCATCCGGAGCTCGTCGCCGAGCGAATCGTCCGGTACGCCCATTTGGTCGGGCGCGAGAACGTGATCGCCGGCACGGACTGCGGCCTCGGGCCGCGAGTCGGCCACCCCCGGATCGCCTGGGCGAAGTTCGAGGCCCTCGTGGAAGGCGCCCGGCTCGCCACGCGACGGCTCTGGGGGGGCTGAGGTCGCCGGCGGCCGATCTCATGAGCGACACGGTCCTCCGTCTCGACGGCGTCAGCAAGTCGTACGGCCTGGTCCAGGCGGTTGACCGCGCGTCGCTCGACGTCGAGCGTGGCGAGGTGTTCACCTTGCTGGGCCCGAGCGGTTGCGGCAAGACGACCACCTTGCGTCTGGTCGCCGGACTCGAGGATCCCGACGACGGCGAAATCACCCTGCGGGGCCGGCTCGTCGCGTCGGTCTCGCGGCGGCTCTTCGTCCCGCCGCACAAGCGCAACCTCGGCATGGTCTTCCAGTCGTACGCCATCTGGCCGCACATGAGCGTCTTCGAGAACGTCGCCTACCCGCTCAAGCTGCGCGGGGTGCGGGGCCGGGCGATGCGCGATCGCGTAGCCCGCGTGCTCGAGCTCGTCGGGCTCGGCGGGCTCGAGCGCCGGTCAGCGACGCTCCTGAGCGGCGGCCAGATGCAGCGTCTGGCGCTCTGCCGCGCGCTCGTGTACGAGCCCGATCTGCTGCTGCTCGACGAGCCGTTCAGTAACCTCGACGCCAAGCTCCGGGAGCAGATGCGGATCGAGCTGAAGTTCCTGCAGCGGAGGCTCGGCATCACCGTGCTCTTCGTCACACACGACCAGATCGAGGCGCTCAGTCTCTCGAATCGGATCGCCGTCATGCACCGCGGGCGTGCCGAGCAGATCGGCCCGCCGCGGAGCCTCTACGAGCAGCCCGGGTCGGCCTTCGTGCGCGACTTCCTGGGCCAGACGGTGATCCTGAAGGGCCGCGTCGATCGCGCGGAGAGCCCGACAGTCGCGGTGGCGCTGGATGGATCGCTCGCCGGCCAGACTCTGGCCGGACACGGCGCGCCGGGCGCCACCTTGACCGCCGGGATTCCGGCGCACGTCGCGGTCCGGCCGGAAGACATCGAGGTCGCGTCGAACGATCGGCCGCCGGCGCGCGGCCACACGCTCGTCGGCGTGATCGAGGCCCTGCTGTTCGTGGGCGACCGCTACGAGGCCCGCGTGGCGCTGAGCGACGAGCAGCGCATCTTGCTCTTCCTGGCGCGCGGACGCAACTGGCGCGAGGGCCAACGGCTCCAGCTCCACTTCCCTCCCGAGGTGGTCAGCGTGTGGCCGGCGTGAGCCCAGTGAGAAGCGTGTCGCGAGAGCCCGAGGAACTCTATAATGCGCCCGCAATGCCCGACCAGGCCGACACGTGGGCGCTTCGGCCGTCTACGCCGCTGCGTGGGCGGGCGCGCGCGTGCTGGCGCTCGACGCCGGCGTGCCCGGCAGCGGAACGAGCGGGAGCTCGTTCGCCTGGCTGAATTCGGTCAGGAAGGAGCCCGACGCCTATCACCGGCTCAACGCGGCCGGGATGACCGCTCACCGGGACCTGTCGCGCGAGCTGGGCGGCGACGCCGGCTATCACGACGGGGGCTCGCTCGAGTGGGCGGACAGCGCTGACGCGGAGCGCGAGCTTCGCGAACGCGTTCATCGGCTGGCGAGCCGCGGCTATCCGGCCGAATGGATCAGCCGCGAGCGCGCGACCGAGCTCGAGCCTGGGCTCACCATCCCCGACCAGGTTCGCGAGGTCGCGTTCTTCGCCGCGGACGCCTGGCTCGACGCCCCTCGACTGATCGGACGCCTCCTCGCGGCCGCCTCGGCGCGCGGCGCCGAGGTGAGAGAGGGCAAATCCGTCCGATCGCTCCGCACGCAGGGTGGTCGCGTCGAGGCGCTCGTGCTCGACGACGGCGAGGTGACCGCGCGCTCGGTCCTCGCCTGTGTCGGCCCGGCCACGCAGGCGTTTCTCGAGCCCCTCGGCGTCGTCATTCCGGTGGGTCGCGTGCCCGGCTTGCTGGCCGTGACTTCCCGCCCGGCGGCGGCGCTCGGCCGGGTCGTGCACGCGCCGGGCATCCACCTCCGCCCCGATGCGGGCGGCGGGCTCTTGCTCGGCGCCGAGGACGTCGACACGCTCGCGGCGAACTCGGGCTCGCCGGCCTCGCTGTCGGCACTCCTCCTCGAGCGCGCGGGGCGTGTGTTTCCCGCGGCGCGCCAGCTGCGCATCGCCGACAGCCGGATCGGCGTGCGCCCGATGCCGGGCGACAAGCACACGATCGCGGGACGAACCCCCGGCTTCGCCAATGGCTGGCTGATCGCCACGCACAGCGGGATCACCCTGGGGCCGCTGCTCGGCCGCCTCATGGCGGACGAGATCGTCCGCGACAAGCCGAGCCCCACCCTGACGCCGTTCCGCCCGGAGCGTTTCCTGACCGCGGGCGTGGCGACCGGGTGATCGACGAAGCGCGAACGGCGGCGACGGTCGAATCAGGATCGCCGTTCGCGCTGCAGGCCGTCGCGGGGCTGGGGCCCCGCCGGCCGAGGCGCGAATAACCAATCAGGAGGCGGCTGATGGGACGGCTCGACGGCAAGATCGCGATGGTGACCGGGGCGGGCGGCGAGCACGGGCTCGGTCGGGCCATCGCACAGCGGTTCGCCGACGAAGGCGCCGATCTCATCCTGACGGACGTGATCTCGACCGGGCTGCGCGTGTCGTCGGTGCTCAAGCCGGGCGCGTGGGGCGGCATCGAGGCGGTCGCGGACGAAATCAGGAAGCGCGGGCGCCGGGTGATGACCGCGCTCGCGGACGTCCGATCGACCAGTGAGATGGCCAAGGTGGTCGCGGAGGCCCTGGGCGAATTCGGGCGCATCGACATCCTCGTGAACAACGCGGGCGCGCCCGGCAGCCTCGACAAGACGCCGGTCGTCGAGTTGCCGGAAGAGCAATGGGACACCGTCCTCGACACCAACCTCAAGGGGACGTTCATCACCTCGCAGGCCGTCGCCCGCGCCATGCTCGAGCGTCGCGTGCGCGGCCGCATCATCAGCATGTCCTCGCAGTGGGGCAAGAAGGGCGGCGCGCTCCGCGCGGCCTACTGCGCATCGAAATTCGGGATCATCGGCTTCACGCAGTCCCTGGCGCAGGAGCTGGCGCCGGCGGGGATCACGGTCAACGCGATCTGTCCGAGCGCGGCGGAGACGGAGCGCCTGGATCACATGGGGCTGCGCCCGGACGGGAGCTTCGACCAGAAGCAGCGCGAGGAGCGGATCAGGCAGGCCGCCGCGGCGACGCCGCTGGGCCGGATCGCCCGACCGACCGACGTGGCCGAGGTCGCCGCGTTCCTGGCGGGCGACGCCGCCGAGTACATCACCGGTCAGTCGATCAACGTGACCGGCGGCGGTGTGATGCACTGAAGCGGCCGGGCCCCCGCCGGCCCAGGCGCCACGATGAATCCATGACGGCGATCGCCGGGGCGGCTTCGCGCCGTCGTCCCTTCTCCGTCGAGCTGACGACGGTGGCCTGCACGGTGGTCCTGCTGGCCGTCGCGTTCTGCGTCGTCTATCCCTTGCTGCTGGTGGTGCTGGAAAGCTTCCAGGTGGCGCCGCCCGGGCAGCCGGCGCGATACGGGCTGGACGGCTGGCGCGCCGCGTTCGCCGAGCCGCTCCTGCGCGCGGCCCTCCTCAACACGCTCAAGGTCACCGTGGTCCGCCAGATCCTGTCGCTCGCGCTGGCGCTGCTGATCGCCTGGCTGATCGCGCGGACCGATCTGCCCGGCCGCAACTGGATCGAGTTCGCCTTCTGGGCGGCGTTCTTCTTGCCGACCCTCACCGTCACCTTGAGCTGGATCCTGCTGCTCGATCCCGACTACGGCCTGATCAACACCGGGCTCGTCGGCCTCGGCGTGGTCGGCAAGGGGCCCTTCGACATCTACTCGTTCTGGGGCATCGTGTGGATCCACCTCATCACCGGATCGCTGACGGTCAAGGTCATCTTGTTAACCCCGGCCTTCCGTAACATGAACGCGGCCTTCGAGGAGGCCTCGCGCGTTGCGGGCGCGGGCACGGCGCGGACGGCGCTCTCGATCACGATCCCGGTCATGGCGCCGGTCGTGCTGTCGGTGCTCCTGCTGGGCACGATGGTGTCGCTGCAGACCTTCGAGGTGGAGCAGGTGCTGGGAGCGCCGTTCCGGTTCTTCGTGTTCAGCACGATGATCTACGACCTCGTCATGACGCGCGTGCCGCGCTACGACGCGGCGACCGCGCTGGCGGTGCTCGTGCTGGCGGCGATGCTCCCGCTGATCTTCACGCAGCAGTGGCTGACCCGCGGCCGGCGCTCGTGCTCGGCGTGCCGCTGGTCTTCGCGGTGCTCGGCACCTTCATGAAGCTCTTCGGCTTCTTCAACATCCCCGACCCGTGGACGCTCAAGAACTGGAAGTCCGTCCTCACCGACGACCTCTTCCTGCGCTCGCTCTGGAACACGATCGTGCTGGCGACCGGTACGGCGGTCGCGGCGGTTCTCGTCCACTCCCTGATCGCCTACATCGTCGTGCGGACGCGCTACCGCGGCCGCCGGGCGCTCGACGTCGTCTCGTGGCTTCCCTTCACGGTGCCGGGCGTGATCCTCGGGCTGGCGCTCCTGTGGCTGTTCCTCGACGTGGCCGTGCTGCGGCCGATGTACGGCACGATGGCGGTGCTGATCATGGCCGGCCTGATCTCGGGCATGCCGCTCGGCGTGCAGATCGTGAAGGGCGGGCTGATGCAGCTCGGCGGCGATCTCGAAGAAGCCTCGCGTGTCGCCGGCGCTTCGTGGTGGGCGACCTACCGGCGCATCGTGCTGCGCCTGATGGCGCCGACCCTGGTGGCGGTGGGCATGATCACGTTCGTCGGCGCGGCGCGGAACATCGGCAACATCGCGCTGCTCGCCACCAGCGCCAATCGCCCGCTGTCGATCCTGCAGCTCGACTTCATCGCCCAGCGCAAGTTCGAGGAGGCGATGGTGGTCGCGTGCATCATCATGGTCATCTCGCTGGCCGGCGCGCTCGTCGCGCGCGTGCTCGGGCTGCGAGGCGGCCTGGGCTGATACCGCCGCATCCCTGGCCCCAGCCATGACCTCCGGGCGGCGGCGCGCGTGGCGTAACACCGGGATCTACGCCGGGCTCGCGCCCTTCGTGCTGATCGCGCTCTTCCCCGTCGTCTGGATGGCGATCACTGCCTTCAAGCACGAGCGGGACCTCTACAGCATGAAGTTCCCGCTGTGGTTTCACCTGCCGCCCACGCTCAAGCACTTCGACCTCCTGTTCACCCAGACCTGGTTCGGCGTCTGGGCGCTCAATACCGCCTTCGTCTCGGTGGGCGCGGTCGGCATCACGTTGCTGGCGGCGGTCCCGGCGGGCTACGCGCTGGCCCGCTTGCGGTTGCCGGGCGCCGAGCGCAGCGGCATCGCCATGTTCATGATCTACCTGGTGCCGCCGATCGTCCTGTTCCTTCCGCTGGCGCCGGTCCTGGCGAGGCTCGGCCTCACTGATTCGTACTGGGCGCTCGTCGTGCTCTACCCGACGTTCACGATCCCGTTCTGCACGTGGCTCATGGTGGGCTTTCTCCGGGCCGTGCCGCGCGAGCTCGAGGAGGCGGCCTGGCTCGACGGCTGCGGGCTGGCGGGCGGCTTCTTACGGACCGTCCTGCCGATCTGCCTGCCCGGGATCGCGACGACCGCGATCTTCGCCTTCAGCCTGTCGATGCAGGAGTATCTCTACGCGGTGGTCTTCTCGTCGCCGGTCGATCAGAAGGTCATCGCGGTGGGGCTTCCGACGATGCTCATCCGCGGCGACGTCTTCTTCTGGGGCGCCCTGATGGCCGCGGCGCTGCTCGTCAGCATTCCGACTGCGATCGCCTTCTACTTCGTGCTCGACCGCTTCGTCGCCAGCCTCACCGGCGGCGCCGACGCGTGACGCGCTCGGGTACGAGCGCAGCCTCGATGTCGTCCCTCCGGTGGTCCGCGGAGTGCGCGTCGAAATCGACGGGCCACTTGGGCGAGCGCTGACGCCGGGAGAACCACTCCGGGGGATTCGCCGCGAGCGTCTTCAGCGCCTCGCGCTGGACGCGGCGATGCCAGGCCACGACCTCGGCCGGCCGCCGGCGGCGCCAGCGCCGATAGATGAGGCGGTTGATCTGCTTCACGTCGAGGCCGCGCATCTCCGGGAGCCGGCGCTCGCCGCGGAAGACGCGGGCGCTGTGCTCCTTCCAGTAGGCGATGTGGGCGAGCGCGTCCTTCACCGTCCACGGATCCCGCGTCGGCGGGCGCGGCACTCGCCGCTTCCAGTCGGCGACCCGAAGCCGGGTCACGAGGCGATCCAGGATGGCGTACTCGCGCCGGGTACGGGCCATGACGTCCTTCTTGTTGTGCCGCATCTACTCGCCGCCCGGACCCTCCTTGGCGAGCGGCGACTGGACCTGCCAGAAGGGCGCGTCTTCCGTCGTGGCCACGTCGAGGACGATCGGCTCCTTGGCGCCTGTCACACGGTCGAGCTCGCCGACCAGATCCTTGATCGACTCGACGCGCACGCCGACGCAGCCCATGGCCTGCGCGATGCGCGCGTAGTCGGTGCGGCCGAGCTCGGAGGCGATGAACCGGTTGCCGCGCCGCCGCTGCCCGTCCTTCACCCAGCCGAGCACGCTGTTGTTCAGGACGACGGTCACGACCGGGATCCGGTACTGGGCCGCCGTGAACAGCGCGTTCATCGTCATCGCGAAGCCGCCGTCGCCGCAGACGGCCACGCAGTCACGCTCCGGGCTCGTGAGCTTGGCGCCCATCGCCGCCGGCAGCGCGTACCCCATGCCGCCGATCGACGAGGGCTGGTACACCGTGCCCGCGCCCTTGCACTGGAAGTAGTGGGTCATGTAGAGGCGATTGGCGCCGGCGTCCATCGTGACGATCGCGCGCGCATCGAGCCGGCGCGCCAGCTCGGTGATCACGCGCTCGGGGCGGAGCGGCACCGCGTCCGAGCGCTGCTCGGGCTCGGCGAAGTAGCGATGGAGGGTCTTCAGCTCGGCCAGGTGCTCCAGGCGCCTCTGTCCCGCGGTCTTCCGCGCCGGCGTGAGCGGCGGCCCGAGCTCGGCCACGAGCGCCGCGAGCGCCTCGCGCGCGTCGGCGACGATCGCGTCCTTCACGGGGAAGTGACGGCCGATGTTGAGCGGCTCCACGTCGATCTGCAAGAACGTCTGGCGGTCGGCGTCGAGCAGCTCCGGGTTCTCGAAGCACGTGTCGGTCGGCGCCAGGCGCGAGCCGACCACGAGCACCGTATCCGCGCCCGAGACCACCTCGTTGGCGACCGTCTGGCCCCAGTTGCCGAAGACCCCGAGCGCCAGCGGATGCACGTCCGCGATCGCGCTCTTGCCGGTTGCCGTCGTCGCCACCGGGATCTTGAGGAGGTCGGCCAGCTCGGCAAGCTCGGCCCATGCGCGCGAGGCGTGGACGCCGTTGCCGGCCAGGATCACCGGGCTCGAGGCGCCGAGGAGCGCCTCGGCGACTCGCGCCACGTCCGCGGCGGCCGCGCGAACGCTGCCGTGCGCGAGCACGCGCCCGGTCGCATGCAGACGGGGCGGCCGGCGTGTTTTCACGGTCGCGCCGAACGCTCGGCTGCCGAAGATGACCGCGACCGGTCCGGGCGTGCCCGTCGTGGCGTGTCTGATCGCGAGCTGGAGCGTCTGGACCGCCTGCTTGGGCTCGGAGACGGCCGCGGTGTACTTGGTCGCTCCCGCGAGCAGGTTCCTCAGATCGTGGTTGCCGTGCTCGCCGGTGCCAGCCTGATACGGCGCGTGGTGCATGAAGGGCGCCATGTCGGTGAAGTCGCCGAGCAGCAGCATGGGCGAGGCGCCCTTCACCGCCTCGAGCGCGCCGAAGAGCGCGTTGCACGCGAGAAAGATCCCCTGGCCCATAACTACGCCCGGCTTGCCGGTGAGTCGGCCGTACATCTCGGCCATGATCGAGCCCACCTGCTCGTGGCGGACGAGGACCGTCTGGATCTCGCGCGAGTCGTGGAGCGCGTCGAAGATGCGGCCGGTGTCGCCGCCGGGCATGCCGAAGACGAACTGGATGCCAGCCTCCTCGAGGACGCGCACGAGGGCGTGGGGAACGTCGATCTCGTCGGGGGTCATGCCTGGTCTCCCGTTATATCGCTCGCCTCGGCCGGCGGGGCCCCAGCCCCGCGACGGCCTGCGGCTCGCACTGCCCTATTTCCAGAGCTGCTTCGACGCCAGTCGCGCGCCCTCGGACATCGCCTTGAACTTGGCCCACGTGATCTCAGGCTCGACCTGATTGACGGACCGCGCGAAGGTCGCGAAGCCGCAATCGGTTCCCGCGATCACGCGCTCGCGGCCCACGATCTCGGCGTAGCGGACGAGGCGCTGGGCGACCAGCTCGGGGTGCTCGATGAAGTTGGTCGTCGAGTCGAGCACGCCCGGGATGATCACGCGGTCGTCGGGCAGACGGATCTCGCGGAACACGACCCATTCGTGCTCGTGTCGCGGGTTGGCCCCCTCGAAGGACAGCGCCTGCGGCTTCGCCTTCAGCGCGACCGGCAGGAGCTCGCGCAAGGGGATGTCGCGATGATGCGGCCCTTCGTAGTTGCCCCAGCACAGGTGAAGGCGCATGTGGTCGGCCGGGATGTCGCGTAGCGCGTGGTTCAGCGCCTCGATGTTGGCCGCGGCGATCTTGAGAAACTCGGCGTTGCTGATCTCGGGAAACGCGAGATGCCGCCCCATCGCGAGATCGGGGCAGTCGATCTGGAGCACGAAGCCCGCCCGGTGGATCGAGTCGTACTCCTCTTTCATGATGTCGGCGAGGCGCGCCAGGTACGCCTCACGGCTCGGATAGTGCTCGTTCTTCAGGAAGTGCGCGATCACGCCCGGCGACGCCGCGGTCATGAAGGCGTCAGCCGGCTTGGCGGAAGCGAGCGCCGCTTTGAAGTTGGCGACGTCCTTCTGGACCGCCGTCTGGTCTTTCCAGTCGATCGGACCGTTGCACGCCGGCCGCATGATCGTCGAGCGGCGCTCGCCGCGCGCTGCGGCGACGGGGAAGTCGGCCCAGTCCGCCCTCACCGGCACCGCCGCCTGTCCGTCGAAGCCGGTGAGGCGATGGCGCACGTAGGTCGAGTACCCGACCTTGCCCTGCTCGCCGTCGTTCACGATGTCGACACCGGCCTCGAGCTGCTGGCGGACGATGTCGCCGACCGCGCGGCGCACGCGCGTCTCGAACGCCGCCGGATCCGGCATGCGGCCCGAATCGAGTGCTTCCAGGGTCGTCGTCAAGTCCTCGGCCCGCGGAAGGCTGCCGGTGTGCGTGGTCAGGATGCGGTCGGTACTGAGCTTCATAAATTCGTCCTCCCGAGTGGGCCCTAAGATACAGGATCGGCCGCGGCTACGTTTCCCGGTACCAGTGGGCGATGTTCCAGCAGTTGGAGTCCCAGCCGCTGATGTCGGTGCCGCGGAGCCGATTCGAGACCGCGGACGCGGTGCCGCGCCAGACGAGCGGCACGACCACGACGTTCTCCGTGAGCAGGTCGTTCATCTGGATGAACTGCGCGGCGCGCTTGACCGGGTCCATCTCGGTCTCCGCGGCGCGGAAGAGCCGGTCGTATTCCTCGTTGCGCCAGCGGGTCGCGTTGCGACCGGCCCACTTGTTCTCCTTCTGCGAGATCTCCCAGGACACGAAGGGGTCCATGAACCGTTGGGGATCGGGCGAGCCGCTGTTGAAGGCGTACATCTGGATGTCGGCCGAGAAGTGGGACGACGTGTCGAGATTGGCGGGGTCGGTCGAGAAGTACACGGCCGGCACGATCGACTTCAGCTCCATCTCGATGCCGATCTTGGCCGCGGCCTGCTTGACGATCGCCTGGGTCTTCTGGCGCGGCGCATTGATCGCGGTCTGGAACAAGATCCGCAGACGCTTGCCGTCCTTTGTCCGGATGCCGTCGGACCCACGCTTCCAGCCGGCCTCGTCGAGGACCTTGGCGGCCTTGTCGACGCTGAACTCCCAGCGCGTGTTCTTCGACCTGAACGTCTCTGGCGCGTTCAGATAGTTCGCGGTGGGTCGCCCGAGACGGCCGTAGATCTGCTCCTGGATCGCCGCGCGGTCGACCAGGAGGCTCAACGCCGTGCGGACGCTCGCGTCGGTCAGGAACGGATGCGGCGCCTTGATGCTCGAGCGCTCGCCGTCGACCTCGCGCAGCGGGTCGGTGAAGTTGCACAGGATGTGCTCGACCTGGCCGCCCCACGCGACGTCGACCTTCCCCTTGCCTCCCTGCTCCATCCGCTGCAGGACGTCGTCCTCGACCTGCATGTTCCAGGCGAAGTCGTACTCACCGGTCTGGATCACGGCGCGCGCGGCCGAGACCGCGTCGCCGCCGCCCTTCATCTCGAGCCGATCGAAGAAGGGCCAGTTCGCCTCGTGATAGCCAGGAAAGATCTCGGCGCGCACGGTGTCGCCGGGCTTGAAGTCGACGATGCGGTAGGGGCCGGTTCCGACGGGTTTGAGGTTGGCGGGAGCCTCGCGCGATTGCCCGCCCTTGAAGGGAGCGAAGACGTGCCTCGGGATGACCCCCCGGAACGAGTTGGCCCAGAATGGGGTCGGCGTCTTGTAGACGATCTTGACCGTGTGCGTGTCGAGCTTGTCGATCCGCGCGATGTCTCGAAACGACCCGGACGACACCGCCAGAGTGGCCGGGTCGGCGGCGTACTCCCAGGTGAAGACGACGTCGTCGGCCGTGAAGGGCTTGCCGTCGTGCCACTGCACGCCCTTCTTCAGCTTCACGGTGACGGAGAGACCGTTGCGCGCGACCTGCCCGTTCTGCAGGGTCGGCACCTCGGCGGCCAGCACCGGCACGAAGGTGCCGTCGGGGTCGAACGACACGAGCGGCTCGTAGAAGAGGCGCGAGCCGTCGCCGTCCTTCACGCCGATCGCCAGGTGCGGGTTCAGGATGGTCGGCGCCTGCCACCAGAGCATCTTCAGATCGCCGCCGCCGCCGCGCCGGGTCGGGGTGAACGTGCCGCGCTTGGGCTGCGCGTGCGCGAGTCCGCTCGAGCGCAGCAGCCCGGCGATCAGCGGCGATGTGAGCCCGAGCGCCAGCAAGCCTCGGGTGAACTCCCGGCGGCCGAGTGAGCCGCGTCGCACACGGTCGAGCCACTCGCTGAGCACTCGCTCGTCTGTCGCCATAGGCCCCCCGGGCGAATGCTGCCCGGAGGACAGAGTCGGCGTCAAGGAGAACCAGGGCTTGACGCCGGCCGGGCTCGCAAGACAGGATTGGCCACCATGCCCACAGAACGTTCGCCACGCTTCGTCGATATCGTGGTTGTCGCACTGCTGACTCTGACCGTCGCCTGCGCCCTTGCTCCGGCGGCTCTGGCCCAGACCGGAGGCACGCTCGTGATCGGCCTCGATCAGGAGCCGCCGACCCTGGATCCTCACGCGTCGCCCTCGGCCGTGACCTATCAGATCATCGGATCGGTCACCGAGAACCTGCTCTATCGGGGTCCGGACGGAAAGCTGGTCCCGTGGCTTGCCGAGTCGTGGCA
>WNFQ01005685.1_pt1 | contig 14886 bp, 12 predicted proteins | sample 5400171 | NCBI WGS metagenome assembly WNFQ01 (sample SAMN13153356, study PRJNA577476) | soil metagenome | isolation source: 20 cm soil under Madrone tree | place: USA:California | collected 2016-06-14
TCGGAGAGGGGCTGGCGGGCGAACATCGCCATGAGGCCGAGCACGCGCTCCTGCACCACCAGGGGGTAGCCGGCGAACGCCACCATGCCCTCGCGCTGGGCCCACTCCTGGTCTTGAACTTGCTGGTCGCCCACGACCTGGTTGGTCAGGTGGGGGCGGCGCTGCTGGGCGATCAAGCCGATGGTGCTGTGAGGTCCGTCGACTTGCGTGTACATGCCGGCGCTGGCCTGCAGCTCGAAACTGCCGGTGGCTTCGTGGAGGATCCAGACACGCGCCAGCGCCACGTCGAGGTGGCGCACCAGCGCTTCGGCGCAGAGCTGCAGCGTCTCGCGCAGGCCCTCTCCTCGCGTCAGAGCGCTCCCCACCTCGGAGGTCAGCTCCGCCAGGCGGGCCCGCTCGAGCAGGGCCGTCTGGGCCCGGCGGCGCTCGCGGCGCACCTCGGTGTCCCGTAGCTCCCGCTGGATGGCCGGGATCAGCCGCCGGAGATTCCCTTTGGTGAGGAAATCCTGCGCCCCCGCCTTCATCGCCTCCACGGCGACGTCTTCGCCGATCGTGCCCGAGACGAAGATGAAGGGTGTATCGGGATCGCGTGCTCGCAGCAGCGCGAGGGCCGCCGGCCCGCTGAACGCCGGCATGCTGTAGTCCCCGATCACGAGATCCCACGCATGACGATCGAGCGCGGACGTCATGGAGGCCGGGTTGTCCACCCGCTCGGAGGTCGGCTGGTAGCCCGCGCGCTGAAGCTCCCGTAGCAACAACCGGGCATCATCCTCGGAGTCTTCCGCGATCAGCACCCGCAGCGGGACACGCATCGACTGGCTCCGTGGTGGCGCACTGGTTTCATGTAGACACATGCGTCCCCGAGGCGACTCCCGTCCAATACTTCCTTGTTAGGGGAGGTAGCGCTCCCAGCGATAGCTCCCGGGCGCTCTCCTGCTCCGGTTGACACGTGTGGCGCGGGACGGCATCGTTATATCAGAATACCCGTTCTTGAACGGGGGAGACGCGTGCCGCGGACCAAGGCATTCGAGCCCGCAGAAGCTCTCGACTGCGCCATGGAGCTGTTTTGGCGGCAGGGGTACGCCGCGACGCCGCTCGACCGGCTGGTGCGCCGGACCGGCGCCAGCCGCTACGGCCTGTACGTCACGTTCGGCGGCAAGCGGGACCTGTTCCTCGCAAGCCTGGAGCGCTATTCCCAGGCCGTCATGGACCCGATGCTCGAGCCGCTCGAGGACATGCGGGCTTCCGCAACCGAGATCCGGCTGTTCTTCGGCCGCGTGCTCGGCTTGATTCGCCGCCCCGGCGATAGCCGGGGGTGCTTCATCTGTAATGTGGCGTTCGAGCGTGGGGCGCTCGATGCCGCCGCCGCCGGTCACGTGCGGCGCCACTTCGATCGGGTGCGCCGGCTGCTCGCGCGGGCGCTCGGGAACGCGCGCCGCGACGGCAGCCTGTCGCGTGACCTGAAGGTACCGGCCTGCGCGGACCACCTCCTGGGCACCGCAGCCGGGGCGTTTCTGCTGGCCCGCTCCGGAATGGCGATCGGCTTCATCGAGCGGTTCGTCGACACCGCCCTACAAGGATTGACTTGAGTGGAGCTTCGCCATCTGCGGTACTTCGTGGCGGTCGCCGAGGAGGGGAGCTTCCTCCGGGCGGCAGGTCGGTTGCGCGTGGCGCAACCGGCGCTCTCCAAACAGATCCGGGACCTCGAGCGGGAAGTGGGCGTGACGCTGTTCCATCGCCTCCCGCGCGGGATCCGACTCACGCCCGCGGGCGAGGCATTCCTCGTCGACGCGCGCGGCACGCTGACAGCGGCAGGACGCGCCGTCACCAGCGCTCGCAGTGCCGCCAAGGTCGGCGCCTCCGATCTCGAGTTCGCGCACGGCGAGCTGGCAGTGTACACCTCGGTCATCGAAGACCTCCTCGCCGCGTTTCGAGACGCGCACCCCGAGGCGCAGGTGCGTGTGTCGAGCATGAGCGACGCCGACAGCGACCTCGCCCTCCGGGAGGGGCACATCGACGTCGCGTCCGTATTCATCGCCCAGTGGCCGGTCGCCGGGTTCGATGCGGTTCGCCTGGTGGACTGCGCGAGCAAGGGCGTGCTCCTGCCGGCGAGCCATCCGCTCGCCGCCAAACCGCGCGTGCGGTTGGCGGACCTGCGGAACGTCACGTGGCTCCATTCCTCGCCCCAACGGTGGCCTGGCTTCTTCCGAATTATCGAGGACGCGCTACGCGACCGCGGCCTGGTCCCGCTCCACAGTCGTGAGCGTCCGAAAGAAACGCCGTCGGCCAACGTACAGATCGCCGCCGGGGGAACCTGGGCGCTGGCGAGCGAGGCGGTCGCCGCCCCCTACCGGACGACCCCGACCGCGATCGTTTATCGCCCCTTTGTCGAGCCTCCGATCCCATGCTGGATCGCGCTCGTCTGGCGCCCGAACGCGCCGCGCCTGGTGCATCGCCTCGTCGACGTGGCGCGAACGCTGGGCGGCGCGATGGAGAACACTCCGGGAACGCGGATCGCCTGACCCCATCCTCAGGGCTTGACGGCCGGCGGGTCGACCGGTATATAACCATTCAGTTATGCAAGCGACGCACCGCCTCGACACCACCTTCGCGGCCCTCGCCCATCCCACCCGGCGTGCGATCCTCGCCCGCCTCGCCTCGGGTGCGGCGTCCGTGACGGAGCTGGCCGAGCCGTTCGCGATGAGTCAGCCGGCGATCTCCAAGCATCTCAAGGTGCTGGAGCGCGCCGGCCTGATTTCGCGTGGCCGCGACGCGCAACGGCGGCCCCGCCGCCTCGAGCCCAAGCGGCTCGGGGAAGCCACCAAATGGCTGGAGCGCTACCGCCGGCTGTGGGAAGGGAATTACCAGCGCCTCGACGCCCTGCTCGAAGCGCTGAAAACCAAGGGGAAAAAATGGGGACCCTGAAACTCACCACGCCCTCGGACCGCGAGATCGCCGTGACGCGCGTCTTCGATGCCCCGCGCCAGCTGGTCTTCGACGCCCATACCAAGCCCGATCTGGTCAGGCAGTGGCTGCTCGGGCCACCCGGCTGGTCGATGCCCGTGTGCGAGATGGACGTGCGGGTGGGCGGCACGTACCGCTGGGTGTGGCGACATGACACCAACGGAACCGAGATGGGCATGGGCGGCGTCTACCGCGAAATCGTCGCGCCCGAGCGGCTCGTCACGACCGAGCGGTTCGACGACGCCTGGTACCCCGGCGAGGCCCTCAACACCCTCGTGCTCATCGAGAAAGGTGGACGAACCACCCTCACGCAGACGATGCGCTACGAGTCGCGGGACGCGCGCGACGCGGTCATCAAGTCCAACATGGAAAAGGGCGTGGCCGCCAGCTACGACAGGCTGGCCGACCTGTTGGCGTCGGCGCCAGCTCGGGGGCGCTCATGAACGGCGCGAGCACGTACCGCCAACCTGTTCAACACTAGAGAGGACTTTATGCAGAAGATCGTCCCGTTCCTGTGGTTCGACGGCAAGGCCGAAGAGGCGATGAACTTCTATGTCTCGATCTTCAAGAATTCGAAGGTGCTCAGCGTCACGCGCTACGGAGCGGCGGGGCCAGGACCGAAGGGCACGGTCATGTCCGCGACGTTCCAGCTCGAAGGACAACAGTTCTACGCGCTGAACGGGGGCCCGCAGTTCACATTCACGCCGGCGATCTCGCTGTTCGTGAACTGTGAGACGCAGCAGGAAGTGGATGACCTGTGGGCGAAGCTGTTGGCAGGCGGGCGAGAAGACCAATGCGGCTGGCTGCAGGACAAGTATGGCCTGTCGTGGCAGATCATTCCCACCGCCCTCGGCAAGATGCTCGGCGACCCAGATCCCGAGAAGGCCAATCGGGTCATGCTGGCCATGCTGAAAATGAAAAAGATCGATATCAAGGGCCTGCAGCAGGCCTACGACCGGGGATAACTCACTCGCAACGACCCCGTTCTTCGTTACCTTACGCGCGATGACCGCTCCACCAACCAGACTCCGTCTGCCGGCCCGCCGGCCGAATCGCCTCGGTCTCCTCGTGCTGGGTCTCCTGTTTGCCGCCATCGTCGTACTGCCGGCCTTCGTCCAGCTCGCCGCGGAATGGCCCTGGTTCGGGGCCCTGGGTTACCAGCGCGTGTTCGCGACCCGGCTCGTGAGCCAGGTGCTCCTCGGCGGGTTGATCGGCGGCGCCGCGTTCGCCTTCCTCTACGCCAACCTGCGGATCGCCCAGCGCGGCGTCGTGCCCAACCCGCTGGTGCTCGCCTTCAGCGCTGCAGCACCCCCGTTGGATGTGACGCGGCTGTTGCGCCGGCTGGCCCTGCCCGCGGCGCTCGGCCTCGGGCTGCTGTTCGGCGTGGCGGCCAAAGGGAGCTGGCTGAGCGTGCTGCAGTTCTTGCACCGCACGCCGTTCGGCACGACGGATCCGGTGTTCGGCCGGGACCTGGGTTACTACGTGTTCACGGTGCCGGTGGTGGCGGGTGCCCTGGGGATCGTCACGACCCTGACGACGTTGGCACTGGTGGCAGCCGTCGGACTGTATGTGTTGCGCCGTGACGTCGTCGTGTTCGGGCGGCGCGTAACGGTGGAGCCTTCGGCCCGGCTCCACGTCGCCCTGCTGATGGCCTTGCTGTTCCTGCTGACGGCGCTGCGGGTGTACTTCGTGCGACTCCCGGGCCTCCTGTACTCCACCACCGGGCCGCTCGTCGGGGCGAGCTTCGCCGATCTCCACGCCACGCTGACCGGCCTGCGGGTCGCGGGGCTGGCCGCGCTGGCCGGCGCGGCGCTGGTCCTGTGGGGAGCCAAGAGCGAGCGCTTGGCCCGCAACACGGTGCTCGCGCTCGGACTCTACTTCGGTGTGTCGCTGCTCGGCGTCGCGCTGTACCCCACCATTGTCCAGCGACTGATTGTGGCGCCGAACGAGCTGGTGAAGGAAACGCCCCAGCTCGCGCTTCACATCGCGGCTACGCGACGCGCCTGGGGGCTGGACGGGGTCCTGACCCGCGACCTGACTGGTGAAGCCCGGCTCACCGAGCGCGACATTCGCGCCAACCGGCCCACGATCGACAACGTCCGGCTGTGGGATCGCGATCCGCTGCTCCAGACGTTCGGGCAGCTGCAGGAGATCCGCACCTACTACGACTTCGTCTCGGTGGACGATGACCGCTACTGGATCGACGGGCAGTACCGTCAGGTGATGCTCTCCCCGCGGGAGCTGAACTCGGCTTCGCTCCCCACGCGGACCTTCATCAATGAGCGGCTCACGTTCACACACGGGATGGGACTCACCCTCGGGCCGGTGAATCAGGTGACCGATGAAGGCCTGCCCGTGCTGTTCATCAAGGACCTGCCGCCGGCGTCCAGCGTGTCGCTGCGGGTGACGCGCCCGGCCATCTACTTCGGCGAGCTGAGCGAGCCGTGGGTATTCGCCCACACCCAACAGCGCGAGTTCGATTACCCCTCGGGCGACGAAAACATCTTCGCCACGTACGAGGGAACCGGGGGGGTCCGGGTCGGCTCCTTCTGGCGCCGGCTGGTGCTGGCGGCATACCTCGGCTCGCTCAAGGTGCTGCTCTCGAGCGACATCACCAACGACAGCCGCGCGATGTACATCCGCAACATCCGAGAGCGAGCACACACGGCGTTGCCGTTCCTCGTGTTCGACCGCGATCCCTATCTCGTCATCGACGATGCGGGCCGGCTCCGCTGGATCCTCGACGCCTATACCGCGACGCGCCGCTACCCCTACGCGCAACCGCTCCCGGACGGCACGAACTACCTGCGCAACAGCGTGAAGGTGGTGATCGACGCGTACGACGGCACCGTGACGGCCTACCAGGCTGATGCCGCCGACCCGCTGGTGCGCACGCTGGCGAAGGTGTTCCCCGGAATCTTCCAGCCCCTCGACGCGATGCCGGCGGATCTGCGGCGGCACCTGCGCTATCCCGAAGACCTGTTTCGGGTACAGAGCGACATGTACGCCACGTACCACATGTCCGAGCCGGAGATTTTCTATCACCGGGAGGACCAGTGGCAGAAGCCGGTGTTGTCGCGCACCGGCGAAGCGCCGGACCCGTTCGTGCGCCACATGATCATGCGGCTCCCCGAGGAGCGGCAGGCGGAGTTCATTCTGATGGTGCCGTTTACGCCACGGGGCAAGGACAACCTGGCTTCGTGGATGGTGGCGCGGAACGACGGCGAGCACTACGGCCAGCTGATCGTGTATCGCTTCCCCAAGCAGAGCCTGGTCTTCGGGCCGGCGCAGATCGTGAACCGTATCAACCAGGACACCGAGATCGCGCGCCAGATCTCCCTGTGGGACCAGCGCGGCTCCCAAGTCATCCGCGGCAACCTGCTGGTCATCCCGATCGAGGAGTCGCTGATCTACGTGCAGCCGCTGTACCTGCGCGCCGAGGGTGGGCGTATCCCTGAGCTGAAACGGGTCGTCGTCGCCCATCAGAACCAGGTGGCGATGGAGGGGACGCTCGAGGCCGGGTTGGCGCAGCTGTTCGGTGGCGCGCTCAAGCCGGCCGGGGTCGCGGCCGCGCCGACTACCGCGCGTCCTGGCGACACGCGCGCAGCCGATCTCGCCCGCCGAGCGGTCGAGTCGTACCGGCGCGCCGTCGAGGCGCAACGCGCGGGCGACTGGGCGCGCTACGGCGAAGAGCTGACCCGGCTGGGGGAGATGCTGCGCCAGTTACAAGAGTCCGTCGGCGGTGGGCGGCCCTAGGTGGGCGCCAAGTCTCGCAGTCGCGCGAGGACTCACTTCCCCACGATCGCCGGCAGCACGTACTCCGGGACAAACCGCTGCTGCGTCCGAAACATGACCGGATCACTGTAGTTCCCGCCGTAGAACGCCACGACGAGGTCGAGCTCCGGGATTCCCATGACCACCTGCCCCCCATTCCCGCCCGCGTAGAACGCCTGCAACGTCCTCCCCTGGTACGGATACTCCATCACCCACCACAGATATCCGTATTTCTGGCTCCCCAGCGATACGAGCGGTGACGTCGCGCGCTTCGCCCACTCCGCGCTGACGACCCGCCGCCCGCCCCACGTGCCGCCGTTCATCATCAGCTGCCCGAGCTTCATGAAGTCCCGGGGCAGGAACCGCACGCCGCCGCCCATGAAGGCGTCCCCCGTCGGGGTGAGGTTCATCCAGTAGCGGCGGATTGCGAGCGGCTCAGCGATGAGCGCCTGGAACAGCTCCGGCAGCGGACGCCCCGCCGCCCGCTGCATGACGCCGCCGATCAGATTGGGGTTCACGCTGCAATACACGGCACGCTCCCCAGGCTCCCGGATCATTTTGAGCCCGAGCGTGACCTTCCACCAATCCGGCTCCTCGGTCTGCTGGGTGACGACGTCCTCGCTTCCGGGTGAGTTCGGGTCTGCGTCGTCGCAGTCGAGCCCCGAGCTCATCGTCAACAGGTGCTCCAGCGTCAACGCGCGTTTCCGCGGCTCGAGGTCCGCCGGAAAGCGGCCCCCGTTCATCACCTGATAGACCGGTGTCTGCACGCTCAGCGGCACGCCTGCCTGGATCGCCGCCCCGAGCAGCGTCGCCGTCACGCTCTTCGCGGCTGAGCGCGTGTCGTGCGGTTTGTCGCGGTGCTCGCCGTGGAAGTACTCCTCGAGCGCGAGCTTCCCGTGGCGCGCGATCAGCACGCCATGGATCTCGAGCGAGCTCAAGCTGTCGATGGGCATATCGATGATGGCGCGCACGAACGTCTCGAGCGCCGCGCGCGACAGGCCGACCTCCTCTGGGGTTGCCACGGGCCAGCCGTCGTCGAGCGGCGGCGGGGCACGGTATGCGTACGCAGATCCTATCCCGGGACGCGAGCGCGGGTAAAAGTCGCTCGCCGCCTTCGCGTCTATGTGCTGGAAGTCGTAGGTCCCCCCGCGCAGCGGGATCGACAGCACGCCGTCGCGCAGTACCCCCGCGGCCAGTACCTGTCCCTTCGCGCCGCTCGCGGGCGCGGCGAGCAAGCGCACGACATCGCCTGCGCGCTCGAGCGCCGCGATCCGCGTGAAGCGCCCGATGTTCCGCTCGGGATTCTTGAGGAACGCGCGCATCGACCCGTCCGCGCTCGGCTCCACCTTCAGGTACATCGTGAACTCGTCGGCGAGCGGATCGATATCCCCGCGCCAGCGCTCCGCGCCGCCCAACCGCGCGAGGGTCACCGGCGACGCGTATGGCGACCCGTTCGACACCGTCGTCGCCTGGATCCAGTGGCCCACGATGCGCCGGCGCCCGGGCGCCATCAGGCCGCGGAACGCGCCGCGGCCCCCGGGAAGATCGAAGCTGATGGTGTCGCCCAGGACACGGGCATTGCTACTCACCCCTGCGATCTCCGCCCGCCAGCCAGCGGCCGCGCGCTCGATGGTCAGCGGTCCGCGGATGTCAGGGCCGAAGCGGAGCTTCGCTGCCCACAGACCGACAAGCTCGGACGCGTTCCCCTGGGCTCCGGAGAGCGCGCCAGGGGACAACGACAGCATCGTGACGGTGGTGACGAGCAGGGTGATTCGCCGAGCGGGCAGAGCGTGGGTGGCGTGACGCACGACCTGTGGGACAACGCTCGGTCGGAAACGGTTGCGTGGCTGACCGGATCGTGTCTCGATGGTGACACTTGGGTCAGGGGATCTGGTCTTGCGCCTCCTTCGGACGCACCGGCAGCCCGATGTCTCCCGCCCACCCGTCGGTCAGCTCGAACGTCTCGCCCATGTCGAATTGCAGCGCCCGGAGGCGCCGGGCCAGATCCTTCAACGCCCAAATGACGGTGTGCTGCACCTCGGGTGAGGACCACTGCCCAAACTCGTTATGACCCAGGTCCGCCTGCAGAGCTGCGGCGATGCGCGTGGCGAACTCGCCATGGGAGTCTTGGCGTAGCGCCTTAGGACTTGCTTGCTCTGTCGGCCTATTGTGGGTCTCCTGCAGTTGCTTCTGAGGCCCCGGACCCTCGCCCCAGAGCAGCCACTCCAGCGTCACGCCTTCAAGGCCCCGCTGACGCGCTTTGGCCACGATCAGCCGCGCCACATCCGCCGGAAATTTCTTACGCTGCGGCCACTTCTTGATCCCGGCCTCGGTGACCCCGAGCTCTGCAGCGAACTGGCGGTACGTCAGTGAGATACCGGTCCAAGGGCTGAAGACCTCCAGGAGCCGAGCCAGCCGTTCCGATACGGGGCCCTTTTTAGATCCTTTTTCAGACTTGACAGATGACAAATAGGTCCTAGGTTAGTGACGTACTGGGCGCCCCGTAAGGTCCTCTAGCGAGACCCAGTGAGGACAAACTGTCACGTCTGGACGTCCTCGTCAAGAGGCTACAAGGAGTGAAACCCGGTGCTCGGACTAGGGATGATCATCGGACTGCGCAGTGCCCAGGCCCCATGGTTGACACGTTCAGAGGCGTCTCAGGAGGATCACATGGTTCGGAAGGTTGAGGTTATGGCAGCGAAGGCAGGTGGCGTCGACGGGTTGGATGGGCTCGATCGCGAAGGTCTCCGGTTCACTCACGACTTGCCTCTGAAGGAGCAGATGATCTTCACCGGCTCCTCCGACTGGTCCCCGGAACAGGCCGAGCACTACATCGATTGGCGGATCCAGTGCGTGGATTCGGAAATCGCCAGGCTGCGTCAGCAGCTCGACGACCTGATCGCCTCGCGCAAGCGCTGGCTGGCCGTCACCGGTGGCCGCTCCAAGATGTTCAACAACGGCGGCGGTAACGGGAACGGTAACGGCCACGGTCCAACGACCGCTTCCTGAGCGGTCGGCGCGTCAGGGCTGAGGCTCGTGGGGGAGCGGTCCTGCTCCCCCTTCTTCATTTGATCCCCTAGGCCTGCCGCCGCTCGCGCGGCGTACGCTGCACTGGAATGGGAAGCGTGACTTCGAAGGTGGTGCCGCGACCCACCGCGGAATCCACGCTGACCGCTCCGCCGAACATGTCTTGGGTGATCTGACGCACCACCGTCAATCCGGTCCCCGAGCCCGAGCCGAACTCCTTGGTCGTGAAGCCCGGCTCGAAGATCCGCTCGAGATGCTCCCCCGCAATGCCCACCCCTTGGTCCTGGACCGTCAGGCGCAGCGTCTCGCTGACCTGCCCCAGGCTGATCACGACCGGCGAGGTCCGTTCCAGCGACGCCGAGACCGCATTGCGGATGAGGTTCGTGAGCACCTGATACAGGGCGTTCGGATCACCCTGGAGAAAGACGCCGCTCACGCGGATGAGCTCCTGGAGCGCGACGCTGCGCTTGCCGGCGAGCGGCCGCTCCAACGCCACGCACGACCGGACGACCTGCGCCGCGTCGAACCGCTCCGAGCGGGCCAGCCCTCCCCGGGCTCGGTCCTGAATCGAGCGCAGGAACTGGATGGCCTGCTCCATGCCTTCGCCCACGCCCGCGAGCTCCTGGAGCAGCTCCGCACGGAAGCTGGGCGCGAGCGTTGCCGTCGTCCGAATCAAGTCGAGGGAGAGATCGAGACTCGCGAGCGCGGCAGTCAGCGGATTGGCCACTTCGTGGGCGATCACGCTGGGCTGGCGCACCAGCTCGGCCAAGGCGTCCGGCTCCGGCAGGCGGGGCCGTCCGACCACGGGCGGCTGGTCCACGAGACCGAGACAGAGACCCGCCAGCTCGAGGGTGATTCGACGCCATCGGGCGGCGGTGCCGCAGGCTGTTTCCTCACGGGGGCGATGCACCACAGGCCGGGGTCATCCAGCCGGCAGCCGACCCAGCGACTACCCTGGATGATCGGGGCACCCCACCGATGGAGCGTGCTGTCGAGGTCGAGCCGTGTGTCCGCGGACTGGACACTCCCGGCGCTGGTCATGACGGGGATCACTTCAGCGCGCGACGAGACTTCCCACAGGGTGACTGCTCGCCCCTGCAGGGCCACGCTCGCTTCGCGCAAGACCTCGCGACGGTGCTCTGGCATCTATCTCATCAAGTGTGGGGTGCAACAGGGCCCGGTCCTAGGGCGTTTTTGCGGCACGGACGGGTGCGAATGCGGCAGGGGGTGTCTCGCCCTCAGCCCTCTCCCTTGCGGCGCCGCTTCCCCTCCCTCTCCCTCTCCCGCTCCGCGGTCCGGCCGGCAAGCACCACGCGATCGCGACCCTCGCCCTTCGCCTGATACATCGCCGCGTCGGCGCTCGCGATCAGCTCTTCCGGCGTCTCCCCGTGCGTGGGATACTCGGCGGCGCCCACGCTCACCGTCATCCGCCCGGCACCGAACTCTTCGGCGGCCACGCGCGCCCGGAGGCGCTCGCCCACGGCGGCGGCCGTCGCGATCGGCGCCTCGATCAGCATCACCACGAACTCCTCCCCGCCGTAGCGCGCCACGGTGTCCACCCCGCGCGTGGTCTGCCGCAGGATCTCCGCGATTTTCACGAGCGCCGCGTCGCCCCCGAGGTGCCCGTTCGTATCGTTGTACTGTTTGAAGTGATCCACGTCTGCCAGCAACACCGAAAAGGTGCGCCGCAGCCGCCGCGACCGCTGGACCTCGTTGGCCAGCGTCCCCATCAGGTGCCGCCGGTTGTACAGTCCGGTGAGCGCGTCCGTGACGGAGAGCCGCTCCAGCTCGCCCTGGCCCTCCCGCTCTCGCACGCGGGCCACGAGGTTCTTGAACACCTGCGTCAGCTGGCCTACTTCGCCGCCGGCGCCCGTCGGGAGCTCGACCGAGTGATCCCCGGCGGCCACCTTGGCGGCGACGCTGGAAAGGCGTTGCAGCGGGCGCACGATGAGCACGCCGACGTACGCCGCCAGCCCGGCTGCCACGAGCAGCGCGACCAGCACCACGCCCGTGCCACCTCCCCCGCCGGCCTGGCGGAACGCTTCCGCCCGTGGCACCTCGGCCACCGCGGCCCAGCGCAGCGCTGGCACCCGCCGCAGGGTGCCGATGACGTCCCGCCCGTCCGCGCGCTTGTACTCCACGCTGCTGCCTTCCCGATCGAGCAGTGCCTGCGCCGTCTCCGTTGGGAGCTTGGCGCGCATCAGCTCCGCGGAGCTCACCCGGGATCGGAGGATCAGCCTGCCCTGCTCCGTCATCACGTAGACGTCGCCCCCGCCCCCACCGCCGCCAGCCTCATCGCGCGGAGCAAGCCGCTGCAGCACGTCGGCCACGGCGCGCAGATTGAGCTTCGCCATGAGCGCGCCCACGTACTTCCCATCCGTCTGGCGGATCGGTACGGCGAGCGCGATCGCGGCCTTCCCGAGCCCCGTGTCCCAGTACGCGTCGCCCACGAGTGCGTCACTCGTCCGCAGGGCGCTCAACCGGTCCTGGGAGAACTGCACCCCGGTCATCCGGCCACCGCTGCCGGCCACGAACCGGCCGCGCCCGTCGACCACCAGGAGCGCGTCGCAGTCCGGGCAGCGCTCGCGCACCGAGTTGAGGTACTCGCGCAGCCGGCCGACCGCCTCGGCGCCCCCGCTTCCCTGGATCCGGGCGAGGTTCTCCGGTACCGCGTACGCCGTCGCCGCCACCCGCAGATCGCGCAGTCGATCGCCGAGCCAAAGATCCATCTCCCAGGCCGCCTGGGTGCTCGTGCCGCGCAACTCCTGGGCGACCTGGTCGCCGATCGACCGCCGGCTCTGGCGGGACGACACCACGGTCATGGCAAGCGTCGGCACGAGCGTTGCCACCACCGCGAACACCAGCATCTGGTTCCGGATGCTGTCGAGGTGGAACTCGCGCAGCCGGCGCGCGATGGTCTCTTGCCAGACGGTCACCGTGAATCGCCCTCCCGGGGTACAGCAAGATTCACCTTCCGCTACTCCCCCGCAACAGTGAGCCCGCTCACGGTTTGAAACAGGACCGGCGCGGGCTCGCCCATTTGCGGCGGCATGAATACTAGCGTATAAGCGTTGGATGAACATCCTCTTCCCGGAGCTGCTGCGATTCAGCGACGTGGGGCTCCTGCTCCTACGACTCATGGTCGTCTGTGTGTTTTTCACGAGCGGACTGAATCATCTGAAACACCCGGCCGAGCGCGCCAAGGGCATCGGCGCGAGTACCGGGTTCACGATCGTCCTCGGCTCGGGAGAAGTGCTCGGCAGCCTGGGCGTGGCGTTCGGCGTCCTGATTCAGCTCGCCGCCATCGGGTTGATCCTGATCATGCTCGGCGCAATCGAAAAGAAGATCTTCGTGTGGAAGACCGGCTTCTGGGGCAAGGGGGGATCCGGCTGGCACTACGATCTCATGCTCCTCGTGATGAATCTCGTGATCGTCGTGACCGGCGGAGGCAAGCTCGTGGTGCTGTCCACTTAGGTCGAGAGAGGCCCATCAGGAGGCGGCCGAGTGATGAGCATCACCCTGCGGCCGGTCGCAGGTCACCACCGGATTCTGCAATGCGTCACGCCTTAGGCGAGACCCGCGCTCGCCCCGGTGCGGGACCTCCCAACCGGTAACCCGGCGCCCCCATTGACGTAACGGCGAACGTGACAGCCGGGCATATCCTTTGCCTCAACCCAGATACCCCGCACCGCCGCCGCTCTCCTTCTTCTTCAGAGGACTGACATGACCTGGAAGCTCTTCGGGCGCAAAACCACCCCGGCGCAGCTTCCCGCGGAGCTCCGTTCGATTCTCGCCCAAATGCAGCGCGAGCGCGTCGCATTCGAGGCGCTCACCACCGGGGCGCGTGACTCGACGCAGCAGCTCACGCAGCTCACCCAGCCGATCGCCGAGGCCCAGAAGGTCGTCGCGGAGCTGCAGGGGCGCGTGAAGGCCCTCGAGCGGCTCGTCCCCGTCCTGGCCACGCTCGACGAGCAGACCGAAGGGGTGTCACGCACGCAGCGCCGCACCGAAACGCAGGTCGAGCACACCGCGGAGGACGTCAAGAACCTTCGCACCGAGATCGAGCAGCTGCGCGCCACGTTCGACGCGGCGCTCGCACTCAAGGGCGATCTCATGAGCCTGCTCGAGTCTGCCGGGAGCCTCACGTCGCTACGCGCCGACGCCGACGCGCTCACGGGCCAGGTGCATAACCTCTCCAACACGTTCGACCGCGCGCGCCAGCGCCAGGACGAGTTGAGCCGCGCCGGTGAGGCAGCGGCCGCCCGGCTGCACGCGTTCGAGGAACGGCAGCAGCAGGTGCAGGGAGGCGTTGCAGCCGCACAGACCCGCGTGACCAGTCTGGAACAGGCCCTTGCCCACCTCGGTCAGGCCGCGGCGGACGCGGCCGACACCAAACGACAGCTGGGCACGCTCAAGTCCATCGCCGACGATGTGACGCAGAAGGTCGCGGTGCTGGAGCAGCACCGCGACGCGGTGGATCGCGCCATTGGTCAGGCGACGCAGCTCGACGACATCCTGCGGGACATCGACGCGAAGACTCGCACCCAGGAAGAAAACGCCGAGAGTCTGGGCGCGCTCGACACTCGCGTCACCGAGTTGCGCGCCCTCCACGGCGACCTGCTGGCGCAGTCGCAAGAGATCAGCGCGCACCACCACCGGATCGTCCAGACCGACCGAGAGCTGTACGGACGCCTGAACGGGCTGCGGGACGAGGCGCAGCAGACCGTCCAGCGCTTCGAGGGGGATGCCGCGCAGCTCGCCCAGACGATCGAGCACATGACCGAGCGCGTGGCGCGGCTGGAGCAGGCGCAGCCGGCCTTCGACGCCGCATTACGCGACTTCGCGAGTCTCAAGGGGACCCACAAAGAGGTGAAGGATGCGCTGGAGTGCATGCAGCTGGCCGAAGGTGAGATCGGACGGGTGCGCGAGGCGCAGGCCAGCACGAAGACCTGGCTCGGCGACGTCACCGAATCGGTGACAGCGCTGCGCGGTGAGCTCGCGGCAGTGGAAGAGATGAGGCCGACGGTCGAGTCGGTCCGCCACGATGCCGACCGCCTGTCGCACGCCATGGCCCAGATTGAGTCGCGCCGCCAGCTCGTGACGCAGCTGAACACCCGCCTG
>WNFQ01007575.1_pt1 | contig 14883 bp, 27 predicted proteins | sample 5400171 | NCBI WGS metagenome assembly WNFQ01 (sample SAMN13153356, study PRJNA577476) | soil metagenome | isolation source: 20 cm soil under Madrone tree | place: USA:California | collected 2016-06-14
TTGTCACTGTTCTATCATGAGTTCGGGGCCATTGATAACCAGCGCCCTAATCGGTGTGTCGAGAAACTAGTCGGGGGGGAAGGAAAAACGCACCAGCGGTGGGTGGGGGACATCATGCTTTTTCGTGACGAGGTTTCCGATAGGTATTGTGATGTTACCGAACAGGACTTGGCTCCTGCCATCGAATACTTCCGGGATTATGGTCGCTTGTAATATGCACATGCTAATGCCTTGGAATAGAGATATCATTTATTCCCTCATGGTCTCGCTCATACCTTGCGATTGTTAATCTCTCTTAAAGTTTGATTTGATGAATGAAAAGTTCATGCTCGGAAGAATAACAAATGAGGATTTGCCGAGTTGGAAATGTATTCCATACATTGCAGGACGTGACTATCATACAGTCTATATTTATCTGGAGCAAAGCATCGAGACTACCGAGGGCAGCTGTATCTAGGGTCACTGATACCAGTTACCTGGACCCTTCATGTGTCGATACCACCTGGGAGCCGAATCTCAGGTGATGAGCATTCACAAAGACACGATACTACGGTCCATCAGGGTTGCACAGTAAGCAGCTAGTATATTTAGGACCAGAACCTGGTTTCAGGGTTCAGTTCAAGGTGACCACTAGGAGGAAGCGCACGATCGATCCACCATTTTTTTCCATGACTTGCCAGTGAATCCACCGTGATAGCGTTTAATTCAATACCGTGAAATGAGCATCGTTGGCCTGGAGCACAACGGAACGCGCGCTTGGTTATCTTTTGACCACGGTACAATGCAATGGCGGTGATGGTGCGTGCAGTCGATGGACACCGATCTGTCCAAGTATGCTAGTAGGTCCCCCGACCCGGTGTGATGTCTTCGTGTAAACCGGCATCACCACGCCATCATACCATGGGACTCTGTGCCGGAGAACAACCGGAAAAGCAGTCGAGACCGGGTTGTGATCAGTAGGAAGATCTCCTTAGAGAAACAACACTCCCAATCGGGAGTAAATGGAAATCTATGGATACTCACGGACCAGGTTGTGAAAAATAAGATGCGATGCTCTTGATGTGACGAAGGACATACAAGGATATTGAGAGCGACGCCGAACACGGCAAGAGACGGGAGCGTTGTGATGGGTCCTAGAGACAGGGAGGTGGTCTCGCTGGCATGTATGTACTTCTGCAAATTGGCGTCAGACAGCTGCCTATGGATTCTTTCACTTTGACTTCGGTTGACCATGACAGAATCGTGAACGAAGCAGGACCTGTCCGTCACTGAACGACCATGTTTTATTGATGCAAAGTCAGCAATGGGATGTCGACATGTCTATCGCCAGCGAGACGGGAATACTGCATTAGCAAAAACTTGAATGTTGCACTAGAAGAACAAGGTAATGCACATGTATGACCCAAGCTACTGGATGGAAGAAGTTATATCAAGGGACCGTCAAGGATGGGGGATATTGGAAGAGAAACGCAGTCCGGATCATGGCAGGTTAGTTGGTCGCGTGAGCAGGCGGTGAGTCTGTCTGTCACGTTCCCCTTCCGAGCGTCCAACGGCATGCAAGTCACGGTCCTCCATCCAGCGTCAACGACTGCGGCGACTTTCATCCTTCGAGAGCAGCAGCCATCATGGCCATCCGTGCTGCCATTACTGTATCCGTCACATCTTTTCTCCTCGGTATGTGTCCGTACAAAGCACTTTATCCCCCGTCCACTCAACCGCCGAATCTCTATAAAACAGGCATGCTTTTCACCCACTGGATCGCGGATTCACTTACACTCTGGAAGACGCCTGTCACCGATGCTCATCTATGGGTCGCAGCTAGATATTACCATGTGCTTACCAAAGGGGCAACAGGGGTTGGCTACGTCGTTGCCGCTGCTGCTACGCTCGGCGCCGTCACGATACTCTGGAGTCTGCGCGACGGCGAGGCGGGAAATTTGATGTTCGATGGTGCCAGTATCTGTGAGTGTCTTTTCATTTTTCAACCTGCCTGCCTGCCCGTCATCTCATCCTGACTGCCCCGATTAGTCCTGTACAGTACCGCCATTGCTGTTTACGTACAGTCCGTGCTTCCCAGTACGCCCACTGTTTGTCTGCGCTCTTACTCATCGCTCATTTTTTACCTGGTTGCTCTATCACAGGCATATTCACCAACTATGTCGCGCTCCCACCCAACAACCCTGGTGCTAAATTCCCGCCCGACCTGCGCACCCCAACGCTCGGACTCGCATCGAGCCACCTCATCTGCAGCGTCGCCCTTACAGGTGTTCTCGCCCTGCAAACAGGCAGATGGTGGGCCGAGCGTGCAGATGACGATGCTAGCGCCGCGGAGAAGCTCAGCACGTCTGGTGGTGGCAGCGATGAGAAGGAAGGCAGCAAACCGGGATCTAAGAAAACCTCGCAGGGTGAAGGCGGGGCGGAGCTAGCGACTGCGTCAACATAAGGGACTGATACATGGATGATTCCTTTCCCCATTTTATATCTTCCGCTGGACGAGAAATTCTCCCACATAAGGCCTGAAGATCTCATGCACGAAAGAATCTTGACTACGATACTTCACTCATGGAACGAGGGGTGAAATAACAAATATACGGGTTGTATATATAGGGAGAGCGGAGATTATTATGTAGCATGGCTACGATGTTACTCTTGTACAATGTCCTCCTTGCGCGGTTTCGACTCTTTAATTTCACCCAACAAGTTCCGCGCGTCTGTCTCGTCATCCTCGATTACGATCCCTAGTCCTTCTTCGCGTGCGAGTCCGAGAACGTGCTCAAGCTCGACGTAACCATCATGGTCGACATCCAGCTTGTCAACAACATGCGCAACCACGTCCTCCTCTGGTCGGTGTCGGATCATTGACAGTGCTTTGGCGAGGTCCCGTATCGGAATGCGACCTGTTGCGTCGCATGCAATAAGTTGCAGTGAGCCGCCCACACGTGCATCGTACTCTTCAAGTTGCTTATCTAGTTTTGTTACCATGTTGCATATGCGCTTCACAAGTGCCGCCGCTTTCGGGTCCTATTCGTGCGGCAGCTGTCAGCAAATATTCGTAATGACAACATGAAGGAAAATAGTACTTCGGCTTCCTCACTCGCAGCCCGTTGGTTTTCTTCCATAAGGCTATGCAACTCATCACGTTCCTTGAGTACGGACGACTTTGCGGTGAGTACCGAGATCACTTCAACGAGTTCTTTCAGTTGCTCTGTCGTCATACGCGTGTCTTCTTCCGAGGGCTCAGAGCATAGCTACCATTGAGTGTTCATTAGCCAGCCCTTCCCTTAACCAAAAAGCACACAAACATACCTCAGAGTCAGGTAGCAATGACTCGGCCACGCGTGCCTCCTCCTCACGCTTTGTGCGCTCTGAAGCTTCGCGTCTTGCTCGTCGCGCATCCTCCTCCTTCTGTTCTTGCTCTTGCTCATCTTCTATTAGTTCTTCTTGCTGCTGCAGCACCTCAAGTCGCTGCTTGTATGACGCCTTTTCCGAGTCGACTTCCAGCTCCGCTTCGCTCAACTGACCTCTCATCAGTCGCATGCCGGAAAATAAAAATAATGGGAATTAGCGTACAAGATTGTCCGGCAATCCACTGAGCACATATTCGAGACTCCGCACGACAGCCACCTGGCTGGTCTCATTTTCTCCGGGCTTGCGGTCGAATTCAAATGCGCGCCCGAGGATGAGTAGAACCCCTGAGACGCGCTCACTGAGATGCAAGTCGATCCAAGTCTTAAGGTCCTCGCGTAGGCGTGCCGGGCTTACACCGTATGTGCGGATACCTCGACTTTGGCTCGCATTTTGCAACTCGGCCGTACTCAGTTCGGCGACGCCCTCAGCGAGAATCACTTGATCATCCCGGCGAAGTTGCAATAATCGCGACCGGATTGCGCCACGTAAAAAATTGTCTGTGCCGAAAGCATTAAGGCCCATGTATCGGCACATTGAAGTCAGCTGTGGACGCGAGAGGTTGTCGAGTGTAAGGTCGTCATCAAAGAGCTTGGCGACATTTATGATATCTTCATTAGACGGCGATTCACCAGTTGAACGCACCTTGAGAGAAAATGTTGGCTCAAGAGGAAGACATTAAATAGATGGCATACTTTGCGGAAGAACTCCTTGAAGGCATCGCTGCCCAGGATATGAGCATTCGCCTTGAGGCCAGACTCACGAAGCGTCTCCTGAAGGAACTTGGCCATCTCAAGTCTCACGCGGAGGAGCTTTCGAGCCTTTTCTTCCTATGAAACGGAGTAAACGTCAATGAGGGTTCTTAGTTAAATAACAGGCACGTGCAGCTGCGAACTTGTCCTCGAAGGTAGAAGGAAGCATGTTTGGGAAGAGCTTGAGGGCGACCGGGAGCAGGAACTCCATGAAAGGAACCACGATGAAGACGGCAAACGGAATTACTCGAAGCAAGTCTTGTGTCGTCCGTCGAAGCTGAGCATTCAACCATTGCAGTCAGCATTCGAACGGGTCAGGTAACTACCACGTACCTGCCTCCGCTCACGGCGTGTGAGGGTCTCGCCTTGAAGAATTTTTCTCTGTAGGCGCGTAGAGATGCGGACTTCTTTGGCGAGGAGTTTGGAGCCTTGCCAGTAGTGATGCGCCTCGTGCTTGATCTTATTCCATACACGCGAGAGCATGGGCTCTTCTGGCTTGGCACTTTTTGTTGTCGGTGGCGAAGGGGAGGGAGGGGGAGAGGAAGGGTCAACCGATGTCTTAGTCGACTGGAAGCGAGTTAATGGATGCGCCTGGATAAATCGCTGGGACATGGGCAGAGTGCGTTGCGCGTGCAAATATGAGACCAGACGAGAATGCGCCCCATAGCTGCGGCAGACTACAGGGAGGAGTGCAAGTGGCGGTGAGCGAGGCAACCATAAAGACATAAGAAAAGGCACTGGTGCGGTAGAGCGGGCGAGGGAAGCGGAACGACTCGGAATTTGGCGCGTCATCGCGGCGGACTTCAGTCGGCGCCAAGTGCGCGCTCTGATGGCAAGCTCACTAGACCCGACGAGCAGAGAGTACCAACGCGCTAGAAGGCACCACTATAAAACGACTAAGAATCGCACAGAAGGCTTTGGTGCAGACTGGACGCCCTTCAGGGTAGCAGAAAAAAAGTACAAAGCCCGCTTTCCTCCTACAGATCTCTCGGACGTGCTTGATCTTGCATTGTTGGATGAGACCAAATCCTCAGAGATTGAGCGTGCAGGGTGGATGGGCCGTGCAGATGCGGTTCTAACCAATGAGATTGGTCTCAGAGATGCTCAGGCCACTACTGCGAGAACGCGCAAAGCATTTGCAGTGACTGGCATTCCTGGTGCGTAGAATCCAATGACCCCCCATACGGCGCAGGCCTGTATCCTTGTTCTGACATTCGCTCCCTATTCCACTTATGAGGTCTGGTGATTCTGCCGTCATTTGTCTCGGAGGGCACGCAACGCGACCTGATCCGATGGTCCCTCGGCGAACATGCCGGACACCCAAGCGAGACTAATCTCGATGCTCACTATGTCCTCCCTCCATCCGGCCTTTGGTATACCTACCTACACTCCCCAGAGGCCATCGTCCAGCCTCGTGCCTCTTCCGTAATGACCTCACCCCCACTGGATGCGTCAGGTCCGCGACATCTTGTCTCGAATACTCCTGCCTCGCCCGCGATATTCTCCCTTCTTTACAGCACACCAAAGCCCCCACCAGTACCGTCCGTACACGCGCAACCGCTTAGCGCCACTGAGCTCCTTCCGCGCCTGCGCTGGGCAAATATCGGTCGGTCATACCATTGGGGCACGAAGCAGTATGACTTTACACGTCAGGTGCAGCCGGTCGGTGGGCCAATCCGAAAGGTCTGTATTGAGGTAGTACGCAACATCAATTGGCATGACGTATTCGGAAACCCGGATGCAGAATCACTTGATGGTTGGGGAGATGATGGGCCCGACTGGCACACTTGGGAGGAGACGTATGGTCAGTGCCCTAAAACCGTCTTGCTGCCCCCGCATCATCCGCATTTGTGGTTATCACTCAAGCTGCGTACTTGCAGAGCCTGACGCAGGCATCGTTAACTTTTACCAAACGAAAGATACCTTGATGGGTCATGTCGACCGCTCCGAGATTTGTGCCACTTCACCTCTTGTTTCCATTTCGTGAGCTTCCTCCTGTTCCCATTACCTTTACTAATGTTCGGTCTGTTATTAGCCTCGGCAACGCCGCAATCTTCCTCGTTGGCGGTCTCACGCGCAATATCGCACCAATTCCGATCTTGCTGCGCTCTGGCGATATCATTGTCATGTCCGGACCTGCGTGCCGTCGCGCATACCACGGTGTTCCACGCATACTCGAGCGAACGCTACCGGCCTATCTCGGAGAGGGTACCAATATCGATGATGAACTGTGGACACCGTATGCGCGGTACATGGACACGACGCGAATTAACATCAACGTGCGGCAGGTATTTCCCAAGGGGTTCAACCCTGGCCTCGCACAATCTTAGGACCGTCGCAGAGCTTTACTTTCTGGTGCGGTTGTTGTCCAAGCTATCGTGGCTTGTGCAATGCTTTATATCATCCTTCTCAAATTTTGTGTGTAACCGATAACTGCATTATTGTGTGTAATGCTGCGTGTTCTATTGCTATAATCTAAATACGAATAGAACATTTTAAGAGGAGGGTAAGAAGAAGGCAGAATACCTAGGGGCACTTTGGCGTCTATTTTATGACGAAGCTATTAAACAAGCTGCGCTCCCAATGTGCCGTCGCACGTCATGGTAATCAATGTCGTGGGCTGGGTGCCTGAGTTCAGTCTCATCAGATGCACGGAAAGGTGAGAGTATACGTACAGTCCTCGACTTCTCCCCAGCGCTCAATCTGGCTTGCGACCTCTACTTGAGATGCTAGCGCGGCCTGCTCAGCATTGATGCGACCATGTACGAGTGCGAGTGCTATTATGAACGACTTGGTTGTGAAAGTCACACGTTCCATCGCTGTCCACAACACATAATTAATGGATGAGATAGAGAACGATAAATGATACGCAACAGGCCATTTGCCAGGGATCGAAACCCTGAAGCAGTTTATCGAGCTTTTTCTTCGTCGCTTCTGGCTGAGCATTGAGTAATAGGGAGTTGGAGGTGAGAAGCTCGACGTCAAAGGTATCACGCGCCCAGCTGAGCAAGGGATCCCAGTGATCCTTTTGTAGACGCACGAGGGGCTCGGGATACTCCTGGTGAAAGCTAACCCATCGTGTGTCAGGTAATGAGGATAATTGTTAAGGGGTGAGGTGCGATACCAGATAGTATCGGTATCGAGATACTTGAACAAAGCGGTGCGGGCGTCGGCACGCGTCGTAACTTCATTCATTGTGTCTATGGCTCGCGCTGCCAGTGAGGTCTACTCTCGTATTTTAATTGAAAAACCAAGGTGCTGACATGGATCACATACCATGGGCAGTGCATGCGATTTGAGTACATTGCGTTGATTCTCCCACTCAGTCACGATAAGTGTTGCGGCAAGGCGTTTTGAACAAGGCAGTAATAAAGGCTTTCCCGCAGGCGTCTTGAGAGGACGAGAGTCAAGTGTAATGGCAAAAGCATCTCCTCGCTCTTGGAGACTAACAGTTTTCCAAAAGCGCGTGAGCGTTACCTCTGCACCTGCAAGTATGTGAGTCGCGGAGCGGAGATGGAAGGATACACATACGATTCGTTGCAGTGGCCGGCGTACTACGAACTGGTGGTGTGGTCGATACGAACCGACAGAAGCTCCGGATGACGCGCTGGGTAGCCTGTGTTGATGTGCGAGCCTGCAGGACAGCGCGACAAAGCATGATTGTCATGCCATGTCGCGCGGCGGCTCAGCGTGCGGTTTTCATTTCCAGGCCACACAAACAACCGGTGTTGGAATGAGACAGCCTATGATTTCCAGCTTCTTCCCCCAACCCTCAAAGGGTACTGGCGCTAACTCTGAGCCCCTCTCGAGCTCCAGCTCGCCGATAGACCTCACCATTTCAGACGACGACGAGCCACGGGCCAAGAAACAAAAGACTACACATAAGCCAACCCCGGATTCCAGTCCTCAACGCCAGCCTCAAAGTTCTCATGCCCCTGCTTTTCGATGGCGCTATGTCCCTTCGCAGTCGCCAGAGAAACCCCCCGTAAATCCAGAGGCCAAGAAGCGGCGTGAGCTATTCGCAAAGCACCTCTTAGCAGACAACAGCTCATTCGTTGATACGACTGAGGCCTTGGACGGGCACAGGCTTTCAAGTGACCATGCGGACGGGGAAACGAACTCTTCTCGAGCTGAGTCAGACGGCGAGTTTAAACAATTGCAAGAGCTGTTTGCTCTAAAAACAGAGCAAAAGAAAAAGAGAAAGGTGATCCAGGAAAGGACCTCGAAAAAGCAGACAGAGGTTGGCCCCAGTGGCGAGCCGTATACTGCTCTGGAGTTGCAGGTATGGAGTTTCCTCGCTGACAGGTGCATGAGTGTTCATACCGAATAGGTTCTTCAACTCAAAGCCAAACACGAAGGCGTACTTCTGATGATAGAAGTCGGTTACAAGTACAGATTTTTTGGGGAGGATGCAAAGGTTTATTTGTCCTGGATCACACTGTCATTATTCACTTATGTCCTTGCTCTGCTCAGACGGCCGCCAAGGAACTCGGAATTGTTGCATACCCTGATCGCAACTTTATCGTGGCATCGATACCTACTCACCGGCGTGATATCCATCTTAGAAAGTGACGATTTTGGCATTCTGTGATATTCCTCATCTAACTATCTTCTAAAGGCTGCTATCTCGAGGCCACAAAGTTGGCATAGTGGGCCAGACAGAAACAGCAGCACTAAAGAAAGTCGGAGAGAACCGTAATGCTCCTTTCAAGCGAGAGCTTACGCATCTTTACACCGCCGTAACGTGAGTCGGCGGTTCTGAACCTTCATATTGTGATTCCGTATACTGATTGCCCTTAGATATGTTGACGACCTCGACTCCGTTGATGATGTGGATGCAAATGACGCGCCGTTGCTAATGTGCCTGGTCGAACAGTTACGAGGTGGCATGGGAGCCGATGAGAGGGTCAATATTGGGATGATTGCCATCTGTCCTAGCACGGGTGACGTTGTATGGGATGAATTTGAAGGAAAGTGTCTTATCGGGCACTTATCTGATACCGCTGAGAACTCATAAGCCACCCACAGATGGTCATATGCGTACAGAGCTGGAGGTGCGTTTGTTTCCGAGTCTGCTTTTATCTGCCAACTTGCTTGCCGCCATTCACGTACCTTTCTCAGACCAGGATGGTGCATTGTAAACCTGCGGAGCTACTGCTGGCCGAGCAGGGACTGACAAAACCCACTGAACGAATGCTCAAGCATTTCGCTGGGTGCGTACCTTTTACCCCGCCAGTGCGCAAAGGTTTGACGCCAATTCTCTCATCAGGAGCAATACAACAGAACGCAGAATTCGAATAGAGCGGCACAAAAATCTTATGTCATATACCGATGCGTTCGACTTCGTGTGCAAGTTTTACACCCAGAAAACCCATAGTGGAAAGGCGTCGACAAGTTTTACTTCAGGTTTGTACTTGGCTCCGTTCATCCGCCTTAGGATGCTGAAAACGTGACAGGGAAGCTGATAGCTGAAGTAACTGATTTCCCTAAACAAGTTGTTGTGGCCCTAGCCCAGTGTATTGAATACTTGTCAGCCTTTCGTGTTGCTGATGCGTTGCTGGCGACAAACTTTTTCGCCAAGTTCACGACCAGGGCACACATGCTTCTCAATGGCAACACCCTCACAAATTTGTGCGTAATGTACTCCTATTACAAATATAGCGGAAGCTAAAGTAAAGAACCAGAGAGATTTACCAGAATGACACCGATTTTACAAGTAAAGGATCTTTGATGTGGATTTTGAATAAGACTGTCACGAAGTTCGGCTTGAGACTACTGCGTAGCTGGGTTGGGCGGCCTCTCATGGACACCGCGTGAGTTCGTTCACTCAACAATAACATCCGATATCATTCCACGTGTTCTTGGAGCGCAGGGTGCTGCAAGAGCGAATTGATGCCGTTGAGGAGCTTATTTCAACACCATTGCAACATTTGCATACGCTGCGCCCAGTTCTAAGGGGCCTACCGGATCTGGCTAAAGGCCTGTGCCGCATTCAATACGGAAAAGTATATGACCTTTCGTACGTGCTGGTCATCTTGCTGAGATAGGATTTTCCAGTGCACTCCTAAAGAACTAGCTATTTTGCTCCCAGCATTCAACAAAATCGCCACTGCCTTTCCATGCTTTGAATCTTCTGCGGCAGTAGGGTTCAAATCAGAGCTCCTCAACGGTATCTTCTTCGCGCTACCTTTACTACGAGAACCTGTCCAACAACTCATCGATGCTGTTGTGTTGAAGAAGGCATCAGCTGGGAATAAGGCTGAAATGTGGGCCGATCCGGAGCGATACCCGGATATTGCAGATGCCAATGGTGTGAGCGCTCGTGGACCTATCTGATATCTGCGTCTTTTACTGATTTGTAAAGGCTATATTACTGGTAGAGAAGGAACTAGACGATCAACTCAAAATCAGTAGGTGGAGGAGCCGAACCTCTCTGGCTAAATTCCTGACTGGTTCAAGTTAGGGGGCAATTGAAGAAGCCAGGGCTTCAGTGGACCACTGTCTCCGGTGATGAGGTAAGAGAGGTTCACTGTACACTTTGGTTTCTGATCAAGTATGTAGTATCTGGTGGAAGTCAGTCGCTCTGAAGACCTGAGTAAGATTCCGCACACCTGGTTCATGTACAGCAGGTGAAGCCTTTCTGTTTTATCCTGACTATCGACTCATTCAAAGCAGCACGAAGAAAGTGCGAAGATACTATACCCCCGTGGTAAAAGAAAAACTTGCCTTGCGAGAACAATTCCGAGAGATGCGTGACGCAGCCGCTAACAATGCATTCCTCTCCTTTCTCGAAGATATTGCACACAATCAATACGCAATCTTGCGTGACGCTGTGAATAAACTTGCCACGATCGATTGTCTACTCAGCCTCGCCCTCGTTGCCATGCGCAATGACTATGTCAAGCCGCATTTCACGGCCGAGGAGGATGTTCTCGAAATCGTTGACGGGAGACACCCGATGGTCGAGGCGCTACGCGTGGATCCATTTGTACCAAATACTATCGTTCTCGGTGACGACGAGCCTCGCAGCAAGATCATCACGGGTCCGAACATGGGCGGAAAGAGTTCAGCGGTGCGCATGATTGCACTCATCGCGATTATGGCGCAGATTGGGTCGTACGTGCCTGCAGCAGCTGTGAGGCTGAGTATGTTGGACGGCGTTTTAACGCGCATGGGCGGTACGTAGGACATCACTGGAGATAAATTGAACTAGGGGTGATCTTAATTGTGTTCGGTAGCCTCGGATGAACTCGCGCGGGGACGCTCAACATTCATGGTCGAGATGTCGGAAACGAGCGACATTCTGGTAAACGCCACGAACAAGAGTCTGGTCATTCTTGACGAGCTTGGCCGGGGCACATCGACCTTCGACGGTGTATGACTTTTTCTGTGCTGGAAACACCTAATCCTACAGAAATCTGACGTATATTCTAGATGGCGATTGCTCACGCCGTTCTTTACTACCTTGTAAATACGAAACGCTGCAAGACCCTCTTCATCACTCACTATCCGCTCGTTGGTGCGGAACTGGCGCGCCAGTTTCCTGCGGACATTCAAAACCTTCATATGGGGTTCACTGAAGACACGCGAATCAATGGGATGCGGGAGATCACTTTCCTGTATCGTCTTACCAAAGGTCTGGCAACAGAGTCGTTTGGGATCGAATGCGCAAGGCTTGCGGGAATCGCGGAGGATGTGTTGGAGACAGCCGCGCAGCATGCAGACAGAATGCGTGTTCTGGTTGAAGAGAAGACGAAGCGAAGCAAGTAAGTATTGCACAATCGTCTCCGTCGTTCTTGTAGGTTGGTTGACACAAGGTAAAGATTACGAAAAGCATTGAAGTTGCTGAGCATTTGTTCAAGTGGCTCTATGGTCGATACTAGGGTTGCCATGGAACAGCTACGACGCACAACCTTTCCAGTTTAGGAGCAGCAAGTGTAGTAGGACAATTCGTAATCAACTGTCAGTCACCTGTTTTTCGCCCTCCGAGAACAGAATGGTCCCATTCACTGGAGTAGTTCAACACGTTGAATGTTGTCGGGCGTCTTGTTCGACACCAGCTGCCTCGTGTATAGATTAATTTCATAAACCCAGTCTTGCAGATTATCAGTACAGTCAGTCGGCAGTAAGGATATGAACATGCTGACACGTGGGTTATGAATGTGGCCTGTGGCCCACGCTATACATCTGGAGTACAAACACGTAAACGCGTAAAACCCATGGTCATTTTCTCCGTCCTGTATTACAGGGCTATCTCCATTCTAATCATCAGCCTCGGGGGATAGACTTCTGACCGGAATAGTGACCAAATCTACATGGAAGTCATTTAGAACAAGGTAGTGCAAAATGCTGGAACCTGAACATCGAAGACTCGGACTCGGACTCAGCCTCGGAGTGCACTGCGGCACGGAAGCATTTTCCGCGGCCATGTGGCACGCCGCGGCCCAGGGTGAACTCGACTCGATCCGCACATCCGTACATCATGACATGGCCGACTGACTCAGACTCGATAGACGTGGAGCGCCCTCTCTCCGGAAAACCTCTCTGCTGTTCTTCCTCTGTTCACCAGACACAAGACAAGCATGTCATCCGGACTGCAGAATACAAATGGTGCGCTGCTGGCTGGCGCCATGTTTAGTGCCGCGTGCGTGGTTCCCTGGATGAATGATCCCAGCTTATTAGTTTGTGCAGCTTTTCTGGCATGTTGGCGGTACAGGTATTCTTTTATCATCAGACTTATCGCAACGATCACAGACTATACAAAGTTATGGTGGGCGATGTGATCTATCTCAGTTGAGACCACAATAACTCGGTCATGTCTAGGTCGCATGGTTCTGGTTGGCATTCTCTCTTTCCTGTGCAGAATGTTTCCGATAGAACACCGTCATCTTTGCTTTACAGGGTCATTGATACAATACAGACGACTGGCATCGCCGCAGCTGCATGGACTTACCTCATTCGCCACTATGAGAACCTGCAGACCGCCACAAAAATGTATCCGTACGTATATTGCCCGACTTCATTCTTGTTCTTGTCTGGGCTAAGTACATTCTATGCAAGCTCGTTAACTGTATGTATCTACGCATACTGTGCTGACAGAGTTCCTGACCTACCCATAATAGATTGCCGTCTATTGTACCGTGCGTTCAGGGCTTATCTAGTTTTGAATCGCCTGCTGATATGCGATTAACTCAGTCCCTAACGGCGATGTGTGTTAATATGTCAGCAGGCCTTTTTCCTGATGCAGAACTCTACTAATCCTCTCAGCCGTCCAGACTTCAAGGCGTCCGAATATACGAGCGTAAGTAACTCACATACCTTGTTTGTCAAAGTTAATTACGTTAATTCTCCGCATTCAGTCAGTAATCACTCACTTGGGACGTTGGTGCCGCATGTGGGTACCACCTCATATTCACCCATTTTACGACGTTGGCGATCTGACCTATCCAGGTTTTCCTGAGTGTTATTCGGTTCGGTGAGGATCTAAGTGATGATCTACGTGATTCCGTGAATGACTACATACACTTTTTTTGTTGGACAGGACTCTCCACTGGTAAGGGCCTTCACAGCTTCCTAATGTCTTACTGAGTTGAGGTGGCACAGTGCTAATCGTCAAGCTGTGAGTTGCGTTGACCACGGGATATTAGCGTACTCAACGTCCCTCAGTTTCATGGCGGGGTCCCTCGTGGCGTTTAGCGAGCATTACAAGGTGTGACTTGACACAAAATCCCTTCCAGCTTTGCGCGAATTCCCATCCTTACCTGGCGCAGCCTCTGGTGGACGTCAGCTTCTCGCTCGCAGCCTTCGCAGATATATTTATCGCATGCGTGCTTTGTTATTTCCTGAAGCACAGTCGTCAAGGCGCTCCCCTTGGGTATCACTGACGTCACCACTTTGTTTTTTTACTGACCGGTGAACGTTTACAGTACAAAACGGATGTTGAATACGCTTGTCTTCGTGACAATCAATAATGGAGCATTGACATCGTCGGTTCCATCAGTCGTTACCCTGCCTTGCAACTGATCAGTTTTGTAAACAGAGTCTTTAGCATAGCCACTGTTATCTTGGTGAGACTGGGCCTTCATCTCAGATGCTGCGCATATTCATTCGCAACGACAAGTGGCTAACCATGCAAACAAACATTATCTTCCTAGCCGTCCTTTTGATGACAGGCAAATGTAAGCATATTCCGTGGCATCTGAGCATTATCTGATGGTTGCTTACTACAGGCTACTCCAACTCACAAATGGCGACGTGAGCTCCGTAATAGGCTGATTGGTGCCGTATATCTGATGTCAACTAAAGCTTCAACATGCGACGGTGGATCCACGACCGGTCGATCGTTGGTACCGTGGTATCCAAGCAGGACACGTCGTTCCACATGAATAATAGGAACTCGGCTGATCGTGCTGGCTTACGCCATACGAGCGCGAGCTTGACTCTCACTGCTGCGGTCGATCAAGTAAAAGATGGGGATACTAAGCGTCCTCAAAGCCCGACAACAACCAACGAGGTAATTTGCTGCACGCCATATCGACCAACATGGGCTGACATTTTATAGATTCGCTTAAATTCTCGACCCGTGATCTATCGTTTGACAGACGGAAGCCAAAAAAGCGAACACGTCTAGGATGTGAGGGTGAACTGATCAGGTTTCGTGGCCGCAAGTGGTTTGATCTCGTGTTTGTAATTGTATTATGACCTCAAGGATGATATATCCCGATGT
>WNFQ01009387.1_pt1 | contig 14875 bp, 8 predicted proteins | sample 5400171 | NCBI WGS metagenome assembly WNFQ01 (sample SAMN13153356, study PRJNA577476) | soil metagenome | isolation source: 20 cm soil under Madrone tree | place: USA:California | collected 2016-06-14
CCGAACCGGATGGTCCCGAAGGTTTCATGGTTCAGCTATATATCATTTCCGCGGGCGCGACGATAGCGCGGAGGCGCGGGCAAAATGCGAAGTTGTCCGCGGAGTGGATCAATTACGGGCAGGTTCCGGCCGGGCCGGTTCTTCGAACTGGCGTTTCACGCTGGGCAAGCGGAAAAAGAAGATCCACCAGAGGCTGACGGGAAAGAGCGCAATTACGAAAGAAATGGCGAGCAGCTGCTTGAACGATTCCAGTTCGCTCACGAATCTTTCCGGGATGAAGAACGTCTCAAACGGGCGGAACGCAATCACGTACAGGCAAAAGCAAAGCGCGACGCTCGCCCACAAGAGAGCCGCACGCCTGGCCCACGGTTTCAACTGAAATAGTCCGATGCCGGTGCGAATGCCGGAGGCAATCAGGAAAAGCGGCACCGAGAATATAAATAATAATTTAAACGGGTAAAGCTCGTAGAGATGCTTGCCTTGATAAACCGGCGGCGAATTCAGTATTCCGAGAAACAGACTCCCCCAAAGAAATAACGCGGAGCCGCTGCCGAGGATAGCGAGAGCCGAGGCACAGGTAACGCCTGCGGAACGCCGAGTGGAAGACCAAACCGTTTCAGTCATGGCTGCCGACAAGAAGAACACAAGGGGGAGGGAGTGAAAAGGGTACGAAAGACGGAGGTTTGTGCAAAACGTCACTTGACGTTCGCTTTCTTTTCGCCTAGAGTGACTCCAGGTTGGACGGGCCCTGCTACGGCAGAACGCTGAGTGCACAAGCCGCACGGGAAGATTGAAGCGGCAAGCCGCGGAGGCTACAAATGGCGCTGACAAAACGGCAAAAGGAAGTTCTCGATTATCTTGTAGCCTTTGAGACGAAACACGGTTATGCGCCGAGTTTCGAGGAGATCGGGAAGGGATTGAAGCTGACTTCGCTGGCCACCGTGCACAAACACATCAGCACGCTGGAGAAAAAGGGCTTTATCCGGCGCGGCTACAACCAGAGCCGGTCCATCGAAATTGTGCAGCTACCGAAGTCTGTGAAAGAGCAGGTGATCGAGCGCCGCATTCAGGAGCTTCCGCTGGTCGGCCGCATTGCGGCGGGCCGCCCGTTGGAAGCGGTGGAAGAGCGCGAGACGATTTCGCTGGGTGATTTTGCGCGCGGAGGAAATTCCTTCGTGCTGCAAGTGAAGGGCAACTCCATGATCGAGGACCACATCATGGACGGGGATTTTGTGGTGTGCGAGCAGACCCAGGTGGCGAACGCGGGGGACATTGTGGTTGCACTGGTGGCGGGAGATGAAGCGACGCTGAAGCGTTTCTATCGCGAAGGTTCCGGCAAGGTGCGGCTGCAGCCCGCGAATTCCGATATGGCGCCCATCATGGTCGCGGCAAGCGACGTAAAGATTCAAGGCAGGGTCATCGGAGTTCTCCGCAAATACTAACGAATTCTCTTGAGGGAAAGCCGCGTGCTTCTGGGCTACACTGAAGCGATGCTGGCGACTCATTATTTTCCAGGCAGAATTTCTTGAGCGGCGCGGCGCGCAGCAGCAAGTTTTCCTGTTGGTTTCGCGCGAATGCGGTTGCCATCGCGCTCTTCCTATTTCTTCAGCTTCTCCTGCCTCCCGCCGGATACGGTTATGCGGTGCTTGCCCATCAAGCCTTGATCGACACTACGTGGGAATCGCACATTAAGCCGTTGCTGAAGGCCAGATATCCCGAAGCAACGGAAGAAGAATTGAGCGCGGCGCAGGCCTACGCCTACGGTGGTTCCATCATTCAGGACCTGGGTTACTACCCGCACGGCAGCGCGTTCTTCAGCGATTTGACGCATTACGTGCGCAGCGGCGATTTTGTGCTGGCGCTTTTGCGGGATGCGCAGAATGTTTATGACTACGCGTTCGCGCTGGGCGCGCTTTCGCATTACGCGACGGACAACCAGGGGCATCGGCTGGCGACGAATCGCGCGGTACCTATTCTTTACCCGAAACTCAAGAGCAAGTTCGGCGATTTCGTGACCTATGAGGACGACACACTCGCCCACGTGAAAACGGAGTTCGGCTTTGACGTTCTGCAAGTGGCCAAGGGGCAATATGCGCCTTCGAGTTACCACGACTTCATCGGGTTCGAGGTTTCGCGCCCGCTGCTTGATCAGGCGTTTCAGCAGGTTTATGGGGTCGAATTGATTTCCGTGCTGGATGACGAAGAAAAGGCGCTGAATTCCTACCGCAGAGACGTCAGCAAATTGATTCCGGAAGCAACCCGCATCGCCTGGAGCTTGAAGAGCAAGGAAATCAAAGCGGATGAACCGGGCGCCACGCACCGGAAGTTTCTTTATAACCTTTCGCGGTCGGAGTTTGAAAGACAGTGGGGAAAGGATTACCAGCGCCCCAGCCGGAAAGAGCGCTTCTATGCCTTTCTTTACAAACTATTACCGAAGATTGGGCCACTGAAAGTGTTGCAATTGAGGACGCCGACGCCCGAGACCGAAAAGATGTTCGAGAAGAGCTTTAACGCCTCCGTTCAGGAGTACCAGAAACTGCTGGGCGAAGAAGGGCGGGGAACGCTGCAGCTTCCCAACCTGAATTTTGACGTCGGCAGCGAAACTTCCGGCGGGAAGTATCGCCTGAATGACGATGCTCACGCGCAACTGCTTCATCGAGTGGCTGAGAAGAAATTCAGTTGCGTTTCCCCGGGCTTGCGCAAGGAGCTTTTGACCTTTTTTGCCAGCGCGGATGCTCCCTACGACGTCAAGAAAGACAAAAAGACCTGGGATCGCGTACAGGCCGAGCTGGAGTCGCTGAAAGAAATGGAGCCAGTCGCCACCTCGGTGCATCCAATCCAGTTGGGGCTGCCCGGAGGCGTGAAACGCCGCGCCGACTAGGGTAGACTGCTAACTCCTTCGAGCGGAGTGACCTCGAAGCATAGGACGCCCTTACTCGTGACCACAAAAACTTCCAGCCTTCTTCTGGTCGGTGCACCCGACCCCAGCCGCGATGCGCTTGCCCATCTTTTGACCGAAGCTGGTTATTCGCTCACCACTGCCGATTCCAGCGAAGACGCCTTTCACAAAGTGCAGAGCGCGCCGCCGGACCTGCTGCTGATCTCCGCCGCGGCGGGAAGCGGCTCGTGCAACGAAGCGATCGCTGTCGCCCGATCGCACGGCGCGGACATGCGGATAGTCGTTCTTTCCGCAGGCGGCCCCGGGGACCGCGCCCGTGCCCTCGATCTGGGGGCGGATGATGTTGTGCCAGTTCCCTGGACTGAAGGCGAGTTGTTGGCACGCGTTCGTGCACAATTGCGGCAGAAGAATACCGTGGAAAAGCTGGAGCAAAAGACGCGCATCGCGGAGGAGAGCTTCGACGTCGCGCAGACCGCGTTTCAGGCGCTGGCGGTGACGGAAAAGATGACCCGCGACGCCTTTTCGCTGGAGCGGATTCTGAAGATTGGCGTGCTTTCCCTGTTTGGCCTGGCGTTGATCATTTCGGGAGTTTTCTTCCTGTATTCGCGCCGAGCGGATAAGGAAACCAAGAGGGCTTACGGTGAGGTTGCGCAACTGGAACACAGCATCCAAACGGAGGCGCAGCTTCTGGCTTCTGCGCGCCGTTTGCGGGACGACCCATCCAACTCCGACATGCTGCAACAGAAAGAGCAGTTGCAGAAGCAGAGCGAGGACTTGAAGAAGAAATTGGCCGCGCAGAATGACGGCGGTGCGGCGGACCTTCGGCGTCAACTGGAGGAAACCACCAGCCGGCTTGCCAAGATTGAGGGGCAATCGCAAGCTGCTGAGACCATCATCCGCTCTTATGCGCCGAGCGTCGGCCTTTTGCATGTCTCCGTGGCTTTCAACGATAAATCGTCTGGCCGGCGGTTGCGCTATGGCGGGATGGATAGCGATGGCTCGCCGTTGAAGGACAGCGACGGCAACCCGGTCTATACCACCGAGGGGCGCGGCCCTGAAGTGCGCGGCGATTTTTTTGGCACTGGCTTCATCGTGGGCGACGGAAAAATCCTGACCAACCACCATGTGGTGCAGCCCTGGTGGCAGAATGAAGAGCTGGCGGGAGCCATGAAACAGGGGCTGGAGCCGGTGATTGCGGAAATGACCGCTTATTTTCCGGGTGAGGGGAACGGCATCCCCGTAAACATTTCGCAGATTTCGAAGGAGGCGGACCTTGCGTTGGTCCATGGCGACCTCTCGGAGTTGCACCGGCCGACTTTGAGACTCGACGCCAGCAAGGAAGCCGCTGTGAGCGGCGAAGAACTGATCAGCGTTGGCTACGCGACGGGATTGGACGCCATTCTCGCGCGGGCCGGAGACGATATCGTGCAGCAAATCGTGAAAGCGAGCGCGGGCGATCCGAAGCTTGTGCTGGTGGAACTGGCGAAGAGAAAATTGATTCGGCCGTTGGTTACGCAGGGACACGTGGGCGACGTTTTGCCGGACAAAATCGTTTACGACGCGCAAACCACTTCGGGCGGATCGGGCGGGCCGCTGCTAAATCGGCAGGGCGGAGTGATCGGGGTGACGTTTGCGATTGTGAAGGGATTTGGCGGGTCGAATTTCGGCGTGCCGATCCGATTTGCGCTTCCCTTGGTGAAGCACTAGGCTTCGCTGCTCTTACAACGGCCCATAAGAATTTCTTGTTCGCGTGATGCAAATTATTGTGCTTCGCGTTTTCCCCACCTGTGAAAGAATGTAAAATTTCGTGTCTGACTATCAGCCCGATAGATAGGTTCCTGTGAAGAAGAATCGTCCCATCCACAAATTGCTGGCTGCCAACCGCAGCGAAATCGCCATCCGCATTTTTCGGGCGGCAAATGAGCTTGGCTTGCGGACGGTGGCGATTTACTCGCACGAAGACCGTTTGGCGCTGCACCGCTTCAAGGCGGATGAGGCGTATCAGGTCGGCGCGGGGAAAGGGCCGGTGGAGGCTTATCTTGATATCCCGGGAATTATCGCGATTGCCAAGGCGCACGAGGTGGATGCGATTCATCCAGGGTACGGATTTTTGGCGGAGAATCCGGCGCTGGCGCGGGCGTGTGCCAAGGCTGGGCTGACGTTCGTTGGACCCACGCCGGAACTGCTGGAACTGCTTGGCGACAAGACTGCCGCGCGAAGGCTTGCTACCAAGGCCAGCGTGCCCGTGTTGCCCGGAACCGAGAAGTCTGTTTCTTCCACTGCGGAAGCGAAGAAGATTGCCGGCGAGATCGGGTATCCCGTCATCGTGAAGGCGGCGATGGGCGGCGGCGGACGGGGCATGCGCGTTGTTCGCGACGAGGCACAGCTTGCGGCGCGGCTCGAAGAAGCGCAGGGAGAAGCGAAGTCCGCATTCGGCGACGCCTCGGTGTTCCTGGAAAAATATCTTCCGCGGGCGAAGCATATTGAGGTGCAGATTCTTGCCGACGAGCATGGCAATCTGCTGCATCTTTATGAACGCGATTGCTCCGTGCAGCGGCGGCACCAGAAAGTCGTCGAAGTGGCCCCGGCAGCGAATCTTCCACAAAACGTGCGGGAGGGACTGTGTGCCGCGGCGGTGCAGATTGCCCGGACGGCGAATTATCGCAACGCGTGCACGGTGGAGTTCCTCTACGACGTGGATTCGCAGAATTGGTATTTCATCGAAGTGAACCCGCGCGTGCAGGTGGAGCATACGGTGACGGAGATGGTCACCGGGGTGGACATCGTGCGCTCGCAGATATTGATCGCGCAGGGGCACAAGCTGCACGAGGAGCCGCTGGCATTGCCGGTGCAGGAGAAAATTCCGCTGTACGGAGCGGCGCTGCAATGCCGCGTCACCACCGAAGACCCGGCGAAGAACTTCGCTCCCGACTACGGGAAACTCTCCACGTATCGGTCTCCGGCTGGATTTGGCATCCGCCTCGACGGCGGCACGGCTTATGCCGGAGCGGTGCTCGCGGCCTATTACGATTCGCTGCTGGTGAAGGTGACTGCGTGGGGCACCAATTTGAACGAAGCGTGCCAGCGGATGGATCGGGCCCTGCGCGAATTCCGCATTCGCGGTGTGAAGACGAACATCCCGTTCGTTGAAAACGTCGTCAACCATCCGAAATTCCGCGCCGGCGAAGTGACCACTTCTTTTCTGGATGAGTCGCCTGAGCTTTTTCACTTTTCAGGCCGCACGGATCGCGCTACCAAGCTGCTTTCGTATCTCGGCGACGTGATCTTGAACGGGAATCCGGAAGTGAAAGGGAAGAAGCGGCCCGAGCCGATCGAGAAGGCCGCAATCCCGGCGGTGCCGGGCATCGAGCCGCCGCCGGGCACGCGCCAACTGCTCAAAAAACTTGGTCCGAAGAAATTTGCGGCCTGGGCAAGAAAAGAAAAGCGATTGCTGATGACGGACACGACGTTTCGCGATGCTCACCAGTCTCTGATGGCGACGCGCGTCCGCACCTTTGACCTGCTGGCTACCGCTGATGCGGTGGCGCAACGCCTGCCGAATCTCTTCAGCCTGGAAATGTGGGGCGGCGCGACGTTTGATACGTCGATGCGCTTTTTGCATGAGGACCCCTGGCAGCGCCTGCGCGAACTTCGCGAGCGCATCCCGAACATCTGCTTTCAGATGCTTCTGCGGGGCGCCAATGCGGTGGGTTACACGTCGTACCCGGATAATGTGGTGGAGAGATTCGTGAAAGAGTCTTACCGCCAAGGCATCGATATATTCCGCATTTTTGACTCGCTGAATTCCATCGAAAACATGCGCGTCTCTATGGACGCGGCGCTCGAGACCGGCGCCATCTGCGAAGCGGCTATCTGCTATACGGGCGACCTGTTGGACAAGAGCCGCCCGAAATATTCGTTGAAATATTATGTTGGGATGGCCAAACAGCTCGAAAAATTGGGCGCGCATTTTCTCTGCATCAAGGATATGGCGGGTTTGTGCAAGCCTTACGCCGCGTATTCACTGGTGAAAGCGCTGCGAGAAGAAATCGGCATCCCGATCCATTTTCATACTCACGATACCAGCGGCCTGAACGCTGCGTCGCTGCTGAAGGCGGCGGAAGCGGGCGTGGACGCGGCCGACGCGGCCGTGGCTTCCATGAGCGGCGGCACCAGCCAGCCCAATCTGAATGCGATTGTGGAGACGCTGAAGAATACGCCGCGCGACACGCAACTCGATTCCGAGGCGCTCAATGAATGTTCCGAATATTGGGAGACCGTGCGGACATATTATTCTCCGTTTGATTCCGGGCCCAAGTCGGGTTCCGCGCGCCTATACGAGCACGAAATTCCAGGCGGGCAATTTACCAATCTGCGCGAGCAGGCCGCTGCCATGGGGCTAGGCCACCGCTGGCGCGAAGTGGAAAAAACCTACGCCGAGGTGAACCAGTTGTTTGGCGACATTGTGAAGGTCACTCCCTCCAGCAAAACGGTCGGCGACATGGCGTTGTTCCTGCTTGCTAATGAAATGAAGCCCGCCGATTTGTTGGCGCTTCCCGAAAACCACGACATCTCGCTGCCGAATTCGGTGGTGGAAATGTTTTCTGGCGCGCTCGGTGTTCCCCCGGGAGGATGGCCGAAGAAGTTGCAACGCATTATTCTGCGCGGCCAAGCCCCGTTGAAAGGACGTCCCAGCGCGAATCTTCCCGGGGCCGACTTTGCCGAGGAACAATCCGAGCTGCAGAAAAAAGTGGGTCACCCTGTGGAGGTTGACGCGCTGCTTAGCTACCTGCTCTATCCGGACGTTTATCTGAAATACGACAAATTCCGGCAAACCTACGCGGATGCGAGTGTGCTGCCTACGCCTGCCTTTTTCTATGGCTTGCAACCGGGCGAAGAGATTACGGTCGAGATTGAGCCGGGCAAGACGATGATCGTGAAATTTCTTACCATCGGCGAAGCGCACCCTGATGGCACGCGCACGCTTTTCTTCGAACTCAACGGCCAGCCGCGCGAAGTCACCGTGCGCGACCGCGCGCTGCGCGTCGTTGAGCGCAGCCATCCCAAGGCCAACCCCGAAGATCCCGGTCAAGTGGGCGCTCCAACCGCCGGCCTGGTCAGCGGAATCGCGGTGCAGGTTAACCATCCCGTCGAGCGGGGTGCTAAACTTCTGACACTGGAAGCCATGAAGATGCAATCGAACATTTATGCGCCGATATCCGGGCGCGTCACGAAACTCCACGTGGCACCGGGGCAGCATGTGGAAGCGAAGGATCTTCTGGTCGTCATCGTTCCGTGAGTTCGCCCGATCTCATCAAGCATGAGAAGTTTCCCTCGCGATATCTTCGCAATCGCCGCGACCTGATCGTCTATCTCCCACCGGGTTACAACGAACGGGCCGACCGTCCCTACCCTGTGCTCTATCTCCACGACGGGCAAAATCTCTTTGACGGATCCACGTCGTTCATCCCCGGAATGGATTGGCATGTAGGACAGACCGCCGATAACCTGATTTACGAAGGCCGCGTTGAGCCGCTGATCATCGTGGGCATTTACAACGCGGGCAAGCAACGCCTGGGCGAATACACGCCGACGCGAGCGCCAAAACTCGGCGGCGGCCGCGCGAACCGCTACGCTAAATTTTTGCTGGAAGAAGTTCGTCCCTTCGTCCAGAGCCAGTATCGCGTGTCCGGCGGCGCGGAACGCACCGGAATCGGAGGCTCGTCGCTGGGCGGGCTCGTATCCTTATATCTGGGCCTGAAACTTCCAAAGGTTTTCGGAAGGATCGCGGCGTTGTCGCCGTCCGTCTGGTGGAATGAGCGCGTGATCCTGCGCTTCGCCGCAGCCGCCCCGGTGCATCCTCACCCTCGAATCTGGCTGGATGCCGGTACGCGCGAAGGTGGCCGCACCGTGGAAGACGTCGAGCGCTTCCGCGACGTCCTGCTTGGCAAAGGCTGGCAGCCCGGACGCGACCTGCACTACGAACGCGTTGAGGGTGCCGAGCACAACGAAGCCGCCTGGGCCCAGCGCGTCGGCCCGTTCCTGCAATTTTTGTTTCCCGCCGGTTAAACACGGGTATAATCCGCGCAGTTTATTTGCGGGCAAGGCCGTCGCACCTGCCTGCCGCATGCACGGAACAGCCCATGCCCTCGGATCGTGCTATCTCCATCCTGTGTGTCACCTCTTATGAAAAGGGGCAGGACTTCCTGCGCGCGTGTAAGGGCCTGGGCTGCACAGTTTATCTTCTGACCGTCGAAAAACTTCGCAAAGGCAATTGGCCACGCGAAGCCATCGACGAAATGTTTTTCATGCCCGATGAGCTCCCGTTGCAGGATCTGCTGCATGCGGTGAGTTATGCGGCCCGCAGCCGGCAGATTGATCGCATCGTGGCGCTGGATGAATTTGACCTGGAAAACGTCGCCGCCATTCGCGAACATTTGCGGTTGCCCGGAATGGGCCTGACCACGGTGCATTATTTTCGCGACAAACTTGCGATGCGCATGAGGGCCAGGGAAGCGGGTATCCTGGTTCCGGAATTCATCCACGTGTTGAATCACGAAAATCTGCGCGAATTCATGAATCGCGTGCCGGGGCCATGGCTGCTGAAGCCGCGGGCGCAAGCCTCCGGCATCGGAATGAAGAAAATCAACGCGAGCGAAGAGTTGTGGCCGTGGCTGGACCAACTGGGCGATAACCAGTCGCAATACCTGCTGGAGCAATTCATCCCAGGCCGGGTATTTCACGTGGACGGCATAGTTTCGGAAAAGCGGGTTCTATTCGCCGAAGCCCACGCGTATGGGATGCCGCCGCTCGACGTTTCGCACCACGGAGGGGTTTTCACCACTCGAACCTTGCCGCGCGATTCGCCCGAGGCTACGTCGCTCAAAGAAATCCATCAGAAACTGGTGGACGCGCTCGGCCTGGCCCGTGGCGTCACTCACACGGAATTTCTGAAATCCCATGCCGACGGCCGCTTTTACTTCCTCGAAATTGCCGCGCGGATCGGCGGCGCTTATATTTCAAATGTCGTCCAGGCCGCGACGGGCATCAATCTCTGGCGCGAGTGGGCTCAACTGGAAGTGGGGGCAGGGAAGCGGCCCTACCATTTGCCGCCGCCGCACGAAGACTTTGCGGGCGTCATTATTTCCCTCGCGCGCCAGCAGGAGCCGGATACCTCCGCGTACACGGACGACGAAATCGTCTATCGCATCTCGAAATATCACCACGCGGGCTTCGTGCTGAAATCTTCCTCTGCAAATCGCATCGAGGAGCTGCTGGCCACTTACGAAAAGAGATTTGTCTCGGACTTCCTGGCCACCCAGCCGATTCCCGACAAGCCGACATCTTGAGGCACGGTGCCCCACGCGCTTTCCCTAGCGTTTGAGTTCCGCCGGCATCGGCAATTTCCGCGGAAAGAAAGAACTACCCCGAGACCCAGGTACCACACACCGGAACCTGGGGCACCCTAGCCTCTTTACTTTTACGGGAAGTATTGAAGTGATATCCTCTCTGCGGCTTCCATGTCAACAAATTCCACATCATTCAACCCGGGCCACCCGCCGACCTACGGGCCGCTGCAAGTTGGGCTTGATTTTGGTATGGAGCTTCAGGTCAGCAATTCTACAAGGCCTTCGATATTTCCACGAATGGAATATGGAACCTTTCCTCACAATGGGGAGTTGCAGTTGACATTGGCGGAAAAGTTCACTCGCTCAATATCCCGAACTCCAAAACGTGCGGTGTTTATGGTGGCAGCAATTGCAACGCAGATTCTTGGAGGGATATGTGGTTCAGGATTCTAAAATCTTACAACGGCAATGGAGGAGCCGCGACGGCCTATGCGAACACTATCCTCGACTTTGCTTACGGCGACCTTAATCCTAGGTAACTGTCTCGGTGCCCAGGAGCGCCCTTCTTCGGCCGAACGCGAACCATCGCGCATCCTCCACGTATCATTTAGCGCTTTAGATCAGTGGACGCAGTGCATCCATGACGTGACCGGTAAGTTTCTTCTGTTGGCACGATTCCAGTCATCGTCAGGTCTGTCCTGTCCTTCTTCCTCGGCTGACTTCTCTAAGCGAATGAACGATAAAGGTGTGCTCATTCCGGGCGATCAATGGGACTTGATCATCGGGAAAGGCGTCACGCCTCTGGATACTCCCGGGGAGTTCTGGAAGAGCGTAGCAGTCAAAGTGACGGTCAAACCATGGAATGCCATAGAGGGATCGCGCCAGCCCTCCCCATCCGAACTGGAACAGCTATCGAGCGCCGCTTTGAAGGCAATTCGGCCCTCCTTAGGAGTGGAGCCGCCGGTAACAATGAAGAAAAATGGAGTAGACACCACAGCTAAAGTCAATCTGGAGTTTCTATTCGATATCCACCGGCTTTCGCAGAATGGGCCCGAGTCGATCATCGGTGTTCTTCGCGAGGAGATGGGCGGGGTGGGCGACGGACGATTGATTTACGGCGAATTTCGCGACAGCAAGCCTGTATTACTCTGGGATTCACCGAGGTTGACGACCCGTCTTCTGAACCTGAAATATCGTGATGTGAATCACGACGGGGTTGAGGAGATTTTACTGCAGGGATTTGCACCTTCCAGAGGAACAATCGGTCATCTGGTTATCTTCACGGCAAGCGGCGAAGAGCTGACTCGTCAGCCCGGAGGATCTGAAGGATTTACCGCACCGATTCTCACTAGTGGCGAAGTCAGATTCGTTCCAGAGGGTAACGGGGGACCGGACCTTCTTGAAATTCCCGACGAGTCCGACCCAACGAGAGTAGAGACTTACGCTTTTCATGAGAGCTACGTAGAGCAATCCACCGAATCGGCGACGGTGCTGAACCAACAGGGCATCGAACTGATGAAATCCAAAAGCTACGCGGCTGCGGCAGCGAAGTTCACACAAGCGTTTCATGTCGACCCGACCGTGGCGGAGTTCGCAAACAACGTCGGTTTCGCCTGGTACCGCGCTGGGAAGCTTTCTGATGCGGCACGCTGGCTTGAGCAAGCTGTTGCCCTCGATCCCAATCGGGCCATCGCCTACTTGAACCTTGGAGATGCCTACGCGATGCTCAACCGCAACAGGGAAGCGCGTCGAGCTTATACAAAGTATCTAGAACTTGCGCCCAATTCCAAGGTCGCCCCGGATGTTAGAAAGAAGCTCGATGCCCTGCCGGACTCGCGTTCATAAGGGCATGCACCGTGCGGCGGAGTAAAGGCGTCGCTTCATCGGCTTCGCGGCGGTTTTCCAGACCGCATGGGAACTGAGGACAGACGGGACGTTTCCTACCATTTCGGGTGCGTGGCTCAGATAATAATCCACTTTTTCTGAATCGGGCCTGAGCGAGGAATCGCTTGCGTCGTGCTCGGAGCGATTCGTTTCGGACTTCCTGGCCACCCAGCCGATTCCGGACAAGCCCACTTCCTGAGCCCGGAGGCGTTTCCTTAGTACCTGGGACAGTCCTGAACCTGTTCGTTGGTCTAGTTACTTTCAGGCACCTGTTTACGATACTGTATTTGCCGCACGCCTCCCCGCGGACTATCTTCTTGCTTACTACCCCGGGCCGGAAATCTGCGTGGGGTGTACTATCCCTGGAGGACCGATGTGGGGTAACAAAAAGCCGGATACGCCGCAGGCTGGGCAGCCGGAAATCAAAAATTTACCAGCGAATTTGCCGCCGAAGACTTCTGCGGCAACTTGGGAGGGAACAACCGCAATGAGTACAGATGCCATGCGTCCTTTGGGTGCAACCGCCGATCGCGCCACCGCGCGCCTCGGACCGAGCCTGCACATCAAAGGCGAAATTACTGGAAGTGAAGATCTGCTCCTCGAAGGTACGGTCGAAGGGCTCGTGCAGCTTGACGAGCGCAAACTCACCGTTGGCGCTTCCGCCAAGGTGACCGCGGATATTATTGCCCGTGAAGTCGTGGTCTACGGCACGGTCAAGGGCAATCTCCGCGCGAAAGACCGCATCGAGATCAAGAAGGACGGCTCGGTCAACGGCGACCTGACCACCGCGCGCATCATGATTGAAGACGGCGCGTACTTCAAAGGTTCCATCGAAATCGACAAGTCCGGAGAGAAAGAGTCCGGCAGCAGACCAAAAACGATCTAAGTTTCAGTTCCTATCCCAAGTTCTTCCCAAGGACGGCGTCCCGCAACAAACGGGACGCCGTTTTATTTATCCTCAATATATCTTTAGCATTATTTAATAACTTGACAAGTCCTTGAGTGATAGCTATGGTCTTCACGGTTGTTCTCTTCCCGGGGATCTGAATGTTCCGGCAGGCGCCCGCTCATGCCTGCCGCCTCACTCAAACTGGTTTTCGCTTCGCAGGAGTTACGCCATGCCGCGAGGCGTACACAATTCGACTGTCCTGGTTTCGGGTTTTGTGATTTTCCTCAGCGGGTGTGGGGGTGGCGGCGGAGGGAGGACTCAACCGCCGCCGCCCCCACAGCCGGATTTTACGATTGGGCTTTCGACAAGCACGGTCAGCATCGCCCAGGGAAGCTCGAGCGCGCCGGTCAGCGTTACGGTGAACGGCTTGAACGGCTTTTCCGGAAGCGTGCAAGTGACGCTTTCCGGGGTTCCGGCCGGAGTGACCAGCAATCCGGCGAGTCCTTTTTCCGTCAGTTCAGGGCAGGCGGTTGCCGTAATAATCGGCGCGTCGCCCAACGCTGCGACGGGGCAGTTCACGATCTCCGCGCAGGCCTCAAGTGGCGCTCTCTCCCACTCCGCTCCTTTTTCTTTGACCGTTCAAACAGGCGTAGCTCTAAATCTTCCGCGGTCCACCTTTCTGCGCAACGATTCGGTTGCGACTGTGGATACACCAACAGGCGAACCGCGGCGCCGCCAGATCGTTTATGACGCAAGTGGAAAGCGATTTTTCGTAGCCAACCCGGCGATGAATCGCGTGGAAATTTACGCAGACGCCATTCCCGGCTTGCAGTCCGTGATTGACGCGCCGGGAGCTTCAAGCGTGGATTTATCGAGCGACGGGGCGACGCTCTGGGTGGGCGCGAATACGGAGGAACTTCTCGCCATCTTTACAAGCAGCTTGCAAGTGAGTGCGCGTTACCCAATGGCGGGGATTACACCGATCCCCGGTATTGTGTTCAATCGCCCCACGGAAGCGCTAACGCTTGCCAGTGGCAAACTTGCTCTGCGCTTGAGGCAATCTTCGGCGAGCGAATCGCTACTGGCCCTGTGGGATCCCTCTTCAAACACAGCGACGGATCTTACTTCCCGGGCACCCGCGGTATTTCAAAATGGCCTGGGCGTCATGGCGCGTTCGGGAGATAGGTCTCGCCTGCTGGCCACGGCAAATGATTCGAGCGGCGAAGCGGTTGTGCTTGATGGAAATGGAAACGTGGTTGGCGGCCCTCAAGTATTGGGCAGCGGGAATATCATCTCACTGAATTCGCTGGGTAGCTACTCTGCAACCAATTCGGCTGGAATTGTATTTTCGCGCGATGGGCAGACTTTGTATGTTTCCGAAGCGCTTGGCAACGGCAGAGTGGTTACCGCGCTGGCCGCCGGCAATCTGCAGAAACTCGGGCAGGTTTCGGATCTGGCGGTGCAGGGAACTCCGACAGCCATCGAAGAAATTGATGATTCGCAACTTGCGTGGGGGCGCGGCAATCGCGGCCTTGGTGCGATCGACGTCTCCTCACCGGGCATGCTCTCTCTTCCCGCACCTTCTCTCGCTAACGCGCCAACGGTCTTGCCTGCTGAAGGGCCGAGCGCGGGTGGAACGACCGTCTCCATCAGCGGGGCAAATTTTTCTTCGAGCGCGCAGATCCGCTTCGGATTGCAAACTCCACTGGCGGCAAACGTGTCGGGTGGTACGCAGATGCAGGCGAATTCCCCCGCCAGCGCCATCAGCGGCGCTGTGAATCTGACCGCTTACTTTTCGAACGGCTGGATCGTTGCGGCTCCCGACGGCTTCAGTTACGGCCCCAGTGTCGAAGC
>WNFQ01001942.1_pt1 | contig 14874 bp, 12 predicted proteins | sample 5400171 | NCBI WGS metagenome assembly WNFQ01 (sample SAMN13153356, study PRJNA577476) | soil metagenome | isolation source: 20 cm soil under Madrone tree | place: USA:California | collected 2016-06-14
CCGGGTCCCTGCCGCTGCTGCACATCATGATATCATGATGTTCGAGGGAGGGGAGTTCCGACGAAGAAGTGCACCGTACTGTACTTTGGGTGCAACTGAGTGGCTATGTTTAGTACTGTAGCCCCTCAGGCTCGGGCTTTTGCACTGGGCAGATACGCAGATACGCGAGGACGATCAACTTGAACCCCTCGGTACTAGTACTGGTACTGTACTTGTAACACTGTCCGTACTCGAAAATACACTGTAGGCTATAGCCGAGGATCGCCGACCGACGGACGATTAGTTTGCCCCCCCGCCGGGTCCACCACTACCTGACTTGGCATGATTTCAATTTGCTTCGTTTCAAACTCACATCATCAAAAGAATCAAATCCTCATAAGTTACGAAAAAGAAATATTTTTTCTCTCCACTGGCAGAAACTTGAAAGGCCGTTCTTTCTTCATCATCTTCTTCTCCCCAACCTAAAACCTTCGTTGGAAAATGGGCGAAGACCGAAATCATGTCCAACGCCCTGGCTGGGAGACTGAAGTTTATAAGTACGACCTTTATGTCTTTAAGGTTTGTCGTCTGTTTTTGTTTTTGTTTTTGTTTTTCCTAGTACTTGCCGTCGTGACTTGTACTTACTGTACTCGAGCCCGAAGCTCAGTCGAGGTTGTATAAACTCGGTTGTACGTTAAGATTGTTCGGCCACCTGGCTGGGCAATGTACACTTCTGGGCGTCTAAATCGGACGATCGACGAAGATGGTGAAAATACCCGACAGCACATCCCATCCCGATATGATATGTTTATCTGTCCACTTGTCGGGAAGAAGGAAGATCTCAAGAAAATCTCCCACCAATGTCCATCTCGCTTCTATTCATATACGCATATGATATCCTTCATCTTCCTCTTCCGCATCCGACATATGATGTGGTACCATAAAAGGACAGATTATTGATTGTGAGAGCACAATACAAGAAAACAACAAGAGAAGATTGAGGAGATTAAAAAAAAACAAATGAGCGTGATGGTAAAATATTGATATGTTGGAAAATGAAATTAGCCAGATGGCTGGTCCGCGTCCGTGTCAGAGTCAAAGTATTGAGAGGTATATGGAGGAGGTGAATCGTTCTCATGTGCTCTACGCCGCCTGTGACCTACGAGGCGCGTGAATGGATAATTCTGCCGCTGCAACGGCCGTGATAATGATGACGACGGTCCTGCTGCTTCTCTTTCCTTCTTTTCCTTCCTCCCAGGCGAATGCAGCCGATTTGGTTGTAACACTATTGCCTGGACGCCCGACGGCGGTGTGGCCGTTGTTGCAGTCGTCGTCACCGCTTGTGGCGACTGTAACTGCGGTTGTTGTGGCTGTGACTGTGACTGTGGCGGCGGCGGTGGTTGCGATGAAGGCGGCGGCGGTAGTTGTAGTCGTGGTGAGGCCGATGATAAGCCGAGTTGGTGTTGTAGCGGCAACGGCGGTAAAGGCCGTATCCTCGTCTTATCCTTCATCTTTGACGACGAGCTCGCTGCGAACCTAGGCAACATGGACAGTACAGGCGTTGGCTGCATTGGCGATGATGGCGATGCAGACGTCAGCGTTGCTGCTAGTGGTGTGGGCGGGAGAGGGGAGTTTGGAGGTGGGGTTGTCGTGCTGGCTAATAGGGCAGCGGTCGCGGCGGTTACGCGTGGGCTGTGCATGATGTGTTTGCGTATTGAGGGTGGCCGTGGACGTCGAGGGGCGAGCATGTCATCAGAATTGAATCGGAGGGTAGGCGTCGACGTTGTCGTCCGTGGCAATACTGGGTCTGCGCGGCTTTGTCTGCGCATACGACGACCGCCTCCGAGTCCTCCACTCTCACCCTCTCCCCCAGTTCCAGCTCCCCAAGTTCCACCGAACCCTACTGTACCTGCACCTGCACCGCCGCCCCCACCAGTGCTAGTGGGAATTCCGCCACCACTGAGGCGGCCCACGAATGCGGGCACGCTGATGTGGAATCGAGAGTTCCGTGACGCTGCCGATTTGCGAGCGGGCAATAGATTATCGGTCAGATGCGGAGCGCGTAACGGAGTCAGTGGAGTTCCGATGGGCGAGGTGGGTGATATTGGGGACGACGGCACGGGCGAGATGCTCATAACACCACTGTATCCTCTTGAAGGTGCTGCGAACGGCGTGGCCGAATTGATCGAGGGCGACATTGGCACCTCCAAAATGGATGAGGCAAAAGTCAATGCAGGTGGTCGTTGCGGTTGCGACGAGTACTGTTTGCCTTCTACATCGTTCCGCTCGCCCTCAAGGTCGACCGAAGCCCGTATCGGTGAATGCCGGACGACCCGCCGCCGCCGCTTTATTCGCCTTCGGAAACACCACAGCAATAAGAACATCGACAACAGGTAGACGGTGAACGCGACCGGCGGTGCAATAGCGGCGACGAGCATTAGACGTGGTCTATAGTAATGTGTATAGGGAGAGAGGAATAAAATGGGGAAAGGGTGTGTGTTTTATGATAATATATTACTCAGCGCGTCGAGTTCGTTGCAGATGAGATGATGGAACCCAACGCACGAGGAGAACGATTTGGTCTCTTTCACGTCCCTGGCCTTCAATTTGATATCTCCGTGGACCATCAGAGATTGGCGTGCTGTACGCGTTTATTATGTGCGAGATTTCGGGTAAGTACCGACTATCTGTGGGGAGGAGGGAGGGAGGTGAAGGGAGGAACGAAAGGAGGGATACCCGTAGCAGCTGACAGATAGAGAGGAAGAACCTGGAAGGATGGATGAATGGGGGTAGTACACGGGAGACGGAAGACAGCGAACAGGAAAGGGCACAGGCCGCAGGGTTATCTGGTAGAGCTTGATGGCGGTGGGCCAGGCCAGGCCAGGTTCAAGTCCAGGACGAAGGCGGAGACAACGACAGAGAGAATTCAAAATTTTCTGTTGGTTCAAGTTGTCATCATTGGGACACGAATTGAACGCCCCCGGTTTACACACTTTTGTATCTCTTCTGTCCCACCCGCCAAACGGATGGGGAACCAAAACGAGTCTTTATTTTTTGATTATGGGGATGAACCGGATCATCAAACGCCATCAAGAGTGGGTCACGGTATAAAAGTAGTGCTGTAAAAAGATCGTCACGCACGGTATCGTGCGCGGCTTTTCAGCTATTCATCATTTTCATCCAGGGTCAAGTTCTAATTGCGGAATGACGGTCACATACCGTACTGCACCGTGTAGTACAGCACAATACAGCACATTATAACAGTGGCGCGCGAGAGGAAACTTAAACTCGAGGATAGCATTTTGCGTGAGAGTTTGTCCCAGATGAAAGATGCCGAACGAATGAATTTGAATTAAATAATTACGTCTGCGCTGCTGCGGGTATGAGTGTGACTGATAACATGGCACATAGAGACGTGGCTTGACTAACCATACATAGCCCCAGCCCCTGTTGATGGGATATCAATCATACAGTACATCAAAATCCATTTCAGGGCGAGTCAGAGCAAGGGCGTCTCACGATCGGGTTTGACGTAGGCGGTCAGGGTCGAAGGAAAAGCTGACAGACCCACGAGGTCGTTCGGTCAAGAAAAGGTCCCCGTCTTGTCAAACTAGGTCAATTGTTTTCTAGCTTTGGATATCCATAACGCCCGGACAACCAAGGCCTACAAAACCTGCGGACATCTTCAAAGGAAATACGGGACAGCCCGCGGAGATGTGGATCAGTGATGATGAAGAAACGTGTCTTGGGATTGACCGGAGTGATGAGTGACCAAACATGAAACCAAATTTAGACAACAAGCGAAACACGTGTTCTACTTATCCCACGCTGTTCTACTACTACTGACTACTGCCTAGCCATGACGCGACGGCCCCTCCGAAGCGGCCCAGGTAATCTGATATCCCGCCACATGCAGAGGCTTGTATGGAGAATGCCTCTGGTAGTAGAGCTTCAAGTTGCTTTTCGGTATATTAGATCAATGGCTCGGAATGATATGTCCGGTGCATACCTTGACGCGCCCGTCAGAAGCTGGGTGTGTATTAAGGAACGAGACGTTCAAGCCACCACTGGACTTCTCAAGGGCGCCGAGGCGCTTAAATATCCTGTGTAGTACCCGCGTCAGCACAGGGGGAAAATGCCTCAAATGAGAACCGCACGATGGTGCAGCTGTCGGGTCAAAGCATGCCTTGGCCGAGAGTTTCAAGCCAATCTTGTCGGCTGAAGGGACAAGTAAACGTTCTGTTGGTAATCTTTTTGGCGGGAAAGCAGGAAAGAGACACAAACCCTCATACTCTTGTTTCCGTGAATGGGGGAGCTCCATCAATAAAGTAGTCAATATATTACCAAAGCCGTAGGGAAAGCCGATCATCTCCGCCAACCATGCAAAGGCGATAAGAACCTTGGAATAGGAGTAGCGCTCTGCTGTATGGCGTGCGACTGCATTGATTTACGTGATTGGGGTATTCCGGAGCAATATGGGTGCCCAAGACTGGCTTACCAACATGGCCTATCTCTAGACACCAGGTAAGGAGGGCATCAGCCGAGATCCTAGCAGGTCAACTTACCGTGGCCGAGTATGGCAGCAAGACCCTGCTCATCCTTCGTGACAGGGAGTATCCCTGTGAAGACAACGACTGTGCCTGGTAAGATGTTATTCAAATTACGTGTGTGTCAAGGAGGTGGAAGTATTGATGGGCCTGCACACCTGGCGCAGCCATTGCGTTGACGACCTTTTCATCATTCACCACTAGCAAGCTCCACTCCTTCTGGCCAGCTCCCTGCGCCCCGTCACGCCACCCAGTGGTGGCGTTAGTATCCGGATCCCACAAATCCGGCTGACCTTCTTCTCCATGGCCATGGCCGAATCCACCCATGCTCGGCTGCAGTACCGTCCGTGCAGGAGTTCTTGACGTCCGCGGATCGCCACGAAGAGTGCCTAGATTATTCGCGTCGAGGATACGAGAAACGACGCGATGCACGTGCTGGGTGATGACATGTGAGGGTGGGAGCAGTTTTCCGCGGAACTGATTGGAGAGCTCGGTATATGATGCTTCCCAGAGCTGACATATATCATATCATAAGTTTTTCTTATTCTTTTTCCGGAAAGGAAGAAAAAAAAAAGGTTCGGGAAAATGAAACGGTGACTTGGCCTGGATTGATAGGGCGGGGAAAACAGTATAGTACTCACGGAAGCTTCAAATTTGGGGCTCACGTCCATGAAGCGCCACCGACCCGTCTCTGGGACTTGTTCGAGACTTGTAAGAACCAGAACATTAGACGAAAAAGAGATGTCGAGGCATGAGAGATGAGATGTAAAATATAAATACACACTGGACGATGTAATATACGACGGATCCCGCTACAAGCGTGTATATGACGATGTCACGTTTCTGAATCCCTGCAGAGTGCGGCGGTGGGCGATTTGGATCGTCATCAAATCGCGAATATTGCGCTCGATGAGGTGGGGTGGGGTATATCGATAGGTTCCGACGGGACGAGAGAGTGGGCACGGAATCACGGGTCAGCGTCGGTATTCTCGGAGGATAACGCGTCGGGGAGAGAAAAAGAGACCGTTCTAAATGGCGCGCCGCCAGGTTGCAGCTGGAAGAAAGACGAGATGATCTCAGAGAGCTGGTATAAACAAGTGATGCGCGGCGGTTCATCATGATCAGGAAGATTGGGACCGTGTGAAGCGTGAATTGGTGGGCGGTTATCTGTGTTCGTCTTGGCGACATTGACTGGTGCATGAACAGTTGAAGCACTGGCATCTCTCGCTCTTAGCGACAAAGTAGTCGCTTCACTCGACCCGCTAGTACAGCCTTCAAATATGTAAATAAGCATGGGACCCTCATTCAATGCCTCGGGTTTATTCACCCAGGGGCAAGGCATATGCCGAATGCCGCATCATTGATCAAGTGGACCTCTCCGCAGACAAATGAACACCAAAGATAGAGATGCCCGTTCGAATCAGAAGTGTTGATATGACTGAGAAGGACGACGTCGGGAAGAGTTGGGAGTAAGAACGTCTACGTTACTGGACACAAAGGATGACACGTGAAGATCACACAACGCATGCACATACGATGCTAAAGCTAAAGCGATAAATTGAACACATTGTCATCCTATAGTCGCGGTGACCATGGCCATTCGCAGAGCAGGAGATCCGGCGCATGTGAGTTATAAAATAAACGACAACCCAAAAGGAAAAACTACGGCACCCAGGATTCTCGCGTGGTCCCCCACCGTGGTACTAACTGGGCGGCACTCTGGTTAACTGCGCAGATCGAACGGGATGCGGTGCTTTCAGAGTCCTGTGGCCGTGGATGCTAAACTATGTCGGGAAGTGTTTATATGCCACTCTTAATCGTGTATTCTCTGATGTATATTTCGTAACTTAGATTACAGTATTCGGAAGTTCATCAAATGATATGGGCAATTTTAGCAGTTCATGCGGTATGTAAAATTCTGAGGGGCCTATCGTTTTGGATCCTGCTGTAGGGTTACAATCCGAAATACCAACGTTGTCATGGCGAACGACTCGGACTGAGAAAATTCTTCAGCGAATCCGCATTCGCATCCGAATGCCCATCCTCTTCGAAAACATAAGGAGATGGCTCGATCACCAGAGCTTGGAAACTAGAAGGTACTGAGTTGCGGGAACCTGATGGCCTATGATGTACGGTAATGATAAGGCCCAGGAGCATTCAGGAAGGCATCTCGAGGACTGTCTTATGCGGAATATCAGAAGAAAATTAAATGTTACAGTACTCAGCTTATCACATCCCTTCAATCGACATTGCACGATGGATATGGTGCCGTGCTTTGAAAATCGAGGGTTTCAGGTTGAACCAAGCTCAGCATATCACTCTCGCGGGAGGTGCGGTACAAGTTTGAAGAGATGAAATTATGACCGCACGGTACAGTCATAGCGATGCTGTCTGTCCTGTGACACAGGCACCGAGGCTGGCGATCTAGACCCACGCACGGGACAGTCACGTTCCTCGGGGATGGGGCAGTCCACTGCACTTGCTGGCCAGCGCCTCCCATCACCTCGCAGAGTTAGGTCAACACGAGGTCCACCAACGTCTCTCTTTACCAGTAACCACATCCAATGCTACCTCAGTCCCTGACATGAAGTTTTGCTTATCAACCACCTCTCGCCCTCGATCCACCAAAAGAATTGGCCAGGGTATAGGACGTGGCAAATGGTACGTCCATGGTCCCTCCTGTTATGTTTACTTGCTGGGATTGATAATGGACAATAGTCTACATACAATATCGATCCATATCCTCGATGATGACTCACTGCTCAATATATTTTGTCTCTACCGGCCATTCTTATTAGGCGAAGACAAGGGTGAATTTGATCTTCCCCACTGGTCTATTCAGTACTGGGCCGCGGGCTGGTGGTATAAGCTCGCACACGTTTGTCGAAGATGGCGAAACCTCATACTTGGTTCGGCATCCTATCTGCGTCTTTCACACGTCTGTAGAAATCGCACGCCCGTTGCAGACGTGCTGGCACTTTCACCTCCTCTCCCACTCACCGTCGATTACCGCGGCACAAATACCTTCCCTCCAGAATTTGAAGAGGGGTTAATGCTTGCTCTCAAGCAGCGTAATCGCATCCGCCACCTCCGCCTTTCTTTCCCTGTCCAGAAACTGCAGAAGTTTCTCATGGAAATCGATGGGGACTTCCCAATCCTGGAGTGCTTGATTATGCTGCCTTGGCAGGGTGACACCACGGACTTGATGCTCCGCACAACACTTCAAGCCCCACACTTAAAGCGCCTCGTGCTGATAGGCTTCACCTGTCAGATAAGACCTCGATTACACCCAACTGCCGCTGGCCTTGTCACACTTGATCTTACGGTATGCCAACCGCTCGCCTACTTCCAATCAAATATTCTGCTCCAATGGATTTCATGTATGCCCCAGCTAGAGACACTCCGGATCAGTATTGGACCACGCACTGTTCCCAATCGTGATATGGAGAGGCAGCTCACGTATACGCCAATCACGACACCCATTACACTTCCTAACCTTCGCTCTTTTTGGTTCCAAGCCAGTAGCGCTTATTTGGAAGCGATTCTTTGTCGGATCACCGCCCCTCGTCTCGAAAGGCTGCAAAATGTGTTCTCCCAGCAACTCACGTTTTTTGTTTCACGTTCGGTGCATCTTATAATCACGACAGAGACCTCGAGGTCCAACATTCCCGCGCTCTCTTTTTTCGATGTCTCCAGATTTTTTAATGTGACGATATATCCCTATGGGGACAAGACGTATGCCTTTTACTTATATCTCCATGAGCGGCACCTCGACTGGCAGGGATCTTCCATGGCACAAATCTTGAATGCGCTTAGCCAGGTTTTCTCTCCGGTGGTGCACCTCGTCCTTCGATCTGCGGCGTATATATGGTCACCTGAAGAGCCCAATGAAGTCGACCTCATCGAGTGGCGCAACCTTCTCAGGTCGTTTAACAACGTGAAGACACTTCACGTCGAGTACGGGCTCATCAAGGAACTCTCTCGTTGTCTACGATTGGAAGACGGAGGGCTTCCTCTGGAGCTGTTACCCGAACTGCAGAAGCTCGCATACTCTGGACTCGAAAGCGGCGATACCAGTGATGCGTTCACCTCATTTATCGAAGCTCGCCAGAATGCAGGTCGCTCTGTAACTCTGATCTGTCTTGGGTCAAGACGAAACCTTACAGAGTTCAAAGTTCCCGTGACCACACTCCGCTGCAATTGTTATCATACCTTAGTCCCCGGCTGCCACAGGCGAACCCCCGAGATGTTCTGGTCTTGATCACACTACTTCCTACTCCCTTAACCCTACCACCATTCATCCCCACCACGTTTATGGCCTTTCCATCAAAGGATTTCGCGATGCCGAACATCCCTCAAGAATATGTCACCCCAATGGATATATATTTGGTTTCATGTAGTTGTGTCCTTCTTTTCGCCCTTTCCCGCCGTTGTTCGCCATGACAACCTTGGTACTTCGGATCGCAACTCTAACCATACCGTACTGTACGATGACTGAGTAACGTATGCGTCCACCTGTCACTCTTCTTTCTCTATTGGAGGCACGACGATATTCTGATCTCATGTATGTATGTGTATGATTCTATCGCTAGATAACGTGGAATATTATGTATTGAGTGCGTGACTGCTGGCAGATACCCACCACACACGTTCCCACATCCACTTCCTCCATCCCGGCTTCACCGATGACATCCACCCTGAGAAACCTAGCTACGTTAGGCTCCATCACTATGCTCGCATCGCGACTACTCACGAAGGTCAATTGCCCATTCGGGGTGGAGAGCTGTAGCAGCCGCCCCGTGGATCACATCCCCAGCCGTCTCGACCATCTCCGACGCATCTGTTGCGCCTGATGGTGTGAATGAACGCGGGTTATCCCACGCACGAATTGAACAACTTCACGATGCGGAATGCAGTCCACGGCTCAAGTCGTCGTTGTCGTTGTCAGTACGTTGCACGCCGTTATTGCATCCAAACTTATAGTGTCAACCCTCATTCTTTCTCTAATATACCGTCTCCATGGGCGTTTCCCTCAATGAAACACAGCCGTAAAAGGAGAGAAATTACTTTTCACACACCCTCCACCAATTTAACTGTCCATGCCAGATCACACTTTTAGTGTTGGCTATGTTCCGACGTGAAAAGTGGCTCATAGTCTCATATTCGTTCTTTCTTGCTGCTTTCAGCTATTTCAGGACGGCCTACTGTTTTCCGGAAACTCGTCGGGATCGAGCGACACGTCCGGCGCGAGTCCAAGCTTCAGCACCAGCACGGGTGCAGGCAATACAGAGTCGTCCACGACCATGATCAGGGAATCACCCAGCGGTGCATTGTGGACACTCCCCTTGGCAGGGATGCTTCTCTCCGTATTGATGCTATGATGGACAATAAGCTCCAATGGACGAACTCCCACTACGTATAGTATTCCCCGATGAGTTCCACATTTCTGTGACGAGACGACGCTTTTCTCCCGACGATTTACGAACTTTGTTTCTCTTTGTTATATAATGAACAATGGCGTTGTTGTTGTTATGTTTGTATCCCTACCCGCCCCGTCCATAACTCAGGCTTTTCGGGCGCGAGCTCGGGGAGTCGTTGCTTTCATTCTCAAACCCCACTTGTACCCTTTCTTTTTCCTAGGCATGTGTGATGTCGATCCTGTCTGCTATCGAGGTGAGGGAACCCAATGGCTTACGATATACAGTAATATGGTGTGATGCAGTAGCATTCAGGGAGTCGCTGAACTTTTTATTCGGCATACTGTATCAAGAAGAACCAAATAGTCCATCTGTCCCTTCAATCGAACTGGCATTGCGTGATGGCTATGCCGCGCCTTGAAAATCGAGGGTTTCAGTTTGAACCAGGCTCAGCATATTACTCTCACGAGATGGTCCAGTACTAGGTTGAAGAGATGGAATTAAAGCCGCGCTAGCTGTCCGTCCTATGGCACAGGCGCCCAGGCCGGCGATCTAGACCCACGAACAGAGCAGTCACGTTCCTTGGGGTTCATCGGGGCAATCCACTTGCTTGCCAGCGCCTCCCATCACCTCGCGGAGTTATGTCAACACGAGGTCCACCAACGTCTCTCTTTACCAGTAACCACATCCAATACTACCTTGGCCTTCGACATGTGTCTTTGCTTTTCAACCACTTCTCGCCCTCGATCCACCAAAAGAATTGGCCAAGATACAGCATATGGCAAATCCCAATGGCAGAGGCACGTTTCCTCCTGTTTTCTTCACTTGTGTGCGATTAATGGGCAACAGTCCACATACTGCATTGATCCATATCCTCGGTGATGACTCACTACTCAATATATTTTGTCTCTACAGGCCAGACTTTTTATTCCAAGAGATGGATAAATTTGACCGCCTTTTAGGGGGGATGGAGCAATGGGTTGGGGGACGGTGGTGGTATAGGCTCGCACAAGTTTGTCAAAGATGGCGAAACCTCATACTTGGATCAGCATCCTACCTGCGTCTTTCACTCGTCTGTTCAAATGGCACGCCCGTTGCAAACATGCTGGCCCGTTCACCTCCCCTTCCGCTCACGGTCGATTACTTTGGCGAAGGTGGCATCCCTGCAGAAGATGAAGAGGGGTTAATGCTTGCTCTCGAGCAGCGCAATCGCGTCCGCCACCTCCGCCTTTCTTTCCCTGTCTGGAATCTGCAGAAGCTTGTCATGGCAATTGATGGGGATTTCCCAATCCTGGAATACCTGATTGTGGTCCCTCCAGTGGTGGACAGCAAGGCCTTGATGCTCCGCAAAACGCTTCAATCCCCACATTTAAACCACCTCGCGCTGAGAGGCTTCACCTGTCCGATAGGACCTCGATTACACCCGAATGCCGTAGGCCTTGTCACACTCTATCTTGTGATAAACCACCTATCCGCCTACTTACAACCAAATATTCTGCTCCAGTGGATTTCATTTATGCCCCAGCTAGAGATGCTTTTGATCTCTTTTACATTCCCTGTTCCCGATCGTGATGTGGAGAGGCCAACCACGACACCCATTACACTTCCTAACCTTCGTTGGCTTTGGTTCGAAGGTGTTAGCGCTTATTTGGAAGCGATTGTTTGTCGGGTCACTGCCCCTCGCCTCAAAAGTATGCACATTGTGTTCTTAAAGCAACTCACGTTTTCTGTTCCACGTCTCGTGCAGTTTGTGAACACAGCAGAGAACGTAAGGTTCAACCACGCCGTGCTCTGTCCCTATGACAAGATTATTGAAGTGGCGATGGGTCTCTATGGGGCCAAGATATATGTATTTGCCGTGCAGGTCGATGAGTGGCCCCTCAACAGGCAGGTATCTTCCATGGCACAAATCTTGAATCAGCTTAGCCAAGTATTCTCCCCGGTGGAGCGTCTCACTCTTCGATGTGAGGAGCATAGTCAGTCATCTGAAGGAGACAATGAAGTCGACCGCATCGAGTGGCGCAGACTTCTCAGGTCGTTTAACAATGTGAAGATCCTTCGCGTCGAGGATGGGCTCGTCAAGGAGCTCTCTCGTTGTCTACGATCGAAAGATGGAGAGCTTCCTCTGGAGCTGTTTCCCGAACTGCAAGAGCTCACATACTATGCAAGCGGCGATACCGGTGATGCGTTCACCTCATTCGTCGAAGCTCGCCAGGATGCAGGTCGCCCTGTAACCCTGATCCGTCATAGCCCAAGACCAAGCCTTTCGGAGTCTCGCTTTGAAGCTCCTGTGACCGCATCGGCGAGCAGCGAAGCAGGGAGTGTTATCGAAGCTTAATCCCCGGCTCCCACATGCGAACCACCGAGATATTCATCCATTGATCACACCGCTTCCTACTCCCTTATCCCTGGCGCCATTCACCTCCACCACGTTTATGACCTTTCCATCAATAGATTTCGCGACGTCGAATATCCCTCGAGAATATGGCTCCCCTATCGATATATGTCTAGTTTCATGTGGCCGTGTTCTCCTTTTCGTCCTCTGTCGTTTGCAATGACGGCCTTGGTTTTCACCGGATCACTACTCTCTATACCGTACGATGATTACAGAATGTACGCATTTTGTTCACTTATATCACTCACCTTTCTTTGTAATATTCTGATCTTGTGTATGTATATGTACAATTCTAATGTGGATTACTACATTATTTACTGTATAGTGTGCGCAGCTGCTATTGCCGTTTGAGGTTTCTACTGGAGGGACGCCGTCACGGTACTTCAAGAACTGGTGGTTGAGGATGACATTCAGATGGAGAGGAATGCTAGAAGTCCGGACTCTTTCTAGAACGTGGGCAGTAGTTCAGGATTGTTACTATAGCACGAGTACAACTCGAGGAAGCCGAGGTGTCCGACTCGCTTCCTCTCCCAGCGGGTTTAGTTGATTCAGACCGCTCCCGCACCTACAACTACGCGCGTCCCCACATCCACCCTCTTCTTACTGGTGACATCTGTCCTAAGAAAACCTAGCTGCGACTTTAAAATCGATGTTCACAGTTCTCGCGTCGCGACTATCCACGAAAACCGATTGCCCATTCGATGTTGACAGTTGTGGCAGTGGCAACTGCAACTGCCGTCGTCGTATGAAGGATCACATCCGCTCGCCTTCTCGACCACTCCCGACGCAGGTGCCGCGCTTGAGGGTTTGAACGAGCGTGAATTTGCTCTCGCAGGAATTGAACAATTTTGCGGAGCAGGAAGCAGTCGATTGGTATCCACAATTTAAGCCGTTTATCCTATCACGGATTTGTAGATCCGCGCGTTCCGTGCGCTCACATTTCAGGGACCGTGTACACTAGCTGCGTGACGTGTATTTCCACTAGTTCGAACTGCTGAAGTGACTGCAGTAACGCTAGGCCAACCTACCGCCCAATCTTTGCCCTCCTGAACACTTGTATATTCGGGAGGTTGACTACGGTCGCAAAACTGATTCGTTCGCGATCAACGCCCTTGAGCTCTTGAGGGGCTCCTTGGCGATATCGATGGCATCCTGAGCGTGTAAGCAAGGTCGGTCGATCGGTATAAACTTGCTCGGAGGCAAGTAAAGCAGTAGATGGTAGATGTTCTCCGCCAGGGCAATGTACACCAATTGCGAGGCAAAGGAGTATGTGATAACATTGGCGGGAGCTCGAGACACGGAGCTCGACGCCGCAGCCCTGATCGGGGACCACGGCTCACCGGTCTACGCCGCTTCGGAAGGATAAGACTTGGTCCTGTAGGTGTGAAACTGGTGTTGGACTGGATAGCCTTCTGTACTAGCAGATAGCCTAGACTCCGGCTGGCTCCGCTTCGCACGACGCAAACTCAGGCTATCAGATACATGAAGAACCGCCACTGCGACGTGATCGGACCGGACACACAGGACTTAGGCGGTAAGTGGACACGTGCGAAGCAGGGACCCAGCATCAGAAGTAGCAATGCTGATACGCTCAGCATGCGGTAGGTTGCATGCATTCAGCAGATAGTCCGGCCAGCAGCGACTCCGATGGGATGATGGGATACAGAACTCACGGCGGTTTCATGAAGCATTCCATCGACCCATCGCTGGGACTTCAAATCGAAAATATTGTGCTCTGGAGTCTTGGATACGGTAATAATAGGTTCCGACGTGGTGACGGCAAGAAGACAGTGTCACTGGTCAGCGTTAGTGTCGACTCGGATGGTCGTCGGCCCGAGCTTGAGGCAAGCGACAGAAAGTCTGCGTTCTAAATGCTAAATGGATGGCTTGCCGCCAGATTGTACTGGCAGTTAATAATATTCACGTTATCTAGCTATAGAAATCATACACACACATACATGAGATCAGAGTATCATCATGATCGTGCCTCATGACGGTTTAAGAAGAGCGACAGGTGACACCGTGACGTACATTACGTAGTCATCGTCACGGTACAGTACATTTATCAGACTCCGCTCCTTTACACCCTTATAATAGAATCTCCTCTAGTACTTTAGCGGCTACTTACTAGTACTACATGCAATGTTCCTATTCGCTCTTGTTTCATTTACAAATGTGACAGGCTCAGGCTGCTTCCAAGCTCTACCGACTCGGTCCTACCATCCATACACCCAGTAAACTGAAGGATACTCCGTTTGGCCCACTCTTCACATGCAGCACACCACGACATCCATCAATGGAGTTTCAAGTCCAAGCCCTGAGGCCTGAGGCCTGAAGCTTGAACTTGCTCGAAGGTCTGGAGCTTGGTCTGGAGTCCTGCCTTATGGCGCTGTGGGTTGGCCTCGGAGGCCGCGTGTAATTCCGCCGCGGCAAAGGAATGCGCCACGTCAGAGCTCAATGACAATTGGCTATTGGCAAACCAAAATCAAAGAAGCTATACTGTATCATCCTATCACATTGGGGAGTATCCGCCGGG
>WNFQ01003892.1_pt1 | contig 14871 bp, 14 predicted proteins | sample 5400171 | NCBI WGS metagenome assembly WNFQ01 (sample SAMN13153356, study PRJNA577476) | soil metagenome | isolation source: 20 cm soil under Madrone tree | place: USA:California | collected 2016-06-14
ACTTCTTTTTGCAGGCTGCGTGCTTTTTCACATCGCCGGAACAGGGAGCTTGCCGCTGATCGACCGTGACGAATCCCGTTTCGCGGAGGCATCGCGCGAAATGATCGAGCGCGGAGATTACATCGTTCCTTATTTCAATAATCAGCTTCGTCTGGATAAGCCGCCCCTCACTTATTGGGCACAAACGGTCAGCTATCGCGTGTTCGGTGAAAACGATTTCGCGGCGCGTTTTCCATCGGCGATTGCGGCCGCGCTCACTGCGCTGCTGATCTTTGTCTGGGGAATGCGGCTCGACGGAGAGAAGCTTGGCTGGTGGGCAGCGATCATTTTTACTCTGTCGCTGCAAACGTTTGTCCATGCAAAAGCAGCCGTCGCGGACATGTGGCTGGTGTTGTTCGTCACCTTCGCGCATTGGGCGGGATACGAATTGATTCAACTTCCAACGCTCAACGTTCAACGCTCAACGCCCAATACCGAAGAAATAAATCAAACATCAAACATCAAACATCAAACATCTTTGTGTTGGTGGTTCACGTTTTACCTCGCTTTGGCACTGGGTTTTCTCGCTAAGGGACCAGTTGCATGGGTGCCATTGTTGACAGTTGGAACGACAATCATTTTCGCACGCGATGCGCAGTTGGCCCGGCGCTTCAAGTTCGTCTATGGAATTTTACTTACGCTCGCTCTGGTCGCGCTCTGGGGAATTCCGGCGCTGATTCAAACGCGTGGCGAGTTTTTCACGGTCGGAATTGGTCGACACGTGATTCGTCGTTCGTTTGCGACCATGGAAGGCCATGGCGCCAATTCGCCTGCCACGAATCTCTCCTGCTTTTACCGTTCTATTTCGTGACTGTCTTCGTCAGTTTCTTTCCGTGGTCGATCAAGTTGCCATGGCTGGCTCGAAGATTGTGGCGACAGCAAAAGGCCGGCGTCATTCGCCTTCGCCAAGGCTACAGCGGACAAGACGCCGCCGGCTACAGCGAAAAATTGATCGACAAATATCTCGTAACAGGCATCGCCATCATTTTCATCATCTTTACCTTGATCAAAACGAAGTTGCCTCATTACACCTTACCGGCTTTTCCGCTGCTCGCGCTCTTGCTTGCGCGGCATTGGCAAGAAGCGGCGATGACAAACCGTCGCTCCTTGCCTAAAACAATCGCAATCATCACTGCCTGTGTGTGGATTGCAATCGCGCTTGCTATTCCTCCAATGGTGGCGCGGCTTTTTCCAGCATATCAGCTCTTTCAAGAATCACGCGCATCTTTGCAACCGAACATGCAATTTGCCTCGGTAAAATTCGAGGAGCCAAGTCTGGTCTGGTATTTTCGATCGCGCGTGAAAGGTTTTCTCACACCGCTGAACAGCCGCCGTGCTCCAGAATTCATGAGCGCGTCCGGTCCCCGTTTTGTCGTTTTACCAACGCATGTTGCCGGGACACTGTTCGCGAATCGTCCCACCAACTGGCACACATTTTCGACCAGTGGCTTTAACATCGCCAAAGGGAAACGCGTCGATCTCACGCTCGTGCTGAAATCGGAGTGACCTGCTAAAGCGCTACATGGCGAATTGCTAAATCTGCGGAAACGCTTTAACGCTTCAACGCTTCGCTTTTTGTAACGAGACCATGATTACGTTTCTCGACGGCAAACTCGTCAGCGCCTTGCCCACACAGGCGACCATCGATGTGGGCGGCGTCGGCTACGAAGTATTTATTCCACTGTCGAGCTACGATAAACTGCCTACTGCCGGGCAACCCATCCGCATTCTCACTCATTTGGTCGTGCGCGAAGATGCGCATGTCCTTTACGGATTTATGACGCCGGCCGAGCGCGACCTTTTCCGGTTGCTGGTCAATAATGTCAGCGGCATCGGGCCGAAACTCGCGCTCGCGGTGTTAAGCGGGATGAGCGTGAACAATTTCAAAGCTGCAGTGGTCAACTCTGATGTAGCGGTAATCTCGAAAATCAGTGGCCTCGGGAAAAAGACTGCCGAGCGGATCGTCCTGGAATTAAAAGACAAGCTGGGAGTAGCTGCGGCCTGGGAAGCCGCTAGCGCCGCGCACGCGCCTACGCCCGAACAAGAGCAGGCCAACGAAGCCGTGCTCGCATTGATCGCACTCGGATACAAACAAATCGAGGCGCATAAAGCGGTGCGGGATCTGCAGGAGAAAGGCGAAGCAGAATCGGCAGAAGAACTCGTCAAGCTCACGCTCAAAAAAATGGCCGCGGGAAGGTGAGTGCAAACGCCGAACGCTCAACGCCCAATGTCTAATTCAAATGTCAGCATTCGGTGTTGGACGTTCGGCGTTGGGCGTTGGACGTTTGCTTCATAATGCAAGCGCGAGTTCAGGACGACAGGCTTGCCACAATTCGCGCTGCCTTCCCGAAGGAAGGTCTCTTCGCCGAAAAAGAGTGGCTTCTTTCGCCGGACCCATTTCCGATCGACAAAAAAATTCTCGCCGAACTCGAGCAACTTGGTCATCGCCTCTTTGTTTTTCAGCGCGCCTGCAACCAGCTCTATCAACTGAGTGTCAAAGGCAAGCAGCCCGCGTGGATCGCACAGTATCTCGACGCCGGTAAGCCGAAAGAATTGATCGAGTTTTCGCGACGCAAAGAGATTCGTGACGATTTACCACGAGTAATTCGGCCAGACCTCATTCTGACGGAGAACGGCTACATCATTGCCGAAATCGATTCCGTCCCGGGCGGAATTGGCCTGACTGGTTGGCTTAACCAGACGTATTCAACATTCGACGGCGAGATCATTGGCGGCGCGGACGGAATGCTGGAAGGATTTCGTACTGTCCTGCCAAACGGAGGCGACATTGTCCTCTCGCGCGAGTCGGCAACATACCGACCAGAGATGGAGTGGGTCGCCGCGCGATTAAATCAACGACAAGCTGTAGCCGGAGGCGTTGACTCCGGTTCTGCCCGCGATTTCACGCCGGCCGGGATCACCGATCCCGGCTACAACTGGCGTGTCGTGTCGGCCGAGAATTACGAGCCCCAAGCTGGACGCGACGTGTATCGGTTTTTTGAGTTGTTCGATTTGCCAAATATTCCCGGCATCGAAAAGACGCTGCGCGCAAATTCTGACGGACGCATCACGATTACGCCGCCGATCAAACCCTATCTAGAGGAGAAAATGTGGTTCGCGCTTTTTTGGCTTCAGCCACTGCGCGAATTTTGGCGACGCGAACTGGGCGAGAAATATTTCATCAAGCTCCAGGAAGTCATTCCCTACTCGTGGCTGCTTGATCCAACCCCGTTGCCGCAGCATGCGGTTATTCCGCGCTTGGAGATCCACGATTGGCGCGAGGCCGCGAAGTTTAGCCAGAAAGATCGCGATCTTCTGTTGAAAGTGAGCGGATTTTCGCCGCTCGGCTGGGGCAGCCGCGGCATAGCGCTCGGGAGCGATCTGCCCCATGCTGAATGGGAGAAAAGAATTGAACACGCACTCGCAACGTTCGAATCGTCGCCAACGATCCTGCAACGCTTTCACAAGGGCCAGCAGTTCGAACACCACTATTGGGATCCAGATTCAGGTGAACTGAAAACAATGAAAGGCCGGGTCCGCCTTTGCCCGTATTATTTCGTCGAAGGCGGCCGCGTAAAATTACGCGGCGCGCTCGCGACAATCGCTCCGGCAGATAAAAAATTTCTGCACGGAATGAGCGAGGCGATTTTGGTTCCGTCAAAGATCGAATGAAAGCGACGCGAGGACGCGCACTCACTCCGAAAGCTTTCGCGAAAATAGAGGTGCCGCTTCTATCGAGTCCGCACGCAGTGCCCTTGGGAGTGCGATGCGTCCTCGCATCGCTTTATCGCGCAGTCCACACGATTCGATCGCCTACAAACACTTCACAAAACCAAATCGTTCATGACGCGATTGATTATCTCTTTCTCGCCATCCAATGCAGAGCCAAAGCCGGCACGAGAAAGAAAAATACGAGCGCGACGCGCAGCTGGATGAAAAACAATAAAACCAGTCTTCCAAATCCTTTCTCGTCGATTTTGAAGAAGTGCATCGTGAAGGCAGCACCGGTTTTCCAAAACAGCAACGTCGCGCCGAAATAGAACAAAGCGAAAATGAGGCCGATAACGAACGCGGTGACGAAAAAGTTCCGAAAGAAAATGATTTTGGCGCGGTCCATGCCGCGATTATTTCTTTAGTATTCGCTTGTATGCCCTATTGACTTGCTGAATAGGAATGACCTCGACGTCTGAAGTAATGTTGTGCTTGCCGCAGTAATTGAGCATCTCCTGTGTTTCGGGCAATCCGCCGATTAGCGATCCGGCAATGCTCCTTCGGCCGAGGACCAAATTAAACGGTGACAGTTGTTCCTCACCGGATGGCAAGCCGACGCAGATCATCACGCCGTTTGTTCGAAGCAGGCTTAAGTAGAAGTCCAAATCATGCCCCGCTGAAACCGTGTCGATGAGAAAATCGAAGTGATTACTCAGCGTTTTCATTTTCTCGGCATCACTCGTAATGGCAAAATCAATGGCGCCCATACGTTTGGCGTCGCCTTGCTTGTTCGGTGATCGGCTTAAGACCGTCACCTTCGCTCCGAACGCGGAAGCAAATTTGACGCCCATGTGGCCCAGGCCTCCGAGCCCCAGAATCGCAACCTTGTGTCCTTTACCAATTTTCCAATAGCGAAGTGGCGAGTAAGCGGTGATACCTGCACACAGCAAAGGCGCGACTTTCTCGAGTGGAAGTTTCGACGGAACCTTCAACACGTAATCTTCGTCCACCACAATTTTCGTGGAGTAACCACCTCGCGTGATCGTCTCCCCATCCTTCTCATAGCCGTTGTAGGTCAAGACGAGTCCGCCGGTGCAATATTGTTGCAGTCCGTGTTCGCAATTGGAACATTTCCGACACGAATCCACGTAGCAGCCGACCGCCGCGACATCGCCTTTCTTAAATCTTCTGGCCCTCTTCCCCTTCTCAACGACTCTGCCGACGATTTCGTGGCCGGGAACGACGGGGTAAATTGATCTGCACCATTCGTTGCGGACCACATGCAGATCAGAATGGCAGATCCCGCAGTAAAGGATATCGATGAGAATGTCCTTCGAGCGAAGATCGCGGCGTTCGAAATCAAACAAGCGAAGCGGCGAAGTAGCGCTGTGCGCGGCGTAACCTTTAACCGCGATCATAGTCATAACAGTCTCACGCACCCAATTGCGGCCAGCAAATATTTCGCCTAGGAGCCCTTTTAAGCGTGCAAGTGCGTCAGCAATGGCTCAAGAAACACCCATGATGATCACAAGAAACCTTGGAATGCTCCTGCTCGCAATCTACCTGATTCTTGTTGGAATCATGGCCCTCGTTCACTTTGCTATCCCTGTGATCGTAACCGGAATTTTGGCGCTCGCAGCCGGCATTTTGATTCTCATTGGTAGATAAACGGGACACGCCAATTCAGCGCGTAACCCGGGTGGTTCAGGTGAACCACCCCTACCAATCGTGGCGGTATCGAGGTAGGGGCGATTGACCTCAATCGCCCGCTAACACATCACAGTGCGCCCACAGCGCCCGAGATCAGCAAGACCACGATACCGAGCGAAATAAAAATCTGGATCATCGCCAGAACCTTCGCCCAGCGAGCCAGCAATGGCGCGTCGGTCGGGCCGAAAGTGGAACTCTGCGTAAAGGCGACGAACAGATAATCAATGAAGTGCGGCCGCCAGCGCGCACATTCGAATTGGGCGCGTTCGTCATGCGGGACTTGCATCTGTGGAAAAAGAAAGCTTGTGCTGCCGAATTTGTTTTGCTTGTGACGCAGGGTCGGTCCGCCGCCGTCCAGCCGCCAGTACCAGAGCGCGAAGACGATCACATTCGTCAGCCAAAGTAATCCGCCCGAGCGCAGCAACTGCAGCGGCGTCCCCCGGTGCGAAGGCAGCGCGCGCACGAGCAGAATTACCGATCCGATCAGCGCCAGCGTTGTGATTCCATTGATAATGAATCCGAGAAGGCGATTGAGTGATTGTTTTCCTACGCGATGGCTCACTACAGTCGGCACGAGCAAAACGACAATCAGAGTCGGCAGCAACCAGATTGGGCCGACAACGACGTTGCGTGGCAGGGCCAGGTAAATAGCGCCGACGGCGAGAACCGCGGCTATGGTCTGTCCGCGTGGTTCTGGTTTGTCGATGTGCTGCGCCGGCTTGGGCATTCGTGGTTTATATCTAATTCTTAAATCCGTGGCCAGAAATCACTCTTGCCGAGCGTCGTTCGCTCGCCTCTTTCGATGCTCGACACTATACTTATCTCGTGCAAAAGCGCGTCTGCTATATCCACGTTGGGCCGCACAAGACGGGCACAACTTCCATCCAGTGGTTCCTCCAGGAAAATCGAGCGGGGTTGCTGAAACACGGCTATTTCGTGCCAGAGAGCGAGACAAAACGGGGCGCGCACCACGCCCTCGCTGAGAAGCTGGCTGGGATGGAAGTAGGAGAGCACCGAGAGCCGCTGGTGGCCAAGTCCATCCGGGCACTCGGTGAGACGCCCGCTGAAACAATCGTTATTTCCTCAGAGGCGTTGGAAGGAATCTTGCAAAGCCGAAAACATGCGCAGGTTTTCTTTAGCCGAATTGCGGAGCTGAATCTCGAACCGAAGCTGGTGTTGTTCCCACGCAACCAGCCGCAATGGATCAATTCGAGCTATTCATTTTCGGTCAAGAGCTTTCGCCGATCGGAGCCTTTCCAATCCAGCGCTCGAGCGTTCCCTCGATCTCCCGGCGCCAGGTTTTCGCGGTGGATAGAACTGGCCGATGCATACGCGCTCGAACTAATTGCTCGACCCTTCACAAAACAAATCATCGATCGCGGGGTGGTGCCACAGTTTCTGCAAACCATTGGCATTAATTCGTCATCGCAGTTCCGCGGTGGCCAGGTCCGGCGAAACGAAGCAGTCGGGCCATTCACGGTGAGCGTGGCCCGCGAGGTATTGCGCTCTATTGGCGACAACGCCAGCCGACTCACGTGGCTTCAGGCGGAGCGATGTAAAAAGGCGCTCGTTGCGTATCTTGGCGAAAAAGGATGGGCTGATGCCGGTTACTGCGGGCTAACTACGGCGCTGGCGCGACATATTGAACAAGAATTGCGCTTGGATAATGACCACTTTGCGCAACGAGCCTGGGGCAGATCATGGGCCGAAATTTTTGCCGCAGATACTGCCGAAGAGTTGACGCCTAACGACTTCGAGATATACCGGCCAGATTGGTTCACCACCAGGCGCCTCAGGCGGGCTATTCGCGAGATGAAGGAAATTGTGCATGACATCCTGCTGGATCGGACACTTGCCGTCGAAGCACCTTGGAACGACGTGCGGCAACGGAGCGGCTTGGTCGTCAAAAAGTAGACTCTTACTTAATCCGATGTTCAGTCGCGGAAGATTTTGCACCGACGGACCAATCCTTGAATCCACCGACGTGTTTTGCTGCATCGTATCAAGACGCCCGTTTTCGGAGCTGATGTGAGCAGATGTTAAAACGCGTTTTGAAGTGGCTCGGCGCGATTGTCGCAGTCGTCGTGATCGCTCTGGCCGTTTTCATTGTTAATTTGATCTGGTTTCGGCCGTGGAGTCTCAATCTGTTTTACGAGAAAGTTTTCGCTGAAGTTATCTTCGATCATCCGGAGCTGCTTTCCACGCTTGGATTAGTCGAGCAGTTCGGCATCACCGGCCACAACGCCAAGCTCGACGACGAATCGTCAGCGCATCAACAGCAGGAATTTGACAGGTGGAAGCGCGATCTGACGCAGCTTCGCGAGTACCCTCTCGATCGCCAGTCGTCGTCCCAAAAGCGTTCCACGCATGTGCTCGAGTGGTTTTTGCAAATGCAAGTCGAAGGCGAAAAATGGCAGTGGCACAATTATCCAGTCAATCAGCTCTTCGGTGTGCAGAACCAATTTCCTTCTTTCATGTCAAACACGCACCGGTTGCTCACCCGCAAAGATTGCGAGTATTACGTGAAGCGTCTCGATGCTCTGCCGAAAAAGTTCGATGAATTGCTCGAGAATTTGAAGGCACGCGAACAAAAGCAAATTCTGCCGCCGCGTTTTGTTGTTGAGGAGGTGCTCAAGGAAATGTCCGATTTTATCGGAGCGCCGGCTTCGGAAAATATTTTGGCAACGTCGTTCAAAACTCGCGCCGCTAAGATCGCGGAGTTAACCGAGGCGCAACGCGCGGATTTCCAGGGGCGCGTTGGAACAGCAATAACCGGGAAAGTTTATCCGGCCTATCAAAAGCTGATCGATTATTTCCGAGAAGTATTGCCGAAAACCACGGCCGACGACGGCGTGTGGAAACTACCGGATGGCGACGCGTACTACGCCCATTGTCTCCGCGAAAATACAACCACGACGCTGAAACCCGATAAAGTCCACGAGCTTGGTCTGCGCGAAGTCGCCCGAATCGAGGGCGACATGCGTGCAATTCTTGACCAAAACGGTTTCGCCGGTCAGCCAATCGGCGAAGCGATGGACAAGCTCGCGAAAGATCCGCGTTTCATTTATCCCAATGATGATAAAGGCCGGGAGGAGGCATTGGCGCGATACACGGATTTAATCGCGAAGGCCACGGCGCATTCCTCGAAGGAATTATTTCTCACCACCCCGCGCGCAAAGATTGAGGTTCGACGCGTCCCGGAGTTCAAGGAATCGACTGCGCCAGGCGCCTACTATGAGCCGCCCGCGATGGATGGCACCCGGCCGGGGATTTTCTTCGCGAACTTGCGCGACATGAACGAAGTGCCCAAATGGAGCATGCCGACTCTGGCGTATCATGAGGGTGTGCCGGGCCATCATTGGCAAATCTCAACGGCAGAGGAACTCAAAGGAGTTCCGCAATTTAGGAAAATAATTCCGTTTACTGCGTATATGGAAGGTTGGGCGCTTTACTGCGAGTGGCTCGCAAAACAGACAGGCTGGTACGACAACGATCCATTTGGAGACCTGGGACGCCTGCGCGACGAGCTTTTCCGCGCAGTGCGATTAGTAGTTGATACCGGCATTCATGCAAAGCGCTGGACCCGGGAACAGGCGATCGCTTACATGCGCGAGAAAACCGGGATGGGTGACAAAGAGGTTAAATCGGAAATAGAACGCTACATCGTCGCGCCTGGCCAGGCATGTGCCTACAAAGTTGGTATGCTGAAGATCCAAGAGCTCCGCGCCCGGGCTCAGAAAGAGCTAGGAGAAAAGTTTGACCAGCGCGAGTTCCATGATGCCGTGCTCAAAAACGGCGCGTTACCGCTCGAGATTCTCGAAGAACAAGTGAACGATTATGTCCAACGGAAAAAGGCATAACCTTTAATCAACCGCGGATTTCGCGGATGACACGGATGAGCTGCTATTTTTCGTTGTCATTTTGAGGGAAGCCGAAACGTCTCTGCATCTTGCGCTTCCGTGTTGTTGGAACAACCTGTTCAGAGATTCTTCGCTCCGCTCAGAATGACAACCCCACAAATTTTGTGCGCAAAATCCTGATCACACTTGGAATTCTGATCGCATTTATCGTGGCCGTATTTGCGAGCTGGATTTTTGGTGGGCGTCAGCTCTCACTCTTGCTCGATCGCTTTTGGACGATTGAAACAGCTTCAAGTCGAATCAACTCGGTCGTGTATGAAGGCAGTGGGACCGGTGGGCTTCTTCACATTAACGATATCGCGCTAAGTCTAAACGACAGGAATGGCCCCTCTCCGACTGTCGGCACAACCAAAAATGGTGAGCTTGCTCTCGCAGACAGCGAAAAAGTCTTCGCTTTCGGTCCACCGCGATCAGAAGCAGAGAACCTTGCTGCTGCGCCGCCGGCAGGCGACGATGCTTTCATCGAAATCCGGCGGAGCATCATTGCTTGGCCAACGCCATTCGATTTCAATTTTATGACGGGCCACTCGCCATCATGGAAACGCCATTTGTATTATCGCCTGGTTTGGAAAAAACCTTCTGGTGCAAAACTAGAAATGCTGTGGCGCTACGAACAATATTTCTATCCGGACAACGGCTGGGTGGGCGGATTCATGACGAACGGAAGTTCCACCGGCCTGGTTCAACTGGATATCCGTCCCTGAGAAGGGCGTCATCATCAATTTGTCTATAAGGAAGTTAGCGGCATCGTTTCCACGTGCGACTCTCGCGCAAATTTCAAAAGCTCTTTTCCAAAGACGCGGCGCAAAGCCTGTGGGAGCACGCTTGCCGCTGGACGCACCCGGTGAGTACTCGGCGGATTCTTGCTACGATAGATCGAGCCGAATTAGAGCGGTTGCGCGAGAACTATCCGTACCGCCCCAATGCACGAAGAATCAACGCCTATGAAGACGCAGCCTACTGGATCGGCGTCAACGTCAAGCGCGTGCAGGACCTTTGGCTTGATCGCTCGCCGCCACTCCAGATTCTCGATCTTGGCTGCGGACCGGGTTATTTTCTCTACCTCACTCGGCTCTTCGGTCACCAAGGACTTGGCCTTGACCCCGACGACGAACCTTTCTTTCGCGGCACAACCAAGCATTTCGCCGTCCGCCGCGTCGTTGCGCGGATCGAGCCGCAAATGCCCCTACCCGATCTCGGAAAGAAGTTCGATCTCGTAACTGGGCACCGCGTGTGTTTCCATCGCATTGCGCGCGCCGAGAATGGCGGGTGGCTGGAGTGGTCGCCGGTCGATTGGGAATTTTTCATCAATGATGTTCGGACACGGTTCCTCAGGTCTGACGGACGTCTCCTTTTGGAATTCAACCGGCGGCAGGACGGCTCTTCGTTCTTCACCGAGGAATGGCGTGATTTTTTTGAAGCACAAGGCGCGCGCATTCTTCGCTGGAAGGCGCTGCTTGCAGCGGATCCAAATCAGCGTCCGCGATTCAAGATGGTGTAGCCGCCCCCCTGTGGGCGACGCGCGCCAAAGGGGTTGTCCAGCTCCGCGCTACGTTTCGCACAGCGAAACGGCTACAGCTTCCAGTCTGCGCAATCCCAGTCGAGAATCTGCTCGACCTTCGCGATGTCTTCCGCAAACAGGTTGTAGAGGAAAATCCTCTCCTCCCAGTTCATCGCGCGCTCGTAAGGCACGATATTTCTATCTTTGCTGCGCACCGAACGCAGTGGTTTGCGCTCAAGGAACGAAAAGATGGAAGCGAGGGTCTTGAGCTGGTTTGCCTTGAACTCTTCGAACTTCACGACCTTCACTTGCTCGCGCGGAAAGAATTTCAACAAACGGGCAAGTTGCCGTCCATAAAAGCCGCGATCGACATAAGCAAAACGCCGCGCGTCCGCCGGAGGTGCGCCACTAATGCGCGTTTGTTCGTCTCGCACGGCGTCAAAAAAATCCAGGGGCTCGCGACCTTTGAATCGTTGCATGTTCCAATGCGCAAAGGCGCGTTCGACCGGATTTCGCAGAGTGATCAGCAATTTAATTTTCGGATTGTATTTCGAGATCCGTTCAACGGCCGGCTCGTGATACAGGTAACTGGGCGTGCAATCGCCGGCGATCGTTGACGGAGCGACCAGCGGATAATGCTTGTGCAATTCTTCGTAGTCGACGCCCGAAACGAACATGGCGTCGTTGTCAAAAAAATGTATTTCCTGCTGGTCGCCCATGTTGATGTCTGGGTGCCTGCTTAAAAAGTAATGCAACGCCGTCGTCCCGGATTTTTGCGCGCCGGCCAGAATGAAATCGAGTCGCTCTATTTTGCGACGCCTGGTTCGGAACATCTTCCTTAATCAAGAGCCGCTCATCGCTTCACGCAATCGGGCCGTAGTTAATTCAAGGAACCGGAACGCTTCGCATTGTCGGATTCTTTTTGTAACCTGAGAATTGCGTTGCCTGTCTAACATAGCGATGAGTCCCGCTCCGAAGGCGCTCGCGTACGGAATGTTAACTTTGCTCGAAATTACTATCGTCGTCTTTGTGGTCATGTCGCTGGCCGCAATTGCCGCCCTAAGTGCTCTTGGCTCGCGAAAACGGAACTACGCAGAAGATACTAACGCGCCACACTTTATTCGCTCAGACAATGATCACAGCTCGGGCTTGAACCCCGAGTGCTAGGACAAGAGTTGTCGCGCGCAGAGCAGCATTCTATGCTGCGCGATGGTCATTAATTTCATCTCGCGACCAAAATTACGGGTCTTCGCCATAGCATGCGCAACTAGCTTCGCTGCATCCGCATTCGCCGACGAAGGAATGTGGCTTTTCAATACGCCGCCGCTGAAACGACTGAAGGAAAAATACCAGTTCGAACCGACACCGCAGTGGCTTGAGCATCTGCAAAAGGCCAGTGTCCGGTTCAATTCCGGCGGCAGCGGCTCGTTCGTTTCTGCAAATGGACTCGTGATCACGAATCATCACGTGGGCGCCGACACACTGCAGAAGATGGGCGACGCGCAGCACAATTATCTACGGGACGGCTTGTATGCGAAAACGCAGGCCGATGAGATTAAATCCAGCGATCTCGAGCTCAATGTTCTGATGTCGATTGAAGATGTAACTGCGCGGGTAAATGCTGCGGTCAAACCAGGAATGACGAGCGACCAGGCTTCCGGTGCGCGCAATGCCGTCATCGCTGCGATTGAAAAGGAAAGCAAAGAGAAAACCGGGCTGCGCTCCGACGTCGTTACGCTCTACCAAGGCGGCGCTTATCATTTGTATCGATACAAACGCTACGATGACGTGCGGCTCGTTTTCGCGCCTGAGCAGCAGATGGCTTTTTTCGGCGGAGACCCGGATAACTTTGAGTATCCCCGCTACGATCTGGACGTTTGCATCTTTCGCGTTTATGAAAACGGTCAGCCCGCGAAGATCGACAATTTTCTAAAATGGAACGTGCATGGGCCGACCGACGGCGAATTGACGTTCGTCAGCGGAAGTCCGGGGAAAACGGATCGGCAACTCACTTTGGATGAACTGGCCGACACGCGCGATCGATATCTGCCTTACGTCTTGCGAATGTTTAACCGGCGCGAAGTGCTCGAACTGGCTTATAGCGCGCGCTCTTTTGAGAACGCAAGGAAGGCGCGCGACGATCTTTTCGGAGACCAAAACAACCGGAAGCGTTACGACGGTTATCTGGCCGGTCTGCTTGATCCCCAAATCTGGTCAGCGCTCAAGGCCCGCGAGCAAAAGTTGCGCGATGCAATTGTGCGCGATCCCAAATTTAAATCGACGATTTCTGCTTACGACCGAATCAAACGCGCCCAGGCTGAGATCGCGAAAAGCGCGCCGCTATATAACTACCTCGAACAGGAACGGCCGGTCACCATCGGTTACCGCGGACCACGAGCGCTCTCGGGAAATCTTTTCAAATATGCCCGGCTTCTAACGCGCTCGATTGACGAACGTGTTAAACCGAACGGCGAACGGGTCCCGCAATTTCGCGACAGCGCGCGCGAATCGCTCGAACTGGAGCTCTTCTCGGCCGAACCGATCTATGATGATTACGAAGTATTGCGACTGACCGATTCGCTTACCGATTTCGCTTCTCAGTTTGGTGCAGACAATCCGCTCGTTCAGAAAGTGCTCACCGGAAAATCGCCGCACGCGCGCGCTGTGGAACTCGTCTCCGGCACAAAACTGAAAGATGTGGCCGTGCGGAAAGACCTCTATCACAAAGACGCAGCTGCTTTGCAGGCAGCGCATGATCCAATGCTCGATCTCGCGCGCCTCATAGATGGACCGGCGAGAGAAGCGCGAAAGATTTACGATGCACAGGATGAAATAAAAAAGCAGGCGTACGCAGAGATCGCGAAGGCGCGTTTTGCCATTGAAGGGACCGGCAGTTATCCGGATGCGACCTTCACGCTCCGGCTCTCCTACGGGACTGTGCGCGGATACGAACAGGATGGAAAGCAAATCCCGGCCTTTACCGATTTCGCTGGGCTATATCAACGTTCCGACGAGCACGACAACAAATCGCCGTTCGATATGCCGCAGCATTGGATTAACAAGAAGGCAGATCTCAATCTGGCGACACATCTCGATTTTGTTTCCGACGCAGACATCATCGGCGGCAACAGCGGCAGCCCGGTCGTAAACAAGTCGAACGAATTCGTCGGGATCATTTTTGACGGCAACATCCAGTCGCTGGTTCTCGATTGCATCTACACCGATACACAAGCCCGCGCTGTATCGGTCGATTCCGCCGCCATCACTGAAGCGCTGCGCAAGGTTTATGATGCCGGCGCGCTCGCAGACGAACTGGAGGGCGTAAGAAAATAGTTTGTTGATCGGCCGTAATGGAGATTGGGCATCCCGCAGTCGCCATCGCGCTGTTAGTGACATTCGGTGCGCCGGGTCCAGGCAAGGCCGACAAAATCGACGACTACTTTACTGCTCAGATAAAGCGATTGCATGTTCCCGGAGCATCGATCGCCATTGTGCGCGATGGGCACATCACCAAAGCGCAAGGGTACGGATTCGCGAACCTGGAATTAAGATCGCCGGCGACGAAAGAAACTGTTTACGAAATCGGTTCTATCTCGAAGCAGTTTACGGCCACCGCAATCATGATGCTGGTCGAAGAAGGTAAGGTCCGTCTGGACGACACAATCACGAAATATTTTCCGGAGGCGCCACAAGCGTGGCGCGGCATCACAATTGGGCACCTGCTCACGCATACATCCGGTATTCAAAACCATGTCGCGGTCCCGCACTGGCTTGACGTTTTCAGAACCGATCTCGCTTTTGAAACGGCCCCGTCACGCGATGAGTTGCTCAAGATGTTTTTCAAGTTGCCTCTTGAGTTTCAGCCAGGGGAAACGTGGGCGTACGATAACACCGGCTATTATCTGCTTGGCATTATCATTGAGAAGGCCAGCGGCAAATCTTTCTGGCAGTTCCTGGACGAGCGGATTTTCAAGCCGCTCGGCATGAACG
>WNFQ01001946.1_pt1 | contig 14867 bp, 14 predicted proteins | sample 5400171 | NCBI WGS metagenome assembly WNFQ01 (sample SAMN13153356, study PRJNA577476) | soil metagenome | isolation source: 20 cm soil under Madrone tree | place: USA:California | collected 2016-06-14
CTACGATGCCTGGGGTAACTCAGTCGTGATCAAGGGGAAGATGCAGGTCGATTTCGGCTACACCGGCCACTACTTCCATCAGCCAAGCCGACTCAATCTCGCGCTGTACCGAGTTTACAGTCCCAATCTCGGAAGATGGGTCAACAGGGATCCGGTTGGGGAATATGGCGGACTAAATCTGTATGGGTATGTGAGAAACAATCCATTAAATTGGGTTGATCCTTTCGGGCTAGCTGCAATCTATACTGACCAGACGAACGGGCGGACTTACTTTAATCCTAACCCTGAGTCGCCTGGACCAATCGTCAGCTGGGACTCACGAAGCTCTGTAAAGCCGGATTCTCTGCCAGGCGCCGCTGGGCCGTACGACTCGGCAAATGTTTATCCAACTCGCGGACCTTACCGAGATAATGCCAATGCCTATGGCCCGAATGACATCTTGAGGACAGACGACGATCGAGGCAGATGGCTGCATGGCGGAGGTTCAGATTTGGATGATCCACTCGCTCCAAGGCAGGGATGGGAGTCGACTCACGGCTGCACACGCTTGCAAAACGAGGATATCGAAGACTTGGTAAACCGAGTCAGGGACTTCAGACGGGATAATCCGGGAGTTCCCATTCCGTATTCGCGCTCTGCTCCTCCCGTAGGAGATTTTCCAAATCTTTTTCCCGGCGTCGCGATCAGTTAACGAATATGGTTCACCGGCATTTTACACCGCTACGCTGGTGCAGCTCAATAATTGTGCTGCTCACTCCAGCCTTAACAGGTGCCGCGGACACTACCTCGCATTCATTCTCGATCGCGAGGGTGTTGCGCACAGAGGCTTTCAAACCCACGTTTCCGACCGAGAAGGTGCTCATCAAAACATATGGCACGGGCATTCTTGAACGCATCCACAACGAGGCGTTTCGCATTTATCACGACAAGAAAGCGGGAGTGTGGGTTGGATGTCGAGTCGAGGAGGACGATCAGGTTTATCGACCGATCACCGGAATTGTATTAAGCAAAGTCCCCCTGAGTCGCAATAGGTCGGTTCCGGAAATCACCCTTACCTACACAGGCCTGCACGGAGTGCGGATTGGCGATTGTGTAGGCGAAGTTCTTCGGAGATGCGGAGAGCCGCGCAGAACTTATTTGACGCCTTGGGCACAAGAGCGATCCCTACTCGTTTACGAATATTTTCCAAAGCAATTGAGTGACGGATCCTGTTTACGGTTCTACGCGCAAAACGATACGATCGTAGCGATGTCCTTCTCGTCCGAGGAGTGATTCTTCTTTGCGCGGTTGTCCCGCAAACCAACCTCGCGAAAGTCCGCGAGCACGGCCTTTGCTCTTGAGCACAATCGTTAGTTAGGCCGCTTGCCAGCGGCGTTGAAAGGGGTCAGGGAATAGGGGTCAGTGTGCAAATCTTGACATATTGAAATTAGAAGATAATCCAAGTTTGAGTGGCGCGGAGCGTTGGTGTTGAATTCCCGGGAGCGTTCTATCACGTGATGGCGCGCGGCAATCGCCGAAGGAAAAGAAGGGGTCAGAGCTTGTTATCGGGTGCTGGCCCATCCGGCTAAAACGCGTCTCATTGCCGATGCTCGATCGACTGCAGGGTTACAGTCAGATGCCTGGCCCTACCGCTGAGCAGCCGCTTTGTGCGTCTTTTTGGTGCGGTGCGTTTTTTCCGCAAACTCGAATCCGATCTTACCGTTTTCGAGTTTCAAATGAGCGGAAAACGGCCGTCCCTTTTTTGAGATAAAGCTTGGCAGGAGATCGGTCTTGCCGGTGGCCATCAGTTTTTGCACCTGTTCTTTTGGAATCGCTCGATGCAAAATTATTTTGCTTACGCGAAAGCTGCACTTCTTTGGCACGGCGGCAGCCCGCTCGCAGATGTAGGCATTTTCTAGCTCGAAAACCTGCCCCTCCTTGCATACTGGACAGATGCCGATGGACTCGTGTCGCGAGGCATCGATCTTTTCGGGTGCGCCATTTCCGCCCTCGCCGAAGTCGAATTCCTGTTTGAAATCTTCGCTCAGTTTTACGGTTGCGTTAAAGGGGCGCCCTATTTTGCTGCGGAATCCTTCGAGCGGACCAACGCGCCCTTGTGTGAGAAGTTGTTCAACTTCTCCGGTCTCAAACAGCCGGCCAGCCATTGTTTTCCAAATAATCAAGCCACACGACCGGCATTTAAAGGTCCGGTAATCTTCGTCGAACGGGCCAGCGCCGCACTTCGGACACTTCACTTCCAGCGTTTCGAAGTCGCCACTGACGCTGTCGCCTTCGAAGTTCTTTGTCTTTTCGACAATCTCGCGAGTGAATTGCCTGATCTGCGCCATGAATTCCTTGCGTTTCATCGCGCCTTTGGCCATGCGCTTGAGCTTGTACTCCCACTCACCGGTCATCTCCGGAGAGCAAAGCTCGGTCACTCCGATGCCGCGCAATAATGTGATCAGGGCCATGCCCTTTGCCGTCGCGATCAGGTCGCGGCCCTGTCGAATGACGTAACCTTGTGAAATCAGACCCTCGATGATGGCCGCGCGGGTGGCGGGCGTGCCAAGACCCTTCTCCCGCATGGCGTCGCGCAATTCTTCGTCTTCGACAAACTTACCCGCGCCTTCCATCGCTGAGAGCAGGGTCGCTTCGTTGAAACGCGCGGGTGGTTTCGTTTCGCTTTGCGCTACATCAACATCGAGAACTTTCGCTTGTTCGTTGTCAGAGATTGTGACAAGTGATTGTCCGCCCTGGTCGTCAGTGGGTGCTTCGCGCCCGTAAACCTCGAGCCAGCCGGGCTCCTTCATAATTTTCCCTTCGCTCTTGAACGCATCTTTTTCGACGCGCGTGATGCGAGTGGTCACTTCAAATTGCGCTGCCGGGAAAAAGATGGCGATGAAACGGCGCACAATCATGTCGTAGATTTTTTGCTGCGCTTCATCGAGTCCGTGCGGCGCCTGCCCACTCGGGACAATCGCAAAGTGATCGGAGATTTTTGCGTTATTGAAAATCCGCTTGGACGGTTTGACCCAATCATTGTCCAGCGCTTTGCGCGCAAATTGATTGTCAATTTTGCTCAATGTCGACCGTACGGTCGGAAGATAATCTTCCGGCAGGTAACGGGAATCAGTGCGCGGATATGTGATCACCTTGAAACGCTCGTAAAGCTGTTGTGCGATCTGCAGCGTACGTTTTGCGCTGAACCCGCGAGCGTTTGCTTCCCGCTGCAAACTGGTGAGATCATAAAGCAAAGGCGACGCTTGCGTTGTTGGTTTGCGTTCTTCGGTCGCGATCCCTGTTTTACCGAGACAACGGTTCTTAATTTCGTCCGCAGCGATTTTGTCCCAAATCCGCTCGGCGCGCGCCTCTTCGTCGCCATTCTTTGCAAAATCTTCGCGAAACCATCGCCCACGGTAAGCGCCGGCTTTAACTTCAAAATCGGCGAACACCTCGAAGAAGGTGCGCGGTTTGAAATCGTGAATTTTTTGCTCCCGCTCCGTCAGGATCGCGAGGGTGGGGGTTTGCACGCGACCAACCGGCGTCAATTGAAACCCGCCGGTTTTGTTGTTGAACGCGGTCATGGCGCGCGTGCCGTTTATTCCAACCAGCCAGTCGCTTTCGGATCGGCAGACCGCGGCCTTCGCCAGTGGAATCATTTCTTCATTCGAGCGCAGACGTTGAAAGGCCGACCGGATCGATTCAGTGGTCATCGATTGCAGCCACAGACGTTCGATTGGCTTCTTGCTCCCGGTCAGCTTTATTAGATAACGGAAGATAAGCTCGCCTTCGCGCCCGGCATCGCAGGCGTTGATTAAAAGATCGACATCTTTCCTCTGAATCAATCGCTTGAGCGCGTTGAAGCGGGCCTTCGTTTTTTCAATCGGCTTCAGCTCAAACTCATCCGGAATGATCGGCAGATTCGCGAAACTCCACTTGCCGCGCTTCACATCCAATTCGCTCGGCAGGGCGAGTTCGACCAGATGCCCAATCGCTGACGCAATGATGTAACGATCATTTTCAAAATGATCGCCCTCCTTTTTGAAGCCCCCAAGCGCGCGAGCGAGATCGCTTGCAACGCTGGGCTTCTCGGCAATGACAAGGGTTTTGGACATTTAGAGATGCAACCGAAGCTTAGCTTCGCGCCAATTGCAAACTGCAAGAGGCAAACGCGGGCGAGCCTAACCCAGTTTCACAAAATATTTCCCGGGCAACTGCTTAACAAGCCGCTTCAATTCAAGACGGAGGAGAGTAGCGGAGACGACGGCGCTTGGCAAATCGCACTTGGCGGCAATCTGATCAATCGGCGTCTCGGACGCCTCGATGGCGTCATAGATGCGGCGTTCCTCTTCCGAAAGCGGCGGCAACTGACGCGATGCGGCTTCCGGCAACGGTTTTGTCTCGGGAAGAAGAATTTGCATGTCATCCAGAATGTCGCTGGCGTCCATGACCAACTTCGCGCCTTGCTGGATGAGGCGATTGGATCCCATCGCGCTCGGCGCGTTGATGTGACCGGGCACAGCGTAAACCGAACGACCCTGTTCGAGCGCCTGTGCCGCCGTGATGAGCGCACCGCTGTTCAACCCTGCTTCGACCACGAGAATACCGTGGCTCCAACCAGAAATGATCCGATTCCGCATTGGGAAAGTCTGACGATCTGGTTCAATCTCCATCGAGAATTCGGATACAATTGCGCCATTTCCAGAGCGAATTTTCTCGGCAAGAGCAGCGTTCTCCGGCGGATACAATTTGGCCAATCCGGAGCCGATTACTGCAATCGTGCGACCTTTGGCAGCGAGCGCTCCCTGATGAGCGGCCGTGTCGATGCCGCGCGCAAGACCGCTGACCACGGTCAATCCCGCATAGGCAAGCTGATAAGCCAGTTTCTTCGCTGACTCCATGCCGTAATGTGTAGTGCGCCGGGCGCCGATAATGCCGATGGCGTGATGGTCTCGCTCTTCCAGTTCGCCCCAAACGTAAAGCACAATTGGCGGCGCATGAATTTCCCGCAGCGGCTTGGGATAGGAAGAGGATTCCTGTATGATGACCGTCGCGCCAAATTCACGAACGCGTCCAAGCTCCGCGGGAAGATCGACGGTCGCTTCCCAGTTACTGATTTGATCGGCCACTTCGCTGCCGATTCCTTCCACTTTGCGAAGCTCACTGCGTTTCGCGGCGAGGATTTGTTGCGGCTCCTTAAAAACCTCCAGCAACTTCCGCAGCCGCACCGGCCCCACGGTCGGCAGCATATTGAGCGCGATGCAAGCCTCCGTTGAGTTCACAACTTTAACTTCAGGGACACTGTCCAGCGTCTCACTTGGGAAGCCAACGACTTCCCCTACAGTTTCGGTCTTCTTTGTTGGCGCGGCCTAATGTATTTTTTTATGAGATAGTTGAGCCTCGGATCAGACGGATTCGGCTTCGGCGTTTTAAACTTGCCTGCCCATTTCTCAACAAACGGCGATTTAATCCTCAAGCCGGCCACGCATTTTCTCATGGCAGCACGTTTCGCCTTCACCGTGCGCATCAACATTTCCTGGCTATTTCAAAACGGAATTTCGTCGTCGTCAGGCTCGGCTGGCGCAGAGGCTTTCGGTGGGGGCGCACTGGTTTTGCTACCTGCGCTCGCTGGTCGCTCTTCTCCGGCGGTCTCGCCGGTAGCGCCGGCTCCGGCGGGACGGCTTCCCAACAACTGCATGCTCTCGCCCACAACGCGCAGTTTGGTTCGTTTCTGCCCAGTCTGCTTGTCGTCCCATGTGTCCATTTGCAGGCGGCCTTCGATGAAAACCGGCCGTCCTTTTTTCAAGTATTCGCCGGCGATCTCAGCCAGGCGCGCCCACAGCACAACATCGACGAAGGTAACTTCTTCGCGTTTTTCCCCGCTATCGGTCGTGTAAACGCGATTCACAGCCATGCCGAGGTCGCAGACGGCGCTGCCCTTGGGCGTGTAACGCACCTCCGGATCGCGGGTGAGATTTCCGAGCAGGATGACTTTGTTGAAGCTGGCCATGCCCCGGTTATAGCGAAACTATTTTGCTTTCGCCAACTTTTTCGCCGGCTTTTCTTTCTTTTCTACCAGGCGCTGGAAACTCTGCCGATAAACTTCGGGATCCAGTTTAAATTTCGAACGCAGCTTTGCAATCAGCTGAGGATCGGCACTGAAGATAAAGTTCACGTAATATCCGGCGTCGAGCGGTCCAGCCACGTATGAAAACTGGTGCTTGTCCATTTTTTGCACGTGTTCGATTTGCGCGCCTTCTTTTTGAAACTCGGATTCCAATCGATCAATGATCTCCTTGATGGTGTCCTCTTTGCCCTGTGAATTCAGCACAAGCAGCGCTTCGTAATGGTTTTTCATGATTCTTCAGTTTTGTTGAACGTGTTCATCGCGGAAATGAGGCCGTTGTCAATCGCGCATTTCAGCGTTTCCACTGCGCGATCGATCGTCGATCTAACAATCGGTTTTTCCTCCTCAAAGAAACGGCTCAGTACGTAATCGACCGATCCTTCGGGTGGCGCCTCGCCGATCCCGATGCGCAAGCGCGGGATCTCCTCGGTGCCGAATTGCATGATGATTGATTCAAGGCCGTTGTGGCCGCCCGTTCCACCGCGGATTCGCAGCCGGAGGCGGCCGAGGGGGAGGGCAAGATCATCGAGCACGACGAGAATTTCGCGCGGCTCGATTTTGTAAAACTGCGCGATGGCCAGAAGTGGATAGCCGCTCCGATTCATGAAGCTCTTCGGTTTCACTATCATCACACTGCCGCATTTGGCCGACAGCGCGTCCCACTTTGTCGATCTTTCCCATGTCGATCCAAACTGCGCCGCAAATTGATCGACGACCATAAAGCCGATGTTGTGACGCGTGGCTGCGTATTCCGGGCCGGGATTTCCAAGACCTGCGACCAACCGAATTGGTTTTTCTTCCACGGTCGCGAAATCCAAAATCGAAAAATCGAAAATGGATTACTTCTTCTGCTCTTTTTCCTTGGGAGCCTTTTCTTTTGCAGCCGGGGCGGTAGCAGCAGCTTCGCCTTCTCCCTTCTTCTCGGTAATAACTTCCGGTCCAGCAGCAGCTTCGGCCTCAGCGACAACGGGGGCTTCTTCAACCACTGGGGCCAGGACGGAAAACGCCGTCAAGTCGGCTGGCACCTTTGCCGTGACTCCCGAAGGAAGTTGAATGTCCCGAACGTGAATGGAATCGCCGATGTTCAATTGCGAGATGTCCACGGTAATCCGATCGGGCAAATCGCGCGGCAGACATTCAAGTGTGAGCACACGCAAGTTCTGTTCGAGCAATCCGCCGAAGTTTTTGACGCCATTGGCGGTTCCGACCGGCTCGAGGGGAACCTCAGCTTGAATCGTATCATCCATTGAGATGGCGTGAAAATCGACGTGCCGAATGTCGCCACCGACAGGTGTGTGTTGCACCTCCTGAACAAGGGCGGTGCGACTGGATTTTTCACCAGCGATCTCAAGCTCAACCAAAACGTTTTCGCCGGCAGCGTGACTCATCATTGCATTGATGTCCCGCGCGGCGAGTTGCAAGGGCTGCGGTTTATCTTTGGCACCGTAAATGACCGCTGGGATAATTCCGCGCGCTTTTAATTTGCGCACGGCAGAGCGGCCCACGTTCGTCCGCGGTTCTGCTTTTAGTTTAACTTGTTTTGCCATTTTTTCCGTTCTCGATGTTGAACAGCGAGGAGACCGACTCGTCGTTGTGAATCCGCTTGATGCCTTCCCCGAGAAGCTCGGAGATGCATAGCACCGTCGTCTTAAACCCTTCTACGGTGCGCACAGGCGTGCTGTTGGTCGTTACTAATTCCGCGATTTTCGATTTTTGCAAACGCTGGACCGCCATATCCACTAGAACAGCGTGCGAAACGCCGGCATAAATTTTCAAGGCGCCGCGCGTTTTCAGAAGCTCGGCGGCGGAAGTTAACGTGCCAGCCGTCTCAGTAAGATCGTCGATCAGGAGCACGTCGTGGCCCTTCACTTCGCCGATCAGGTACGCTGCTTCGGTCTCGGTCGCGCTGCGCCGTTCCTTGGCCACGATTGCAAGATTTGCGCCCAGCGCTTCTGCGTACGCCGAAGCCATTTTGAGCCCGCCGAGATCCGGCGAAACGACCACCGTTTTTCCAGTGAGCTGTTTTCGCAGATATTTAATCAATACTGGAAGCGAATAGAGGTGATCCACCGGAATATCGAAGAAGCCCTGCACTTGCTGTGCATGCAAGTCCATCGTCAGCACGCGGCTCACACCAGCGGCATGCAACAAATTCGCGACGAGTTTGGCCGTAATCGGGACGCGGGGCTGGTCTTTCCGGTCCTGGCGCGCGTATCCAAAAAACGGAATGACTGCCGTGATCCGATCTGCGCTGGCGCGGCGCGCCGCGTCCACCATGATGAGCAACTCCATCAAGTGCTGGTTAGTGGGCGGGGAGGTGGGTTGGATGATGAAAACATCGTGACCGCGAATGTTTTCCTCGATCCTGACATAAGTCTCGCCATCGGGAAACGAGCTGATTGTCGCCTGACCGAGTGGCACCCCGATGTACTTGCAAATGCGGTCCGCTAACTCGCGGTTGGCCGAGCCGCTGAAAACCTTCAATTCTGGCTGAAGCGCAAACATTGGGAAAGGGCGCTAACTTAGGCGTACAAGATCGACATTGCCAATCTTCAAAACTTGCCAACAGCCATTTCTTTCGCGAATAATCTTATGATCGAGATTTCCCCAGATGAATGCCGATGCCATCCGAATAGAACGTCCTGCGACGAACTCAAAGCTCTTCGCGCACACGCGCTGGGACGCTATTCCCGCGCTGGCCGGCTTTTTGCATCTCGCATATTTTCTGGGGCTATTCTTCCTTTACCCTCGTACACCGCTCTGGGTAATGCTGATCCTCGGATTTGTTTACGCGCTGATGGTCAACGCGAACATCAACGGTATTGGGCACAATTTTATTCATAACCCATTCTTCCGCTCTAAATTGCTCAATCGGCTATTTGGAGTCACTCAGTCGATTGCGTGTTGCTTTTCGCAGACCTACTACAATGCCGTTCACATGCAGCATCACAAGGGGAATGCCGACCGGCCAGACGAAAATGGAGAGACGATCGATTGGATCTCCATTTACAAACACGGGCACGATGGCGAGCCGGAAAATCCGTGGAGCTACGTTTTCCTAAGTTTCTTCCGTGATGACGTGGGCGCGATTCGCAGGGACCTTCGCAAACGCCGCAATGGCGACCTGTTCTGGGGCAACATCGAATTGGCCGCATTCGCCACGACGCTCTTGGTGATGTTCCTCTTTAACTGGCGCTACGTGCTCCTTTATTTCCTGCCGTTTTTCTATCTCGGCCACTGCTTCAGTTACTTGAACGGCTATTATCGCCATTATGGCGCGAATCCTGACAAACCAATCGCCTGGGGTGTGAGCAGTTACGGCAAAATCTACAACTGGCTCTTTTTCTATAACGGCTATCACGCCGAGCACCATTTCCGGCCCAAAGTTCACTGGACGAAAATGGAGGCGTTCCGGCAGCAGATCACCGATCTGCAAAAACAGGAAGGCGTCCGCACGATCAGGCGTGCGCACATGTTCGGCTTTCTCGATCCTGATTTACCGAAGCGGAAGACAGGTGCCTCTGTCATGGCAGACACGCCTCTGGCATGTCATGCCGAACCAAGAGGCTCGGAAGCCCGCCTGCCATAACAGCCGAGGACGGCTATTTTCCGAAGCTTGCGCGCAGCTTTTCCTTCTTTGCTTCGCAGTCTTCGTGCAACCGGCGGATCTCCAAGGCAAGCTGCTTCTCGAGTGATTCCGCTTCTTCAAGATTGCCAGCGCCTTGTGCTTTGCGAATTTGATCTTTCAAGAAAACTTCTTTCTCGGCGATCTTGGCTCGATAGACGGAATCAACCTCTGCAATTTCCTTTTTCTGCTCCTCGGTGAGCGAAATCGAAGGCGCCGCTTTCTCCAGCCGTTCCATGGCCAGTTCGTAAGCTGATTTCATTGTCGATGTTTGTTACTCTTGCTCCAGACCGCGGGCCCGGCTCGCCACGGTGAATCCATCCGGTGGTGGACGGTCGCGCCCTACCAGTCTCGTTCTCATAATCGATCGGAAAAAACCGTCGTGGATTGCGTTCGCGAAATCAATTCCTAAGTTACTTCCTCGATGCATTCACGAATTCAACTGCTCAGCCTGGATTTCGACGGTACGCTTGTTTCGCGCGCTGGCGAACCGGTTCTCGATGCGCAGTGCATGGAACTGATTCGCGAATTGCAGGATGCCGGCGCGATCTGGGCAATTAATACCGGTCGCTCCGTGGATTTGCTCGAATCCGGTCTGGCGGATTTCTCGTTCCCGATCCGCCCGGATTTCATCCTCACGGAGGAGCGTGACGTTTTTCGTCCCGGGCAAAATGGAGACAAATGGGAAGCGTTCGGTGATTGGAACGAGCGTTGCGCGCGCGAACACCGTGAACTTTTTAGCTCTGCCTCAGCCGTGCTTGCGGAAGTTATTGATTTTGTGACTCAAAAAACGCAGGCACGCGTTATTTACGAGCCGGACGGACCGGCTGGCCTGATTGCAAACAGTGAGGAGGAAATGAATCTTGTTACCGAATTTATCGAGCAAGCGCGAGCCAGGCACCCGAAGTTAGATTACCAACGGAACACAGTTTATCTGCGTTTTTGCCATGCCGATTACCATAAAGGTGCGGCGCTCGCCGAGCTGGCGCGCTTGATCGAAGTCCCGCGAGAAAACATCTTCACGGCGGGCGACCATCACAATGATATCTCGATGTTGGATGGGAAATTCGCTGCGATGCCGTCGTGCCCGGCAAATGCGATTGGCGAAGTGAAAACCGCTGTCCGGGCAGCTGGCGGTTACGTCGCCGAGAAGACGCACGGCGCCGGGGTTTACGAGGCGTTGATGCATTTTGCGAGCCGGTAGGGCGACGCTCCGCGGAGCCCGCTTGTTTCCACTCACCGGCTGTTCGTCGGCTCTCATTCGACAAGCTCAGGATAAGCTGAGTCTGGCTCTACCGGTTAATCTGGGGTTGCCAGCGCCAGCGGCGCATCGGCTTCAATTTTTCCGGCAAAACGATTGGTCATGTAAGTCAAAAGCAGCACCCAAAACGAGAGCGCCAGCCCGAACAGCGGAAATTGAAGCGCGAGGGGTAATGAATAGATGATCGCCATCAGGGGAATCCAGACAGCCCACGTGGCCAGCAGCGTCGGAATGATCTTGTCGCGGTAATGTTTCCATGTGAAAAGGTCGCAAACCGGCCTCATCGAGATACCGCTGTTCTTCCATTCGTAAGTGAGCACGCCGAACGGGGCGGCGAAAAATGGATTGTAACCGAATTGATCGACACAAATTTTCGCGCAAACCACCGGCAGCGTCACCACGTCGCCGAGCCAGGCCGCTTCGCCTCGATACAAGAGATCGACAAGTGAACCATCAAATCCCCAAACTGGAACCGTAAAAAGCAGGTTGCGAAGATTCCGCGAATTTGGGCGTCCGCGTTGAAAGAAAAGAACCAAGAAAATCTCCGGGATAAGCGCGCCGGCGGCGATCGACGCGGCGATAACAAAGACCAGGCCATGCGTACGCTTGTAATCGGCCAGATGATTCAGCGCCGAAAATACGGCGTGATTTGTGTAATAAGCGATCAACAACCCAAGCATTATTCCCTGAATGATAAGTGCCGGGACCGCATTCGCGCGTGCAGCTTCCCAACCGATCATGAGCGGGGTCCGCGATTTCTGCATCGCCGCAGATACTTCTCCGCGCCCCCAGGCGATCAAGCAGAATCTTGCTTTCTGTAGACGCTTCGCTCTGCGAAGTGAGGCGCTGAAACGACTAAGACACAGTCGAAGATTACCAGCGAACGCTTCCGCTGGATCCCGGCGGCCCGGGAGCAAAGCTTCCCTCGCCAGGAACTGTTTCGCCCGGAACAGTGGCTGTGCCGTGCGAGCTGGACTCGTCCGTGGTTGCTTCGTCGCGCGAAGCACAGGCAGACATCAGAAATACGATCGCCAAAAACAAAGCAGCGCACAGCGCAATGCGTTTCATCACGGGACAAAAGTAAACACTGCGATGTTTGATGCAAGCCGTGGTGTCCGATAAGCTTTACTGTGACCAAGGCCGGCAAAATCGATATTAAATCTGTGCTGCTTAACGAGCTGCAAGGTGACGTTCGTGACTTGGCTGAGCCCTCTTATCGTGCCGGCCAAATCACGGATTGGCTTTACAAAAAGCGCGTTGATTCAATCGAGAAAATGACCGACCTGCCGCAGTCGCTGCGGGAGCGTTTCGCGGAGAAATTTTCCTTCAGTAAGATCGACGTTGTGCGCGTGCTCGGGTCGCGCGACACCACGCGGAAATTTCTCTTCCGTTTGAGCGATGCAAATCTGATCGAATCCGTCTTGATTCCGGCGTCGGCCGCGCTTTACGGGGAAAAATCGGATCGCCGGACAATTTGCATCTCGACACAAGTCGGTTGCGCCTACGGTTGCAAATTTTGCGCGAGCGGTTTGGAAGGATTTTCTCGCAACCTGCGCGCGAACGAAATTATCGATCAAATCATCGTGATCGAGCGCGTAAGCGGGGAGAAGATCGACAACATCGTTTTTATGGGAATGGGCGAACCGCTTGCGAACTTCGAGAACGTGATGCGAGCGATTCGGATCGTTAATGCGCCGTGGGGCCTGGGCATCGGAGCGCGACACATCACCCTCTCGACCAGCGGTCTGGCGCCGCAAATCAAAAAACTTGCAGACGACCCGCTGCAAATTCGTCTTGCAGTCTCTTTGCACGGCGCAACCGATGAAGTGCGCAACCAAATCATGCCGGTCAACCGCAAGTACAACATCGAGACGTTACTTTCAGCTTGCGACTATTATGCGGAGCGCAAAAAGCAGCGGCTCACGTTCGAATATATCTTGATTGCTGGCGTAAACGACTCTGACAAGCAAGCGCACCTTCTTGCGCAGCACGCCAGAAGGCTTTTCGCAAAAGTGAATTTGATTCCGTACAACGCCGTCGAGGATCTGGAATGGTCCCGACCTTCGCGCAGTCGACAGGAGAAGTTCTTGTCCATCTTACGAGCGCACAAAATCCCGGCGACACTTCGTCGAGAAAAGGGTCATGACATCGACGCCGCGTGCGGGCAGCTGCGATTACAAACCAGTCGGAACGAGCGACGGCAGGTCACTACCTCGTAGCCGCTGTCACCTAAAAGTGCCGAGAGCCTCGTGCACGCCGGCGACCGCCATCCCACCTTCGCCGACAGCAGCGGCGCAACGCTTCACCGATCCGGAGCGCACATCGCCCGCCGCGAAAATACCCGGGCAGCTCGTCTCCAGCGGACCCGTCGGACGTTTGCTCTCCTTCCATGCCGGCGCATGGGCGACTGCGGGTCCCGTTTTGATGAATCCCTTTTCGTCGCGTTCGATCTGAGGCGGCAACCAGTCTGTGCAGGGCATGGCGCCAATCATGGAAAAGACCGCTGGCGTTTCCACCACACGGCGCTCGTGGGTCGCTGTGTTCTCGAGCTCGACTGCCTCAAGCATTTTGTTGCCAGTCATTTTCCGAATCTTGGTGCGGCGCAGGAGCTCGATGTTTTCGCGTGCCTGCACGCGCCGTGAGAGATAGCTCGACATACTTTTCGAGAGATCGTCGCCGCGGATGACGAGCAACACTTTCGCCGCGCCCTCGGAAAGGAACATGGCGGCTTGCCCCGCCGAATTGCCACCCCCTGCGACAATCACTGTTGCACCGCGACAGAGCTGCCCTTCGAACGCTGTCGCGGCATAATAAACGCCCGAGCCTTCGAACTGCTCACGTCCCTCGGCGTCCAATCGCCGATAATCCGCGCCGGTCGCGATGAGGACGCATTTTGCACGCAGGGTAGCGGGGCAACCTTCGATTTGCAGGCTCGCGCGATATTCTTCGCCGTCGCGGTAGTCGAGCGAAAGTGTCTGCGCTGGCGTGGAAAATTTCGCGCCGAATCGATAGGCCTGAAGCTGTGCGCGATAGGTCAAGTCGCCGCCGCTAATTCCAGTAGGGAAACCGAAAAAGTTTTCGATCCAGGACGACGAGCCCGCCTGCCCTCCAGGCGCGTAGCTTTCCAGAACCACCGTTTTCAATCCTTCCGATGCCGCATAAACCGCTGCGGCAAGACCCGCCGGACCAGCGCCAACGATGGTTAGATCGCAGGCGATTTCGCTTTCATTCTCGTACGCCAGCGGGCGAAGCAATCCGGCCACTTGTGCGACTTCGCGCAGCGAGGGCCCGCGCAGTGGAGCACCGTTCGCGGTCAGGAGCGTCGGCAAATCGCGACTCGTTAGGTGCAGCCGCTGGCAGAGCGCCTGACCCTGTTCGCTTTCAAATTCGATCAGCCGATGGGGAATGCGGTTCTTATCGAGAAAATCGTCGAGCTGACGTCCCTCGCGCGAATCCCGCAACGCGATGATGCGCAGGCCGGCGAACTCACGGTCGCGCATCAACCGCCGCCGACGCATGATCAAAGCGTTGACGATGGGGCCGCCCAAACCCGGTAATTCGGCGAGCGCGCGCCGGATCTTTCCCGCCGGGACTTCCAGAATTTCGGCCTCTTCCGACTTTACGCGCGCAGTGGCCAGTGCGGAGGTACCTTGTAACATCGCAACATCACCGATGAAGTCACGCTCCCTGCCGGTGGCGAGAATTTGCTCGGTGCCTTCCCGCGCTTCGAAGACTTCGGTTTCGCCGCGCAGGATAACGGTCAGCCCGAGATCGCGTTGCCCTGCTTTGAAGATAAACTCTCCGCGCTGCAACGTGCGCCGCTTTCCCAAAGGCTCAAGCAGCGCGAGCTGGCGATCGTCGAGTTTCGGAAAGGC
>WNFQ01001951.1_pt1 | contig 14860 bp, 9 predicted proteins | sample 5400171 | NCBI WGS metagenome assembly WNFQ01 (sample SAMN13153356, study PRJNA577476) | soil metagenome | isolation source: 20 cm soil under Madrone tree | place: USA:California | collected 2016-06-14
TCACCGAAATACTTATTCCCACGGTGTAGTTCTGCGTGGAAGGCCAAATCGGGGCTCACGCCCGCGCCAGGGGAGTCCAGACTTGCATCGGGGTTTGGATCCTATTGGCCCACGCGTAGTAAGGGATAAACGTTAGCTGTACGGGACGCGATTTCCGCGGCGGCGCGTTATGCGAGAAATACAAACCGCTACGATCTGCTGATTCCTCGTATACAGCCCCGGCATGTCGCAGCACCAAGACTCCGCCCAGCAAATCTTTGTCAAAATTCTCATCGAATCTACCGCTCGACGCCTTGTCAGCACTGAGAGCCACATCCTTCAACGCCACGCCTTCGCCCTGATCGATTTGCTCCAGGCAGTACACCAGCGGTCCGCGCTGCACCGCTACTCTGCCGTTGTTCTCGGTAACTTGCGCGTTAGCCTCCAGGACTTGCGGCGCCATATTGAATTGCAGCGTCACCGTATCGCCTGCGGACCAGCGACGCCGAATCGGCAGATACTGGCCCGCCGTCGCGCCGGCGATCGCCTTCCCGTTAACAGCGACCTTCGCCGAATCCGTCCAGCCCGGAATGCGCAGAAAAAGCGTGAACTCCGCGGGCTCGGCCGGAGCAACTGCGATCTCCAAGCTGCCATCCCACGGATAATTTGTCTTCTGCAGGATCTTCAGCCCGGTGCCATCCTCGAGGTGCCAGTCCAGCAGCGAATTGTCGTACAGGTGCACAAAAACGCCCTGGCCGCTGGTGCTGTAGAAATATCCTGGCAGCGACGCCAAAGTGCGCTCCAGGTTCGGCGGGCAGCACGTCGTGTCATACCATTCGTTGCGAATCTTGTCTCCGCCCGAAGGATCAAACGCCAGCGGATTGCGATAGCAATACAGCGTGCCGTTCAGTGACATCCCGGAATTGACGCCGTTGTACAGCGCACGTTCGATGACGTCGGCGTACTTCGCCTCTCCGGTGGCCGCCAGCATGCGCCAGTTCCACATCATGTTGCCGATGGCCGCGCAGCTCTCCCCATACGCCGTCGCGTTCGGCAATTCGTAGCGATCCCCGAAGGCTTCGCCGTCGCTGCGCGCGCCCACTCCTCCGGTAACGTACATCTGCGCGGACACGAGATCCTTCCATAGCACATTCAGCGTCTTCCAGTACGTCTGGTCGCCGGTTTCCAGGTAATAGTCGGTCGCCCCGCAGCAGGCGTACATCGCGCGCACCGCATGCCCTTCCAGGTGCGTCCGCGAAGTGAACGGAATCCCACAGAAGTGGTACACGTAATTTTCAGGCTTAAAGTGAATGCGCGGGTCCCCGGCGAGGAGATATCCCGCCAGTTCCAGATGCCGCTTGTCACCGGTGAGCCGATACAACTCGACCAGCGCCAGTTCCATCTCCGGATGCCCCGAAAACAGCGGCTTCTTGTCTGCGCCGGGACCAAAACTCGGCAGCAAGAATTCGTTCACAAAACGGATGCCCGCGTCCAGCAACGTGCGGTCCCCAGTCGCGCGGTAATAAGCGATAGCACCCTGCAAGAGGTGGCCAATGTTGTAGAGCTCGTGCCCATGTTGCTGCGTCTTCGGCTCCATGCGCTGCGCCGCGTGCTCCTGCACGTAGTACGTGTTCAAGTAGCCGTCGGCCTGCTGCGCGGCGACAATTTCACGAATATCTTTGTCCACCACCGCGCGCAGCTCCGGCCGCTCGCCCGACTGCAATGCAAACCCGACCGCCTCAATCCATTTGTAAATGTCGGAATCCGCATAGACCGGGCCACGCTGCGTTCCCGCGCTCTTCCCGGTAAGCCGCCGGAAATTATCCATGCGCCCGTTGACTTCCAGCAGCTTGCCCATCGACGGAATGCTGCTGGTCACGTTGGTCTCGCGGCGCGGCGACCAAAATCCCGCCTCAATCGTCACCGCATGCAGCGGAACACTGTGCAGCATCGCATACGGCGACTTCGCCAAATTGAGAATCCCTTGGTCGCGCCAAGCCGGAGTTGCGGTCAGCGGAACAGAATTCTGCTGTCGCCCTCCGAGTGCGCCCGCGAATCCGCTCAAGAGCTTCGGCGCGCCGGGCAACACCGAAATCGCTGACGCGGACATTGCTGTGGAAACGAACTTCCTGCGCGAATATTTTCCCTTCACGTCCATGGTGGCCTCCCGACGCAACTCTTCGCTCAGACGGCGCACATCATAGCGCAACCGTGGGCGATGTAGCCGCAGCAGCTATGCAGGTACTTCTTTTCTCAGTACCCCTCTCTCAGTACTTTTTTCCTAGAAAATTCCGCTGTCACGGAGCCTGGCTCTCCTGTAGTATTTGGCCATCGGATGTCCCCCGTAGTGGGTCAAAAATGGCAAGCACTGACCTCTCCAGTTCCAGCAAGCCACACGTGCACAGGCGGGTGACGCTCCGCCAGCCGCTTCGCTGCGGATTCACCATCGTTCTTTGCTCCTGTCTATTTTTCGGCGCTGCGCAATGCCGCGCCCAGGCCGCCCAGGATGTAGCCGAAGCCGCGCGCCAGGAGCGCGCCCGCAAAGAGCAGGCGAAGAAGCAAAAGCACGTTTACACCGATGAAGATTTGCGCCGCGCGAAAATCCTGACCCCGGACGACGAAGCCCTTGTCGAGGCCAAGCGCAAGCAGCAGCCCGCTCCCGTCGAGGAACAGGCCCAGCCGCCCATCGACGCCGATACTACGCTGGCGCAACTTCCGCTCGGCGATATCGCGCGTCGTTACCGCAATGCCAAGCAGGCCGCGGAAGAAGTTGCGACTCCGTTCCACCTTCCGTTCGATGAGCCCATCTTCGCAGCTCCTATTATCTCAGTGCCGAAAGTCTCGCCTCCTCGCCCAAGCTTTTCACCGGCGCACGCAAATCTCGCTCTGGTTCATCCCGCGGCGGTAATCGCTCCAGCAGTCCCAAGCCCGGCGCCATTGCGCCGCCTCGACCCTTTCACGCGACGTCTCGCTCCTACCGCGCCTCCGCTGGTTTCGCGGATCGCGCCGTCTGCGCCGCAGTCAAGCGTCACCCCTCGGGTCGCTCCACCCTCTCCCGTGGCGAAGACTTCACCCTCGCTGCACACCGTCATTATTCAACCCGGCGATTCGCTCTGGAAGCTCGCGCAGCAAAACCTCGGCCATGGCTCGCGCTGGCAGGAACTTCTGGCGGCTAACCCTGGCATCGTGAACCCCACCCGCATCGCCGCCGGCACGGAAATCATGATACCCGCCAGAGTCACCGGCTTGAAATCCGACCTGAAGGCTACTGTTAAGCAGGGCGACACGCTTTCGAGCATTGCGCGAGTAACCTACGGCCGCGCCGCCGCGTGGCGCTGCATCGCGCAGGCGAATCCCGAAATCGCGGACGCCAACCGCATCTACGAAGGTCAGCAACTGCTACTGCCCTTCAACTGCAAGCAGTAATCTCCCAATTCCTCTCTGCGACTCCTCCGCGTCCTCTGCGCCTTTGCGTTGTTTTTTTCGCTGCTGACGCCCCATCAGCCATGAAGGTTGACGCTCGGCAAGAACTTCGGAGCTTTACGGACCTTCGTCGCCTGCTCAAACGCATACGCCAACCGAATCAGCACCGGCTCGCTCCAGGCCCGGCCAAAGAACGAAATCCCCACGGGCATGCCGAATACGAATCCCGCCGGAACGGTAACATTCGGGTAGCCTGCCACCGCCGCTGCTCCCGAGCTGCCCCCGCCAAAGTGGTCGCCATCGATCAAGTCCGTCAACCAAGCCGGTCCGCCCGTCGGCCCCACCAGCGCGTCCAGATTGTGCTTGTCGATCGTGGCGTCGATGCCCTCTTTGCGCGCCAGTTGATGGTTCTTTTCCAGCGCCTCGATGTATTCCTTGTCGCTGAGCGGCCCCTTGGCCTCCGCCTTCAAGAAAAAGTCCTGCCCAAAGTAAGGCATCTCTTTCTCGCGATTCTTCTCGTTGAACTCGATGATGTCCTTCAGTGTTTTAACCGGAGGATTAAATCCCGGGCGCGCCAGATACGCATTCAAGTCCGCTTTCAGCTCATACATGAAAACGGTCGATTCCGTCTCGCTCCACTTTCCTGCCGTTTCGATCTCCACCGGATCAACCAGAATCGCGCCCTCGTTCTTCATCGCCTCCAGCGCCGCTTCCATCACTTTGTCGACCGCGTCCATGAACCCGAGAGTCTTGCGCACCACGCCAATCCGCGCGCCGCGCAACCCGTCGGCCTTGAGAAAGTGAGTGTAATCCGTGAACCACTTTCCCTGGCTCCCCGCCGTCGCGCGGTCCTCGGAATCCACGCCGGTCAGCGCCCCCAGCATCGTTGCCGCATCGCGCACCGTGCGGCACATCGGCCCTGCGCCGTCCTGGCTATGCGAAATCGGCACGATCCCGCGGCGGCTCACCAATCCCACCGTGGGCTTGATCCCCACCAAACCATTCGCCGAAGACGGGCACACAATCGACCCGTCGGTCTCCGTCCCAATCGCCGCGGCGCAAAAATTCGCGGAAACTGCCGCGCCCGACCCCGAGCTCGACCCGCAAGGATTGCGGTCCAGGGCGTACGGATTCTTGGTCTGCCCGCCGCGCCCGCTCCAGCCGCTGGTTGAATGCCGCGAACGAATATTCGCCCACTCGCTCAGGTTGGTTTTCCCCATGATCACGGCACCCGCTTCGCGGAGCCTTTGGACTACAGTCGAATCCTTTGGCGGCTTCGACCCAACCAGCGCCAGCGACCCCGCCGTGGTCATCATCTTGTCGGCCGTATCGATGTTGTCCTTGATTAACACCGGAATCCCATGCAGCGGCCCCCGCGCTCCCTTCTCCTTCCTGTCTCGGTCCGAGGCCTCCGCAAGAGCCAGCGCGTCCGGATTCAACTCGATGACGCTATTCACCGCCGGCCCATGTTTATCAAGCGCCTCAATCCGCGCCAAATACTTCTCGGCAATTGCCCGCGCCGTGTACTTCCCCGCCTTCATCCCTTCCTGCAGCTCCGCAATCGTAATTTCCTCAAACTCAAACGTCGGCACGCCAGGCAAACTCTCCGGACGTTCGCGAGCTTCCACTGATTCCATTCTCATCACTGGCGCCACCGCCGCCGCTAAACCGCCCGCCAAACTGCTCCGCAGAAACGCTCTCCGCCCCTTTTCCGTTTTCAAAGTGCAGCTCCTCTCCTAAGATCGCCGCTAAAGCGCAGCGATATTACGACAAACGTGCTAGAGCGTAGATGTCATTTCTACGTCAATGCTGTCAGTCCGCGACCCTAGCTACGAAGCTACGAGCAGATGTAAACTGTTCTAAACCGCTGTAGAGGCGTACGTCATTTCGTAAGTTCATTCAAATTTCCGTATTAGCCCCGCGCGTGGATTCGATTTATTGCTTCTAGGAGTCACTAACCTACTCATTTTGCGGGACTTTTCACGGCGCAAAGGAATCCCTCGACTGGCCCTGCGATTGCCAACTATTCAGGTGCGTGGGCGCGCAGGTGGTGTGCGTTCCCATACAAGATTCCAACGGACCTTGCAATTTGCAGCTACCGCAGCCCTAGCTTGCGGAGGCAAAGCACGTTATATTTTGTCGCCCAATCACAAGGAGAAAACATGGACGTTCCGTTTCGGCCCTTCGTTCTAGCACGCGGCATTTCCCGGCTGGTTTTGCTGTGTGCTGTGCTTGTTGGTACGACCGCTGTGGCGCTGGGACAATCCACCGCAACTTTAGGCGGCACGGTGACAGACGCTTCGGGAGGTACGGTACCAAACGTTAGGGTCGTCGCCACAAACCAGGCGACTGACGTTGCATCCGTCACCCAAACGGACGCCGCAGGCTCCTATCTTTTCCCATCGCTTCCTATCGGCGTCTACCGCATCGAGGCGAGTTGCCCGGGTTTCCAGACTGCTGCGGTAGGCAACCTAAGGCTCGAAGTCGCAACGGCCGTCACTCAGAACATTCAGCTGAAGCTCGGTGAAGCTACACAAAAGGTCGAGATCGTTGCGGATGCGACGGTTCTCGAAACTAGCACTACGAGCATGGGCCAGGTCATCAACGAGAAGACGGTCCAGGACATCCCGCTAAACGGTCGCCACTTTACCGATCTCAGCTTACTGACGCCCGGCACCATCACCCCCCCTGCTAATGGATTTCTCTCCGCGCCGCTTCGCGGACAAGGATCTTTCGGTATCAATACCGCTGGCCAACGCGAGGACACCACCAACTGGCTGGTGAACGGTATCAATTTGAATGATAACGTCCAGAACCAGATCACCTTCCAACCGCCGATTGACACCCTCGCGGAATACAAAATCGACAACTCGGCTTTTCCCGCCGAGTACGGAAGGAATTCTGGCGCCATCGTCAATCTGGCTACCCGTTCCGGGAGCAACGCCTATCACGGCGAAGCGTTTGAGTTTTTCCGCAACAACGCCCTGGATGCTCGCAACTTTTTCAATCCCATCCTCACTAGCGGTGGGGCCGCAAATCTTCAGGCACCTTTTAAGCGTAATGAATTCGGCGCTGCATTTGGCGGGCCGGTCGTCAAGAACAAGGTTTTCTTCTTTCTTGCGTATGAAGGACTTCGCCAACACCAGAGCTTGACGGTCAACAGCACGGTGCCCAGCCAGAACCAACGTGCTGCGGTCACCTCGCCAGCCGTTCAGAAGCTCTTAGCCCTCGTTCCGGCTGCGAACTTCTCCCAGCCTACTGACGCTTCGACCAATTCTGCTGACTTTACCGGATTCACCGGCGGCACTTTGGCCAATGTCTCGATAAACCAGGGCTCCGCGGACATCGACGTGGAACTGCGGCAGAGTGATCGGCTTCATGCGTATTACGTTGTTCAGAAGGATCTCCGCCAGGAGCCCACCGCCGGAGGCGCTATCGGGGCCAACATCCCGAAATTCGGCGACACCCGCGATGGCTTCCGCCACTTGGCAACTCTTAGCGAGGACCATACTTTCGGGCCCACTCTGGCCAATACCGTCCGCATCGGCTTCAATCGCATCCATCTGACATTTACTCCCAACGGTTTGCTGGATCCAGCAGCTTTCGGCATCACGCTACCGGCCGGATCTCCAGTGGCCTCTGGGTTGCCGTTTCTTAACGTCGCTGGCGCCTTGGGCTTCGGCGGCCCGACTGGCGAACCTCAAGGCCGCGGTGACACGACCGGCGTCCTGAACGACACCCTTAGCTGGTTGAAAGGCCACCATTCCTTCGCCTTCGGGGGAGAAATCCGGCGCGCCTACAACAACAATATTGCCGAAAACGTGGGCAGCTTTACCTTCACTACACTGGGGAACTTCCTGGCGGACAAAGCAAATTCCTTCACCGATCAACTCGGCGCCGGCAACGACAAGATTCTGCAACCCTCCTACGACGTCTTTGCCCAGGACAGCTTTAAATGGAGACCCAACTTCACCATCAACATAGGCCTGCGTTACGCCTGGAACTCATCGCCATCAGAATCCGTCAATCGTTTCACGAATTTCGATCCCACGACGGGCACCCTTATTTCGTCTCCTCAGCCCTATAAAACGAATAACAAGAATTTCCAGCCGCGTATCGGCTTTGCCTGGGATCCTTTTAAAGACGGAAAGACCTCTGTCCGCGCGGCCTACGCCATCATGACGCAAGATCCGACGACCAATATCGTTACCGGGTTGAGCTCTAATCCGCCCTTTGCTCTGCCGCTTTCAGCCAGTTCCTCATTGAACCTCATCACGCTGGAAAATCCTTCTGCCGCAGTCAAGGGCGTCAGCTTGGGTCCGTCGGCTATCAACCCCAACTTCAACAACATGTATGCCCAGGACTGGAATCTGACCATTCAGCGCCAAGTCACCTCCACGCTCGGGCTTGAGGTAGCCTATGTTGGGCTGAAGGCCACTCATCTCCAGTTACTTCTGAACATCAACCAGCCATTCGTTACCGGCGGTCTGTACGGAACTACCAAGCCTTTTCCAACTCTTCCCCTCACCAGCTCGGTAATCCCTGCGCAATGCCAGGCCCCCAATCCTGCTTGTTCATTGAATAACATCAATCAGGTGAACGGCGTTGGCAACTCCAACTACAACGCCCTTTGGGTCACCGCCACCAAGCATTTCTCCCACGGTTTCGAGTTTCTCGCCTCCTACACTTACTCGAAGTCGCTCGACTATAACTCGCTCTCTACCGGTGAATCGCTGGTCATCCAAAACGCCTACAATCCGCGTGGCGACTATGGCCTCTCGGAATTCGATGTGCGTAACCGTTTTGTCCTCAGCGGCTTCTATGAACTGCCGTTCAAAGGCAACCGCCTCGTCTCCGGCTGGCAGTTCGGTATTGTCACTCAGGCGCAAAGCGGAAGTCCGCTGACTCCTGCGCAGGCGATCGGCCCGGGACCTGGCATCTCTATTACCGCGCGGCCGGACTTGCTTCAGCGCGTAACTGGTACCGGAAATCCGAGCCAATACTTCTCCAACGGGACCGTATGCCAGCGCTTCAACGGCCCCCTTTCGGGTGGGGCCCCCACGATTCCTGACTGCGCGGCGACTCCAAACGCTGCGTTTGCGATTCCTTGCACGTTCAGCGATGTACCGACGACTCCAGGCGGCAAGGTGTATCCGGTGATTGCCGGTTCATGTCATCCCGGCGGTCTCGGCCGCGATGCCATCATCGGCCCCGACTTCCTTAACACCGACTTCTCGGTCACAAAAAACACAAAAATCACCGAGAAACTCAATCTCCAATTCCGGACCGAGTTGTTCGACGTCTTCAACCATCCGAACTTCGGCAATCCGGTGCTCACAACAACCAGCGGATCGTTCGGGACAATCCAAGCGACGCGCTTCCCGACTGGAGATTTCGGCTCGGCGCGGCAAATCCAGTTCGCCCTGAAGCTTTTGTTCTAGCGACTGCCTAAGTCGGTTGCGGCGAGCGTGGGTGCGCCCCCCCTCGCTCCCTTTTTCAAGCCGCCGTTGCAGCCTTCTAGACAGGTTTGCTTTAGCCTTGTAAAGGAAGATGGAAGATATTATTATAGAAGGTGTATGGCGCTCAACATCAAGGATGCGGAAACCGATAAGCTGGCCAGAGAGGTCGCTGAGCAGGCTGGCGAGAGTCTAACCGAGGCGATCCGCATCGCTTTGCAAGAACGTCTCCAGCGCCTCTCCGGGCGCCAGCGCGCGACCACCCAGCGCGAGAAAATTTACGAAATTCTCCAGCGCGTGGATGCCCTACCCCGCCAGACCGATCTAACCGACGATGAAATCCTCGGCTACGACGAACACGGGATTCCCCGCTGACTTGGCTATGGTAATCGACAGTTCCGCATTAATCGCCATTCTTCTTAATGAAGCGGAGCGCGAACGCTTTTTGGATCTGATTCTCGAAGCTGAAAGCAGACTTCTTTCAGCAGCCACTGCGGTAGAAGCAGGAATCGTACTCGAGTATCGCTCCTCGCCAATCGCCATTCGGGAGTTCGATCTTTTCTTACACCAGGCCGGCATCGAGGTCGTCTCTTTCGACGCCAATCAAGCTGACCGAGCGCGCATCGCTTACCGCAAGTATGGAAAAGGACGCCATCCTGCCGCACTGAATTTCGGAGATTGCTTCACCCACGCCCTCGCCACTGTTTCGGGAGAACCCGTTCTAGCCAGAGGAAACGAGTTCGAGCGGGCGGGCCTCGACGTTTGCAAATGAACCATCGCCTATTGCTGGTCCTTCATCGCTGTATTTTTCGCTAGAATAGAACGCGAGGAACTCGCATTGATCCATCGCCACGTCTTTCACAACGACAGCCTGCTGCCCATCGAAAAAGTCCGCCTGTCGCCTGGACAGGCCGGCCTGATCTGCGGCTGGGGTTTGTTCACCACGATCCGCATCTCGCGCGGCGAAGCCTTCGCGTACGAGCGCCACTGGCGCCGCCTCGAAAAAGACGCCGCCCTCATCCGCCTCCCCATGCCCTACACCGCCGCCAAAGTCCGCGTGCATCTCCGCGAAGTCATTCGCGCCAACAATGTCACCGAAGGCTGCGTCCGCATCTATCTCGTCTACAATCAGGTCGGCTTCTGGCGAAGCGACGAGCCGCAGCCGCAAGTCGACCTCATCATCTATTCCGCGCCGCTCCCCGAATACCATGAACCGGTCCGCCTCGGCCTGCGCGCCCACGGCCGCCACGCCGCCGCCCCCCTCGCCGGAGTAAAAAGCATTTCCTGGCTTCCCAACGTCTGGGCCGTCGCCGAAGCGCAAAAGGAAGGCTTCGACGAAGTGGTTCTGCTCAACGAGCGCGGCGAAGTCGCCGAATGCACCGCCGCCAACATTTTCGCCGTCAAGAACAAGAAGATTTACACGCCGCCGCTAAATTCCGGCTGCCTCGAAGGCGTCACCCGTGGCATCCTCTCCGAGATCGCTCCCGAAGCCGGCATCAACGTCGTCGAGCAAACCCTCCGCCCCGAAGATCTGTACTCCGCTGACGAAGTCTTCATCTCCTCCACCAATCGCAACATCATCGGCGTGGGCGAAATCGCCGGCCACAAAATCGCCGCCGCCCCCGGCCCCATCACCCTCCAGATTGAAGATCTGTTCGTCACTCACGTAACCGACTACGTCACGCGCCGCCACGCCGCCACTTCCCGCTAGCTCACCGCCTCGCCAACTGGCGCAACGCCACCGCCTATGGTGTACTTGTCTTTGCAACCTTTCGGGCCTTCTTCACACCGTGCCGAACTCGTTTCCAGATAGCACCACGACTGCTGCCGCGCCACCAGACTGGCGCGCAGACGCCTCATGGCATTCCTACGCAGTTCGCGTCCCCCGCCGGCCCTCCACAAGATCCCTGGTCCTCGCCTGCCTGCTATTTCTCCTGACCCTCTGCACCTGCCTCGTCGCCGGCACGCATTTCGCCGCCGCCTACGCCAACAACGAAGCCGTCTCCTGGGACGAATTTATTCACGCGTTCACGCTCGCCTATCGTCACCCGCTCGCCCTGGCCGCCGGACTCCCTTTCGCGCTTACACTGCTTGCGATTCTCCTCGCTCACGAACTCGCCCATTTTTTCGCTTGCCGCCACCACCACATTCACTCCAGCTATCCTTTCTTTATTCCCTTCCCAACGCTGATCGGCACGCTTGGCGCCTTCATCCTCATCCGTTCTCCCATTCGCACCACACGCGCACTGTTCGACGTCGGCGCGTCCGGACCGCTTGTCGGCTTCCTCGTCGCCGTTCCCGCGCTGGTCTACGGCATCGTCCACGCCAAGTTTGTCCCCGGCCTCGCCACGCCAGCGGATAACAAGATCATCCTCGGCGCTCCGCTCGTCCTGCATCTTCTCGCGCCGATTTTTCACCATGGCGCTAACGCCGCAAACCTCCTCCTTCATCCCGTCGGCCGCGCCGCCTGGGTAGGCCTGTTCGCCACTTCGCTTAACTTGCTTCCCGCCGCGCAACTCGACGGTGGCCACATCCTCCGGTCCGTCAGCCAGCGCGCCCATCGCGTCTGCTCGGTCCTTCTTCCACTGCTCCTGATTTTTCTCGGCTTCCGCTTCTGGCCCGGCTGGTACATCTGGGCCGCAATGCTCATCGCCATCCGTTTTCTCCGCTCGCTTCCCATCTACAAGCCCGAAGGGCTGGACTCCCGCCGCCTCGCCGCCGCTTTCCTCTCCCTCCTCGTTTTCATCCTCTCCTTCATGCCCGCCCCCTTCCTTGAGTAGCGCAATTCCTCTACGGACTCTGTGCTCTTCCCTCTGTGCCCTCTGTGTGAAGCCTTAATCTTTTTCGGGCCGCGAAATCTCTCGACGTGGGGCAGCCATTTCTGGCTGTCCGCCGTGCTCGTCTCTGCGCCCCTTCACGTCCTCAGCACCGCTGCGTTAGCTTTTCTCTTCTTCTTCCCCAAATCTCGCACTATCATGCCCCTCGAATGCCCTCCCTCCTCCGCACCCTCCGCGAACGCGACCTCTTCCTTCTCTTCATCGGCTCCGTCATCGGCTCCGGCGTTTTCCTCACTCCCGGCCTGATCCTGCGCCAGCTCGACGGCTCCGTCGGCTATTCCTTCCTTGTCTGGATCGTTGGCGGCTTCCTCTCCCTCCTCGGCGCGCTCACCTACGCCGAACTCGCCGCCGCCAACCCTGAAGCCGGCGGCCTCTACGTCTTCATTCGCGATGGCTTTGGCCGCATGTCGGCCTTTCTCTATGGCTGGTGCCTGTTCCTGGTGATTGCCAGCGGCTCCGTCGCCGCTCTTGCCCGTGCCTTCACCCGCTATCTCGCCGAAATCATTCCGCTCACTCCGCTCGAAGCCACCCTCGTCTCCGTCGCCATGATCGCCGTGGTCACCGCCGTCAACGTCTGGGGCACGCGCAAAAGCTCCGACCTGCAAAACTGGACCACGCTCATCAAAGTTGGAATCATCGTCGTCCTGAGCGCCGTGCTGCTCTCTCTCGGCCATCACATTCGCGAAATTCCCGCCTCACTCGGCTCATCGCAAACCGGCTTCTCCCTACTATCGGGCTTCGGTTTAGCTATGATCGCCGTGCTCTGGGCCTACGAAGGCTGGCAGTTCGGCACCTACAGCGCCGGAGAGGTTATCGAGCCACAAAAATCTTTCCCGCGCGCTTTCCTTCTCGGCTCCCTGACGCTCACCGGCCTCTATCTCATCGCCATCGTCGCCTATCTCAACGCCCTCGGCCCCGCCGCAGCAACCGCCAGCGAAGCCATCGCCGCTACGGCCGCCACCGCCGTCCTCGGACCCTGGGCCGGACGCGCCATCGCCTGCACCATCCTCATCTCCACCTTCAGCGCCGCCAACAGCGTAGTCCTCACCGCGCCGCGCGTTTTCTACGCCATGGCCAACGACAATCTCTTCTTCAAAAAATTAGCCGAGGTCCACCCGCGCTTCCACACCCCAGCGAACGCCGTCGTCACCCTCGGCGTCTGGTCCGCAGTCCTGGCCAGCGCCGGCAAATTCGCCGAACTAATCGGCGGCGTAATCTTCATCGGCTGGATTTTCTACGGCCTAGGCGCCGCCGCAATCTTCCCCATCCGCCGCGCCACCCAAGGCAAACCAATCCCCTACCGCGTTCCCGGTTATCCGTGGACCCCCTTAGTCTTCGTCCTAGCCGCCGCCGCCATAGTAGCCAACGCCATCTACCTCGCCTTCCACGACCCCGCCCAATTCATCCATCTCAAAATCGCCATCATTCTCTTCATCCTAGGCCTCCCCGCCTACCTCTTCTGGCGCCGCCCCTCGTCCGCGTCACCGTTGTAGTGGCCAGTGTTCAGACTGGCCAGCCGACAGGCGACACGGTGCCGCCCGTTTCCTGAAGGATCTAAGAGTTCTCAGACGAACCTGCCCTAGCTGTAGCGGCGAATTTCGCGACCCGCCAGGCGCTGGAAGCCCCACCGGTGCCCACCCTCCCATCTCAATGAAGGGATACACTTCCGCCCGCACGCGGGGTGTTTTTGCGCAAGGCGAACGAGAGCAGGAACATCAATCCGGCGGAAACGGCAAGCACCCAGTAAGTGTCAATGTACGCCAGCGCGGACGCCTGCGCCCGCACGCTGGCGTAGAAGCGCGCGAGAGCCTGTCTCTGTGCATCCGGCAGGCTCAGCCCCGCCCGCGCCAATTGATGCGCCAGGGCGCTGAGCATCGCCTGAAAGTTGGGATTCAGCGGCGTTGCTTGCTCCGCCAGTCTTCCTTGATGAAACTGAGAACGCCGCGCAAGTATCGTGGTCACCAGGGACGTTCCCACGCTGCTCCCGATGTTGCGCATGAAGTTCACCAGGCCCGCAACGGCATTATTCTTCTCTGGCGCGATGCCCGCGTACGCCGCCGTCGAGGAGGGAATGAAGATGAATCCCAGCGGCACATACTGCAGGATGCGCAGCCAGGTTGCCGCGCCGAAACTCATTTGCAGGTCGATTCTCTTCGTGGATAGATACATTGTACACATCAACGCCAGCCAGCCGAACGCGATCAGGCGGCGCGCTTGAAATCGGGTTGTCAGTTGCCCGACCAGCGGCAACTCCATGAGCAGGACCGCGGCGGCGGCGGACATCACGATTCCCGCCTTTTCGGCCGTGTACCCCATCAGTGTTTGCAGGAATTGCGGCATCAGCACAGTGGATGCGAACGAAATCGCGCCGACCATGAACATCATGGTGTTGGCCGTTGCGAAATTTCCATTCTTGAAAAGGCGCACGTCCACAATCGGCTCCTTCTGAAACCACTCGTAGACCACCAGCGCGATCAGGCACGTCGCGGCGACCACGGTCAACGTTACGATGAAATTCGACCCCAACCAGTCGTCTTCTTGTCCCTTATCCAGCAGGATTTGTAGCGCTCCCACACCCAGGGCCAGCAACCCGAATCCAATGTAATCCACGCGTAGCGACTTCCCCTTGAGCGCCTTGAGGTACGCGGGATCCTCGATCAACCGGTACACCAGCAACAAGGCGATCACTCCCACTGGAAGATTGATGTAAAAGATCCAGCGCCAGGAGTAGTTGTCCGTGATCCATCCCCCGAGCGTCGGCCCAATCGACGGCGCAACAATCGCCGTTACTCCGTACAGCGAAAATGCCAGCCCGCGTTTCTCCGGCGGAAAAGTGTCCGCGAGGATCGCTTGCGCCATGGGCTGCAAGCCCCCGCCTCCCGCTCCTTGTAGCACGCGCGCCAGCAAAAGAAATCCCAGGCTCCAGGCGATTCCGCAGAGCAGCGAACTCAGCGTAAACACCACGATGCAAATCATGAAGAAGCGCTTCCTTCCGAGCATGCCCACGAACCATCCACTGATCGGAAGAATGATGGCGTTCGAAACCAGGTAGGAAGTGAGTACCCACGTGCCCTCGTCGCCGCTGGCCCCGAGATCCCCCGCAATGTGCGGCAACGCTACGTTGGCGATGCTGGTGTCCAGCACTTCCATGAACGCAGCCAGCGA
>WNFQ01001953.1_pt2 | contig 14856 bp, 19 predicted proteins | sample 5400171 | NCBI WGS metagenome assembly WNFQ01 (sample SAMN13153356, study PRJNA577476) | soil metagenome | isolation source: 20 cm soil under Madrone tree | place: USA:California | collected 2016-06-14
TTACAGGACCATTCTACCGCCGAATGCTGTACCAAATACCCGTTTGTGCCGGTGTCCTTGTTGGTTCTTGTCTTACACATTAAACCAGTCACAAGGGATCCAAACTGTTCGGCTGCTAGAACCCGGAAAAGGTAGTGATCACTGGTCGCCTCTTTACACGAGTTTGTCTGGCAAGATACAGCGACAATCATATTTTCAGGGCAGCATATTAAGGGATACCTCCGCAAATCGCAATTATCCCCGCTATATGTGCGGCATGATTAATTGGGGTCAGGTGCAGTGTAGTGGCCGTTTGACTCGACATCGTCTTGACACCCTCAGTCGAATCTCTAGAGGGAGATTGATCAATTCGATCATGATATGTGTCTCATGCGCGCTCAATGTAGTCACTGGAACACCAATACCACGGGTGACCGTCTTTAGGTCAGACTCTACTGCAAGTACCGACCAAAAGCACGTTATCCGCTGACATAGAAGTCATCACGCCTGGCGGTAACACGACTGCTGTGCCAAATTCCCTGGTCCAGTAGCCGTCCTTCAACGCCATCGACCCGTCGTTCTCCAACGATAGTAGCGGTTCTTGGAAGCTTTGGAAGACGACGTTCAGGAGTCCGACTTCAAATGGCCCAAATTTGATCGCGACCCAAGGCTCTGACATAGTAGAACCGCTGATACAGTATGACTTCAGGATTTGATCCTAGTTTCTTCCTTCGTTATGTCAACGTTGACTGCATACTCTTCCTTTGATCAGTGGTCTACCGCGGAGTATGGGTTTCACAAGATTCAGCCTTGCAGGGGATCTCGGACCATCGTTGTAAATGCTTCAATAGACAGCAAAGCTAGTAGGCCAAATCGAGTTTGAACCATACATCTCGATACGCAATGTTTTCGGGCCCGAACTACACGTGCCTATAATTCAACGGCCTTGACTTGGGCAATAGGCAGGCTGTTGTTACTGCGATTGCGAAATGCATCAACTGCCAGTAAGGCAGAGGGCGATTCTGTCGCCCGGAGGCATGTCTGTGGTAAGCCTCCTCGCCCGACCACCCACGGCAGATGCCCTGGCCCCGGCAGTACAGAGTACTCCTCCAGCACATGGTGCCCCTTCATCACATGGCACTCTAAACGCCATAGTTTATGATTGGGCAGCCCGCATCCATGCGAAGAAGTTCGAGCTTGGCCACGGCTACGCAGTTCTGGGTTCTGATCCTTTTCAGTGAGGTCCCAGGCGATCAAGAGCACTAACGAACATGTCCCTCGTTCGTCGGCGCACATTGCGCGTTCGTGAACAGCCACACAGATCAATGTGTGAATTGCAGGGATCAGGAAGAGCTTGTCGTCAAAAGTTTCGTGCACATCAGTCGGTACGCTTAACTGTCTACCCCGGTTTGCTCATTTTAAGACCCCCTAACGCGTCTCTCATTTTATCAGGTCGATCGAATTCCGGCCCTGATTGATCGGAGAGACTCGCAACTCCGGGGGTCATTAATACTTTAAGCTTTAACACTGGAGCCTGAAGCTCACTTCCCGATTGCTGGAGAGCCCACCATCACGTTATTCACGGCAGCCCGTGCTCGCCAGGTGCAGGCCTGGAATCTTTGAAGAACAATCTGATCGAAAGGAGTTGTTTTTCTGTGCTTGAAACCTTTTACGGTGTAGAATAGGTGAGAAATCTGGTACGCCGTCGTTTCGTCCGTTTGTTGGAATGCGTTTCGGAAGGGGTTATATTACACGACTTGACCGATGTAGTATCCGATAGCTGAGAACTTGAAGTCTGATCGATATGTCCGCCTTGCTTGTGGTCTTGAAAGACTCTTAACCTTATCCGCGACCATTCGATCGGTCCTCTGCAGCCAGTCAACATATGTACTTTCAATTTCACGAGTCCTGCAGGGTACTGCAAAGTAGCCCAGTGCCTTTCTATGCACCCAATCTGACACGTACGAGTGAGTCATGCCAGTGACGGCCTGCGAGGATGCACGAATTTTCTGTGGAAGTTCAATTAACTTGTTTGCCATCGCGAACTTTTTTGAGTTATACCCCAGGATCCGTTCGGCTTCCCGTGGCCAGACGTTTCGAGGCGTGCAAGTCGCACGAACCGCAAAAAAAAAGAAGTCAACTCAAAAAAAAGCACTCACATAAGCACTGCCCCGAGCGCTATGAGGGCTGCCATTGCGGCCAGTGACTCATCGCCACTTGCTCAGTTAATCATGTCTGATCGGTCTATCATAAAGCCGAAACTTCACTGAAGTGACTGAAGTTCAAGCTTTCGGATATGGCAAGGACATCCACGAGCTGAGGAGTATCGAACGGATATTGCAAGTTCCGAAAGATCGTCTCCCATCAAAGTTTCCGAAAGCCAGCTAAGAGCCAATTCACATTCAATACCTTTGTTCGGGCAACCAATACTAAGGCCAAAGGATAAGTGTGAGTGCCTTCTTCCTCTATACTTGGCTCCTCTGCCAACCTTCAATCCTACATGTAGATTTTGCCGATAAGGACCTCCTGATGTTGTTCTGGCCATGTATGCAGCTCGTTGGTGAAAACACATCTAAAGGAAAGAACCATGAGGACCAGAAGAAACAAGCAGTATTATCTCTTACTGGTGACTCGAAGACCTGACCTCCATGTTGAAGGGAAAGGTGCGAGTATAGGATGATAGATAGTCTCTAATGAGAGACTCAATAGAAATAGAAGAAAGAGAGTACGACGAGACTTAGCGGCGGCGACGGGGGTACTGAATGCATGACGGATTGGCTCGGGTGCGATGTATTCACGGCGACGGTGGTACTCGAGAAACGGACGCTAAGGCTTTGCGAAACACGGATGGAATAAGATGGATGATCATGAAGCCCAGAGATGGGGCTTAAGTACAGGATAGGCAAGCAACAAGATATTGATGTAGGCTTTGCAGAACAGGGGTGCAGGGACGGCGACTGTGGGTGGGATTCGGACTTTGGTGGTTTGGTGAGCTGGCACTGGTGGCATTTGTCAATATACTGCTTGACGACTTGCTCGAGCAAGGGCCACCAGAAACAGTCGACGAGCATGATGCGGCTGTGGCCGAGTATGTCGTGAGTTTTTAAGTCACAGAAACTTGGATGGAGAGGCATTAGTGGGTAGGGATGTAAGCTGATGTGTCCGTGCGTGCAAGAAACCAGAGAGCTTTGAATAATTGATTGAAGTCGGTATGATTTGCTCCACACGAAGAGTGGATGTTTAATATTTAATGATCATCAATACCATATTTGAGCTCGCTATGATCAATCCCGATTATATCAAGTAGACGATAGTCATTGCAATGGACTACATCTGTAGCGTGATCAGGCCTTATCATATCCATCGTCGAATCTCCGTCCCGGCGGAGCCAATAATCCCAAATCATAGTTGTGCACTTTTTCTGATAGCGAGCGGAGCTCGGCCTCGGTAGAGTTGGCAAGTATCAGCTTGAGATCTGAGACGAACCTCTGCTTCGGTAGGAAAAAGTTGGGATGATAAGACCACACACGCACATCGCACAGGCATCTTAATAAAGGTCTTCAACATCTATGAGCTTGTTCTCCATTGCACGAAGGTCCTCATTTGACCGAGCGTGCTGCTGTGAAACGTCATCCCTCTCACGGATGACGTCAAGGTCAGGGCCGCGTATGCAGAGTGGTATCGTCGGTATTGAGAGCCGGGTTACGTCGGTAGGTGTCAGTAGGTGTAGTAGGGGACGAGATTGTAGCATATCACGTGGACATGCGCCTCTTGACCTTGTCGTCGACACGGGACTTGCCGACATTTTTCTCTGGTTTGGGTAGTTCTGTCGCTGGATTTGGGCCCTTGTAGGTTGAGGCTTTGCTACGGATCCATTGTCAAGAGTGTCAAGCAGTTGTTAATCGTGATAGGCTGGGGACGGCGCAAGTCGGATGAGAACACTCTCGCTCCGACCAAATTTATATACACATCCAGGTAGTCAAATCAACTCGATCGGCTAAGCCTAAACACAACTGCTAAGTACTATTTTTTATCCAAACTTCCAACTTCCAACCCTAACACATATTGATCCACCTTTCCAGCCCATTCGCCATTGGCAGTATCACCTTCAAACTTTTGCAATCTGAAAGTAGATGCCATGTCTGACGGCACAATAAATATGAAACGCCACGTCCTTTTATCAGTAGGACGGAGACCTGCAGGCAGTGTATCGTATTTGAGCCAATTTTGTATACGCTTCAGACCCGAGACAACAATAGGGTGGTCACTATTCATCGTGATTTGAATACAGGTGAGGACATCCTTCGGTTGGTAGATGATCGAATCGACGGCCGGAAAGTTGGGAGCTGAAGGTACCAGATGCAGTGGCTCTTTGTCCTCAACCACAGTCCTGATCTTGGCAATGACTGCCGATTCCTGAAAGGTGAAACGTGGAATGGGACTACGATACGTCCACACCACTGATTTAGAGTCGGCCAACTGACGCATTGTCAGGACCTCGTGGCTTTTGATGTTATCCAAGTGCGTCAATACCTGCCTTTCGAAAAGATGGCCCCGGAGCGTCGCTGCATCAGGCACCCCTGAAATTGAATGGTAGATGGCAGCGGCCGCGTCAGCTTCGCGAATTTGGTATTGTTGCAGGAGCAAATCCAACGCCCACGGCGAGACTGCATCAAAGTGGTATTTTGAGAGGGACCGGGATTCATCGGCTGGACAAATTTGAAAAATAGTGTGCAAGACGTCGGAGTTACCGATTCGAGACGACCATAACATCCGCATGAAATCGGCCGTCTCCTTTGCAGCAACTATGATACGCCCCTTGACCCTCTCCACGTCCGTCCGATTCCAACCTAGCCACGGAGTGGGAAGCATTAAAGCATCGACGAGGATTGTAGCCGAAATACGAGGTCGACTCCCTCAGTAGCTCGACAGAGATATCATAGGGATGAAGGAATATCCTAAAGAAATGCATCAGTCGAGACTTGAAAGAAGAAATGCTAGGACCAACCCAGTTAGGAAAAGCTCCTGGGGCGACCATAGATCAGTTGCAAGTTTGGCAAAGATTGTTTCGTAATCTGATTCTGCTTGCCATATCCATTTTTGATTTACGCCTCTTGGGGATGTTGCAACAATAATCTGCACTGAGGGATAGAAGAGGAATTCTTTGGGTTCGCAGTCCCCTTTGTCGCCGTCGACAAAGGCCATGATATGTGTTTTTGGATTTTCTAATGGCCAATCCCGGACCGCCTCAACACCGTTCTGGGCGACATGATAGACAGTTCCTCCCTTGGTTTGGTAAAGGAAAGGGCAACCTTCTATCAGACACTCAGTGATCCTAAGGTAGAGATACACGGTCTTGCCTTGATATCGGTAAGACTGGTTAGATCCTGTGAAACAAGGAGACAAGGACCTCACCCGTTCCAGGTTGACCAGTAAATATCACCGAACCTGCGCTATTTTTTTGACTTTTATTGATCAGCTCCGAGATATGATTATACTCTTGACGACGGAGAAGTACTGGAGGGAAGCGCTGATGCTTGGCCTCGAGCCCGAGAGTAGAGAAATCCAGATAGGTGAGAGTGAACGGGAAGAGTGAGCCGATTTCATCATGATCGCCCTCGACGCTTGCCCCCGGTGGCAAAGCTCCGCCTTCAACGATCGGCTGAAGGCAATCAAGCTTGACACTTAGGACATTATGCTTGCTGGCATTGTACTCCGGGGAGTTACGAACCGGGTTTCGATCATTCAGGCGACTTTGCAATTTATCATAATGAGCTCGAGTGATTTTCACCGTTCGGAAAAGTTCCTCTTTAAGGTCCTTTTTATTCCACATCTTTGAGTGAAACTCCTTTGACCAGGAAACGGCCTCCAAATCCCTAGCATCAGACAAACGCCGTCGCTTGAGACTGGGTTGATCAACGGCACCAGGTAGACCGACGAAAACGTGGAGACGGTCACTGGGAGGTGGAGAAGGCCATACTTCAAGGATTTTTTTTCTTGCGCTCAATGGTTGTTCATTAGGATCGGGCGGATATTGGATACCATGTGTCTTCAAGTTGTTCTCCACCTCACCAAGATCTACATCAACCTGCGAATGTCATAAGTCCGCAGAGGCCATTCATTACACCAATGTCCACATAGAGATCATGTAGCGCACCTTTGTGAGAGTGAGGGTTGGGGCATCGACCCCTAGAAGAAGGTTGCTCCACTTGTCTTTAATTTGCTTCTTTAAGGCATAAATGGTACTGTTGGGTGAAATGGTGACGGTAAAGATATCACGATGGCCTTCAATATAGCCCCAAAGTTCGGTCATCGGGTTGCAAAAGGCTGGGGTGCTTGCGAGTTGGTCGTGGAGGTATCGTGGAAAGTGCAAGTGCAAAGAGTTAGTCATTGCCGTATTGTGGAGTGGGCTTACAAACGACACGACACGATAAGTCCATACATTGGTCGTCGGTCTCGGTCTCGGGCAAGAGATGGATGTCAGTATATTAACGACGCACTGAGTCGCCACTGCCGCATCTCTCAAATCAACCGTCATGACTCTCATTCTCGTGCGTTGACTACTGGTTTTCGTTACGTGCGAGTGACGCCACAACCCGTTGATTATTAGGTTACTGGTGCATCTGGCTTTATTGGCCCTCACGTTGTCGATGAGTTACTGAGGCAAGATTACTCTGTTCGAGGGTACGTGTATATCTATTCTACATTTGCACGGTACACTTACGTGCCCGCGAATGTTGTTAGTGCGGTGCGAAGCCACAATATCGCACGCATAAGCAAAAGCTACGAATCCTTCGGCGACAAGTTCACCACCACGGTTATCGATGACCTGGTCACCTCGGACTTCTCAGAGGCCGTGAAAGGTCCCTGTCGCTCTAACCTCCTCTAGTGCTGAAAGCTGAATGTATCTCAGGTGTCGATGCCATTGTCCATGTCGCATCCCCGCTCTCCGATGCAGCCAGCCCTCAAAAAACCGTCGATGTGCGTGGTGGTCATAACTGGTTGAAGTTCTCTTCTCTCTGACGTCGAGGAAAACCTCTTTTGTAATGTAGTCCGCCGTCTCTGGTACCACGCGTATCCTTCATGCGTAGACGAGTCCTCGAACACATCCAGGAACTATTTCATAATGGACCACCTAGCGAAGATGGTTTCTGGAGCCGGTGGGCACAGATGGCGATTGGGTCAGCGGTTGAAAGAGGCTTGCAGAGATTGGGGACGAGGAAGGTGGCGAGCGTGAGATCGAAGGGAAGAATGGGCTCAATACCATGGGCCATGTAAAACGGGGGGTATTTGAGTCCGGTGGACTTGCGTGTGATTGCCACAACGCGAACACACTCCGTGACAATGACGCCACGGGACCACTACCACAATGTGTCGCCGTGCTCACGGCGAGTGCGTCAGCGTTCGAGGGAATCTGACTGCAGGGCACGCGACGTCCTTACAATGTTGCACAAGGGATATTCACCTCTGAATCTGGTGTTGTGTTTGCTGCGTGTAACCCTTCCCACTGGGAAAGCACATCCAATCACCACAACCACTACACCTAGCCTCATTTGCACCTCTCAGATACCGCGACGCGACACTTCTTCAAGCCATATCATTGTGAATTCCTTGGGACATCGGCTATATTTCATTGTATTATTCATCTACTGTACTTACGCCCACCAGTATCCTTGCCATTACCCTTGTTCGGTTGACTTCTCTTTGCTGCTTGCAATAATCATATTCAAGGTACTGTGCGGACGGCGCACAGCATCTGCTGACTACTATGGCCTGTTCAAGTCTGAGAACCACATGCCCGAATGAGTCTTGGAATGACTCGTACGGTTGATCCGGTGGGCCCGGCATAGATGGGATGACAAACAAATGAAGCAATCGCAAGGAGCACCCCCCGACTACTGTCGCTCATTATGAGGGTCACGAGTATCCACCTCGGTATTGTACCTGCATGCGGATAACTGAAGTGGGACCCCTAATTCGGGTTATAGATCATACTCCGTACTGACTTTGAGAGTAAACACTTTCTTTTGCCTGTCCTGTACAGCTCAATACAGACTAGTTCTCATGTTCGAGACAATGTGCGCGAAATGAATGACAGATACAGACGATCGATTACCCGCGTTCCCTCAAATCAGGGTTCATATGTTCATTGTCCATAAGATCGCGTAAGACGCCGCACGTATGGTCTGACCATACACCATTAGTACAAAGGAGAAAGGAAGTAGGAAGACCATCGCTGAAAGGGTCCGGTGCATCTGCCGGAGAAGGATGGTAGACGGCCGCGGGCCGCCTCAGATCACTCCACCGCCGCATGACCTGGTGGCGAAATCCCTGACGAACGCACGCGTCATCATTAAAAGTCAAATAGTGAGCACTTTCAGTATCATCGTATTATATTCTTTATCATAATGCTTCCGATGCGGTGCTGAATGTCCCGGTCGCCGTTGGCAGCTAGTTCAAGTTCATGCTCCGAGTCACCAATGCACCAATGTGCATTCAAGGGTCCCTTCTCATCAAGAATCGCTGCGCAGCCGAGCGTGATTTTGCGCCCCACTGCCATGTATCGAGGGGTTGGCTGTGCAAGCGAAAGGCGCAAAGACTTAATCGAATGCTTCCTGGTCTCATGACATCTCCATCGCACCCCTCGAAATTACCGCCGCCTTGACAGGTGAGATACATCAATGCAGGCTGCCTTGAAGGGACTAGAATTTGGCTAGATCGATTCTATACAAGTGAGCGCCCATCCCAAGTTGAGGCAATAACCCCATAAATGATGTTCAAGCCCTATGACATATATCCATTTCAACGAGATATCAATGATGCGCCCGCCCTTCTACTAGTAAAGGTATCCGGTCTTTTGCATCGCCGTAGGCGGAGGCCGCGGGGCTACTACAGAGACGTGGCTTCTATGGAGAGCCCTTCAAGGTATAAATAGCCTCTCATTCTCGTTCAGAACGTCTTCATCCCAGCTCCTTACACCACTCTAGTAGTACACATTCAATATGTCTCACTTCCTCATTTCTGGTGGACAGGGCGGCGCAACCCAAGGTGCCGTCGCCCCAAACCGCCTCGAGATCAATGACTTGATCAAGAACACGGATCAGTTCTCCTTGTACATCCAAGCTCTCAGTAGGCCGCTTTCAAGTCCACTAACCATCTGACTAGTTCGCTAACTCCCAAACAGCTGCAATGTTTAATACCCCTCAGAACAATCCACTTTCTCAATTTGGTATTGGCGGAATACACGGCCTCCCTTACGTGCAGTGGGAGGGTTCCGGTGGCACCCGCCCCGTTCAAGGGTCCCGATGGGGCGGATATTGCACTCACGGAAATGTCCTTTTCCCGACTTGGCACAGGCCCTACGTGGCTCTCTACGAGGTTCGTACCTGATTATGAGGTCTTACTCACACCATACCACCTCACAATATTGATCGAATTACACAGCAAGTGATGCAGCAGCACGCCCTTGACATTGCTCAACAGTACCAGGATCAACAACGGTGGTCAACTGCAGCCCAGAACCTCCGAGCGCCCTATTGGGATTGGGCCACGAACAGCGTCCCACCTCCTGAGGTCATCTCTTTGCAGACCGTCGACATCATCACGCCCGACGGTAATACTACCACTGTGCCGAACCCCCTGTACCAGTACCCCTTCAACCCCATCGACCCGTCTTTCCCAGCTCCCTACCAGTACTGGCAGACAACGATCAGACATCCCGACAACCCCAATAGCCCAGACGCAAGTACTGATTCCCAGGCCCTAGCAGGGTATGAGTTTACTTTTTCCTGATCCAAGTGTCTCATTCTTTTCTCCCAAATCAAGTGAACTGTCGTCGGCCCAGAGTGACCTCACCCAAAGCACCTACAACCTTTTGACGCGTGTTAATACTTGGCCTGCTTTCAGTAACCACACGCCGGGCGACGGTGGTAGCTCTAGTAACTCGTTGGAAGCCATACATGACGAGATTCATGGTATTGTTGGCGGTCAGATGGGTGACCCGGCCGTTGCCGGTAGGTTATTTATGCTGCTGGATTGGATTATTAGGTAATGCCAGTGACTGACGCGATTACCTTCAGGATTCGATCCTATTTTCTTCTTGCATCACTGCAACGTTGACCGCATGCTCTCTCTTTGGGCCGCAATTAATCCCGGAGTATGGGTTTCGAAGGGTCCGGCCGAAGGGGGGACCTTTACTATTACTGGGAGCGCTTCTGTCGACGCCCATACTAGTACGTGAAATGATCCTCAAGTACATCGTATCTTGGTACTCACGGATTGTAGCCCTCACGCCCTTCTGGGAGACGCAGACGACGTACTGGGTTTCATCGCAAACCACTGCGACTGGAAACCTTAAGTACTCGTACCCTGAATTCAATGGTCTTGATCTGGGCAATCCGGATGCCGTCAGGTCTGCAATCGGGAATTACATCAACCAGCAATATGGCGGCGGAGTATCCTCACTCAGAGGTGGGGCTCCGATAAGCATATTTGCTCAATCTCCCGCTGCAGGTGGTGCTCAAGCGCTAGCACAGGGTGCATCACCGATCACCGAGGCCGTATCTGCAGTCAAGTCTACTGCTTCAAACATCGTTCATCAATTCCACAGCCGAGGAGGTAATCCGCACACAGCCCAGAAGCCGGAGCATGGGAACGAGGGTCCGAAAGTTCTCCATGACTGGACTGTCCGCATTCACTTCAAGAAATATGAGCTTGGCGGAAGCTTTGCTGTGCTGATCTTCCTGGGCCAGCCCCCAGAAGATCCCTCGCAGTGGCGTACTGCCCCGACGTACGTCGGCTCACACCACGCGTTCGTGAACAGTGCAGCGAGTCAGTGCGACAACTGCCGCGAACAGGCAGATCTCGTGGTGGAAGGTTTCGTGCACCTCAACTCGGCCATCGCCGAGCGCTCTGGCCTCTCTTCGTTTGACCCTACAGTGGTTGCTCCCTATCTGAAGGAAAACCTGCACTGGCGCATCCAAGCGGTACGTGTCTTTGTGTCTTGTCGTTGATCTTGTCATCCCTGACACCTTATTGGCGTTACTTAAGGCTGATCGGACTGGAGTTGATACGTCGAGACTCGCGTCTTTGGAGGTCACTGTCGTATCAACTCAATTGACGCACGCTCCCGGCGCTATCTTCCCGATTCCCGGAGATCCACAGTACCATCACCACATCACCCATGGCCGTCCGGGAGGTGCTCGCCACGCACAAGCCTGAGAATATTTGGAGAACAGTACGATTGATTGAACGTAACGGAAGCATCGCGCCCCTGTGCTTCAAATCTTGTACTACTAGTGAAAAATCAGTGCCTCGATAGTCTTTGTCTGTATCTTGATGTGTTGTCGAGAATGTAATGAACAATTATTGACTAGTTTGCTCGCTTGGATTACCGCTTGCCCTGTTTTTCGATCAGGAACTTCGAAGGATTCAACTGAGGCACTTGTGCTCACTGAATAACATAATATGTGACACTATCTTATCGATCGATAATACCACCCCACCGTCAACGCCACAGCCCATGCTTTGATTTTTCGTACCTTCCGCGCCATTCTCTTGAAAACAGAAGACTGGAATGCCTTACAGTGGCGGTCTGAGTGTGCTGCGCCCATCCCTGCGCGTCGCTGTTGTTCAGTTCGATCCCAAGGTCCGAGCCTGCATGATTATTTAGACAGTTGATCTCATTTATACCACTGACACGGGACGGGGCAGATAGACCACGTTTAACAGAATGTCGAAAATGCGAGAAGGTTCTGTGAAAAGTGCGCGTTTGGCGTCGCCATGCGGCAGTGCACGTCGCGATGGACTGATTGATTGTTCAATTTCCTTCCTTTCTCCGCCGCCTCATCCCTCTCCAGTCCCCTCCCAGGCATCTGGGTGGCACCTTCAATTTATCCCGCGATCAAAAGCATTTTGTAACTGTGGGATTTTCTAGATTCTCTCTACCAAACAAAGGAGGGTACAGGCGCTTATTCAGTCTTTTCCCGTCTGTCTTTTATTCACAACTCACTGTCGTCATGCGTCGCTCGTTCTTTTCCTAACCCACTAGCACCCACACTCCCGGTCGAAGCACGGAAAACCCATTTTCCTACCATACCCATCATACCCATTCCCCGGCAACTGCCTCGCGACCGAGTGCGCCAACTCGCATTGAGGGGGACCTGGTTTGGTGTCAGTGCTGCCACAATTCAATGTCGTGCGGCAGCGGGGCAATCCCACGCTGCTCACCTCCACACGGGCCTATTCCCGCCGCGCTCGAGAAGCACGGAGTACTTTCGCTCATCCGTACGAACCCTTCCCTTCTCTCACCGCCGAAGAAGCCCCGTGCAAGCTGTACCAAGATGATTTATTGAGAAGAGTCTGTCACGGTACCGTGGCTTCGGGACCCATCATATCAGCCCCGCAATGACCCAATGACGGCATCTCGTAAACGCGTCATTTATAGTCAGGCAAATAATCTCAAATCCTCGTGAGCACTTTCATTTATCGTCGTACATGCTTTACTGTAAGACTTCCGATCCTGCGCGGTTGACCGTGACTCAGATACACCATTGGCAGCTATTTTCATGCTCACCAATGTGCACTCAAGGAACCCTTCTCATCTCCCATAAGTTTTTCCTGATGTTTTTTTGATCAAGAATCTCCGCGCACCCGGGTGTGAATTTACGTCCATTGCCATGTATCGTCGGGTTGGCTGTGCAAGCAGTGAGCGCAAAGAACCAACGAAATGCTTCCTGGTCTCATGACATTTCCATCACACCCCAAAATTTAGGCCTTTACAGGTCGAAAGACCTACAACCTTTTGACGCGTGCTCATACTTGGCCTGCTTTCAGTAAGCACACGCCTGGTGATGGTGGTAGCACTAGTTACTCGTTGGAAGCCATACATGACGGGATTCATTACTGGGTTGGCCGTGGTGGTCATGTGAGTAGCGTCCCCGTTGCCGGTTATTTGCGTTGCTGGGTTAGACGATAATGTCTGACGCGACCTATTTTCAGGATTTGACCCTCTTCTCTATCTGCATCACTGCAATGTTAACCGTATTCTCTCCCTTTGGTCCGCTCTCCATCGCAAAGGATGGGTTTCGAAGGGTTCGGCCCAACGTGGACCTTTTACTCTCCCTAGGAATGCTTCCACCGATGCCCAATACTGGTATGTTAAATGATACCCGTACACCATATCTTGATGTTCACGGAGATTTCAGATCTTACCCCATTCTGGGATTCGGAGACGACGTCTTGGCCTTCGTCAAAAACTGCATGAAGTCTGGGTACTCGTATCCTGAACTCGGTGATTTTAATCTGGAAAATTTGGATGCCTTCCAGTCCGCACTCGGGAATCACATCAATGAGAAGTATGGCGGCGGAGTATTCTCTTTCCTCCGAGATGAGGCTCCGATAAGTCCATTTACTCAATCACCGACTGAAGGTGGCGCCCAAGCACCGGTGCACGGTGAAGCACCGATCACAGAGGCTGCGTCTGCTGTTAAGTTTGCTGTCTCAGACACCGTTCTCTATGACTGGACTGTTCGCATTCACTTCAAGAAATATTGGCTTGACGGAAGCTTTGCTGTGCTGATCTTCCTAGGCGAGGTCCCAGAAGATCCTTCACGGTGGAGTACTGCCCCGACGTTCGTCGGCTCACATCACGCGCTCGTGAACAGTGGGGCGAGTCAGTGTGACAACTGTCGCCAACAGGCAGATCTCGTGTTGGAAGGTTTTGTACACGTCGACTCGGCCATCGCCGAGCAGTCTGGTCTTACTTCGTTCTTACTTCGTTTGACCTTCCAAAAGACATTCCCTATTTGAAGGAAAACCTGCACTGGCGCATCCAGGCGGTACGAGTAATCCCTTTGTGTCTTGTCGTTGATCTTGCCACCCCTGATACCTTTTCGACGTAACTCTAGGCTGATCAGACTCCGGTTGAGCTATCGAGACTCCCGTCTTTGGAGGTCACTGTCGTATCAACTCAATTGACTCGCCCTCCCGGATCTACCTTCCCGATTCCCGGAGATCCACAGTACCGTATCATTTCGACATCACCTATGGCCGGCCGGGAGGTGCTCGTTACGCGCAGGCCTGAGAATATTTGACGAACAGTGTAATTGATCGAATAGTAGGACGGAAGCATCGACACTCTGTGCTTGAAATCTTGTACGATAACTGAAAAATCAGTGCTTCGGTAGTCTTTGTCTGTATCTTGATATGTTGACAATATATGTTGACAATAATGCAATGAACAATTATTGACTAGTTTGCTCGCTTGACAGTCGATCAGGAACTTGAAGCCGCCAAATGAGGCACAATAGATCTTATCGATAGTAAATCTTATCGATAACAACTACTCCCCTTCGGCCGCACCGCCGTCAACGCCATAGCCTTCGCATTGATTTCTCGTACCTTCCGCGCCATTCTATTGAAACGGAGGACTGGAATGCCGTACAGTGGCGGTCTGAGTGTGCCGCGCCCATCCCTGCGCATCGCCGTTGTTCAGTTCGCTCCCAAGGTCCGAGTCTGCTCGACTGTGCCATGCCAATCAAACAGTTGATCTTATTTATACCACTGGCACGGGGCAGATAGGCCATGTTCAACAGAATATCGAAAAGGCGACAAGGTTCTGTGAAAGGTGCGCGTTTGGCGTCGCCATACAGTACGCGTCGCGATGGATTGATTGATTGTTCTCTCTACCCATCTATCCAAAATAGCCTAGTACCTGGCTCTATCGACCTATTGTGTCTACCTGAAATGATCTTCACTGGTAAAGAAAAAAAAAATCATAATTGTCCTTTCTCCGCTCCACCCGCCCTCGCCCTCGCCCCTTCCTAGCCGTGTGAGCCCGTGAGAAGAGTTTTTAATTGTCGGCTTTTTTTTTTTTTT
>WNFQ01006481.1_pt1 | contig 14855 bp, 11 predicted proteins | sample 5400171 | NCBI WGS metagenome assembly WNFQ01 (sample SAMN13153356, study PRJNA577476) | soil metagenome | isolation source: 20 cm soil under Madrone tree | place: USA:California | collected 2016-06-14
TCAGACCCGATGCCCTCTTTGAATAACTTTTCGTCTACATCATGTTGCAGGTGGGCCTGCTCGTAATCACTGCGCACGGCGGCTTCGTTCGCTTTCTGGTTCATCAGTTCGCTGTTGACCTGCACCTGCAGGTTCGCATACTCCGCTTCCGCGCCCTTGAGCTGGAATTCCGCGTCCAGCGCGTCTCGCTGCAGAGTCGGATCACTTAGTTCCATGATGACGGAATTTGCCTTGACGATAGCCCCCGGGCGCAATACCCAGCGGTCCACTCGGGAGTCCGTCTGCGCTGGAATCCAGCGGATATCTTCGGGTACCAGCGTCCCCAGCCCGCGCACTTCGCGCAGCATCGGCCCGCGCTTCACTTCGTCCGGCCAGATCGTGGCGCGGTCTACCGTGGGCGCCGCTGGCCGCAGCCGCGAGAGCCCGTAGGTCACGCCCCCGACTAATAGGATAGCGACGGTCGCATACACGATCCGCCGGATTTTCTTTGCTCTTGCGTTGGATGGTCGTTGAATGTCCATGGTGTTGTACCACTCTATAGAACGCAACTCGCCTGCCCCGTGTTCCCCTCCGTAAGTCTACGCTTTCTCAACGCGTTAGCCTGCCTCCTTTTGCGGCAGCCCCTTCAGATTGCCCGGAAATGGGATTCCCCGTCCCGCCTTCGGACAAACTCAGCCCCGCACAGTCTTGGCCCCGAGCGCTCTCACCAATCCCTTTGACGTCGCTACCCCCCCATCCGGTCTTGAGCATGCGGCCCGGAATTAGCCCCCGGAGCTAATTTATATGCGAGTGTGGCCCGGAGCCAGATCAATCCCTCGCCTTCTAACACTCAAGTGAATTATGAGGCTGGTAGCCTCCCGTCGTGCGCTGACGTCAAGAACAAAGGGTACTTATCAGGCCATATCTGGCCGCGAGCGGCGCCGACCTGAGCCGTGAGGAAGAGTCTGGGACCTAGTTTCCCCAACTCGCAAGGGTTCAATGATTTGCACGTCCATTCGAATGCTATCAAGAAAGTAATTGACGCGCGCTATACATCAATGGTACCCTCGAACGTGTTTGCCAATCAGAATGTCCGTGGATTAACCGCCCTGCCTTCCACAAGGCGTTTACCCCACTGTCGTAACCATTGCGAAAGTGCCGGCGCTGTAACTCCTTTGTTTGCCACTCATACGAGTTGCTCGCAACTTGCTGAAAACACAACCGCTTTAAGTTCTTTGCTTGCCACTCATACAGACCTATTGCCTGTAAGTACTGTATTTGCCACTCATACGAAAACAACCGGGGTGTATACCAACAATTCCCATTTTGGAACTCTTGGGCTGAGCCGAAGGCTGGGCTCTCCCCCTCTTCACCAGTCACTAGTCACCAGTCACCAACCACCAATCCGTGTATCATTCCACCCCGTGAACATCCTCCTGAACGAAATCGAATGCCGCGTCCTGGGCTCCCTCGTCGAAAAAGAAGTCACCACTCCCGAATATTACCCACTCTCCTTGAACGCCCTCGTCAATGCTTGCAACCAGAAATCGAACCGCGAACCCGCCATGAATCTGGACGAGTCCGCCGTCCGCCAGGCGCTCCATTCTTTGGACCAGCAATCCCTCGTCCGCTCCGTCAGCGCCGCGGACAGCCGCGTCACCAAGTATGAACACCGTCTCCAGGAGGCCTTCAACTTTTACCGCCACGAAATCGCCATTGTCTGCGTCCTGCTCTTGCGCGGTCCTCAGACGCCCGGCGAACTCCGCACCCGCGCCGAGCGCATGCACTCCTTCGACGATCTCGGCGCCGTGCAATCCAGCCTGCAGCATCTGATGAAGCGCGAGCCGCCGCTCGTCAAGATTCTTCCCCGCCAGCCCGGTACCAAAGAGGCGCGCTACGCCCACCTCCTTTCGGGCGAGGTGGAAGTTAGCGACGCAAGGCCCGCATTTGAGGCCGCTGCCGCCAGTTTCAACGCGGATGGCGAGCGCATCGCCATTCTGGAAGAGCAAGTCGCAGGTCTTCAGAAAGAGATTGCCGAATTGCGGCAGCAGTTCGCAGTGTTCCGAAAGCAGTTCGAGTAGAGAGTCGCCGCCAGGCGTGGCACTGGTGCTCGGTGGAGGATTGCAGACAACGCCATGAAGTCAGAGCCGAAGAAACGGAGCACGCGACCCAGGGTTTCCAAGCTTAGGTCGGAAGCCGAGTCCGGTAAAATTTCCAGGCTCGAACAGGAGCTGGCCGCAACGAAAGAGTATCTCCAATCCGTCATCGAAACCCAGGAAGCTACGAATGAGGAGCTGCAGTCCGCAAATGAGGAAATCCTCTCCAGCAATGAAGAGCTGCAAAGCACCAACGAGGAACTGGAAACCGCCAAACAGGAGTTGCAGTCCGCGAATGAGGAATTAAGCACCGTCAACGACGAGTTGCGCAGTCGCAATCAGGGGATCACCCAAGCCAACAGCGATTTGATGAGCATCTTCGCGAGCATTGATGTCGCCGTGATCATGATTGGCAGCGACCTGACCATCCGGCGGTTCACGCCGCAGGCGCAGATGTTTTTTGACCTGATCGCCGGGGACATTGGCCGTCCACTTTTGAATATCAACCCGACGATCGAAATTCCGGAGTTCCAGTCGCTGGTCCTGCAGTTCATGACAAATTTTCGGACGCTGGAACGAGAGCTTAGAGATGCGAAAGGAGTCTGCTACCAGCTCAGAATCCTGCCCTATCGCACGCTGGAGAACAAGATTGACGGCGCCGTGATCGCCATCACGAGGAGTTCCACCGAAAAGCCAGGTGCCCCGGCCTAGGAGCGAAACAGCCGGCACCGCGGCGGTTTCGCTTCACATGGCAGGCCTTGGATAATTCAGTTCGCGCCGGAGCCGGACTTGAGGTCCACGATGGGGCCAACTTAACCTCTCTGTTGTTCTCTATGCAAGGTATTGACAGGAATGGCATATCAAGCATATAAGTACGCTAAACCTGTCCCTTAGCAATATCGATATTTATTTCTTGGAGCGGAGTTGAATGGCGTTCGCGGCGGAACGCAGAGACAATTCACTCGCAGCGCGCAGCGCAAGGGAGAATGGATCGGATGAACTCCGTCTCCATTAGCGGACCAATGTTCAAGAGTGATAACACGGCATGGATCGAAGCACCCGCGGCTGCATTCCGCGAGGTCTTTGGCGCAGCAACGCCGGGGCTGGCCACCGTCCTCAACAATTCCACGGTAGGCGTGGAAATCTACGACAGCAATCTTTGCTGCATTCTGAAGAACAAGGCGTTTGCTTCGATGGGCGGTGCGCTGCCCGAGATTCACATCGGCAAAACCATGCGCCAGATTTTCGGCAGCTACGCCGCGCAGATCGAGCCTGCGTTTCACCAGGCGTGGATCACGGCCAAGCCGGTGTCAGACGTCGAGTTGGCGATCTCGTTGCCCTGGAGTCCGGGGAAGATCGATCTGGTTGTGAATTTTTACCCCATCGAAGGCGTCGGGAGGGAAGTACGACTGATGGCGGCCCTTTTCTTTAGCGGCACCGGCAAGAGAAAACTACAACAGCGGCTTTGTCATCTTGCCGAGAGGAAGCGCGCGCTTGTTTTTGCTGAAAGCGAAAATCCCGGCGAGGAATTCACCGATCTGACCGCGCAGTCTGCGGAGATGCTTAAAAAGTCCATTGATCTGCTTCGGCGTTCCATGTCGTTGCGATGCCACCTACTAGAAATGCGGATCGCAACGGCCCTCATGCACGCGACGCCCTACTCCACGATGCCGGCAAGCGGCACACGTTTTTTGCCTGCGATGCCCTCGCGAGCGGAATTCGAGCAGGGCCGGCGCGAGCATCCGGAACCCTCCAGGGCGGAAGAAAACGATGGATGCATTCCGAGTCCGAGGGAACGGCAGGTGATACGACTGCTGGCTGAGGGCAAAGCCAACAAAGAGATGGCCGCGGTTCTGGAACTCAGTACCAGAACTGTGGAAATGTATCGCGCCAGACTCATGGCAAAGCTCAAACTGCATTCCGTCGCCGAACTCGTGCGCTACGCGGTCCGTCACAACCTCATTGAAGCCTGAATAGCAATACCCGCCACATTCCGTTCGCGGCAGCACATAGGTATTTCTACGGTATTGACGATAAATCAATGCGGCGTTACCCCTTACCATCCCTCAAGGAGGCAGCCCAGCATGAACCACTATCTCGTTTGCGATAATCCGAGTTGTCGTTTTGTCCTTGATATACGTGTGGATGGAAAGCGATTAGCATCCCCTCGCTTTATCCTGGGCAAGTGTCCTCAGTGTGGCGGCAAATGGTCTGCGAATGGCCCGTTGCCGCGCCACGCGCTGGGCGCGCAATGGATGAATAAGCTGCCGCACTGCTCGTGCTGCAGCGGAAAGCTAAGTGCAAAGGCGGCCTAGAGTTCCCGGCCGACTGGACAACTCAGTTCCCGACGCGCTTCCGCCCCGGGCCACTTGGTGGCCTGGGAGAAGGATATCAGTGCGCCTTTCGAACCGATGGGAGGCCGAAAAAAGGGAAGTGGCTCGCGGGCTCCTCCAAGTGTGCTTGAACGCGATATTTCTTGCGTTCTATGTCTCCCGGCCAGACTCGAGTCGCCGATCCCGGATACGGTCGACCGGGACCTAATCGACCTTGTTTTTTTTGTTCATTGTAAATGCGTTGGCCTCGCGTGCCCCTCCTCAACCAACTTTGCGTAGCAACAGCGTCTTCGGGCATATCTCACTTAGGTGCTGCGTTGATTTTCCTCTTGAGAATCCGGCGCGGTGCGGAGAAGTGGATCGCTCCGCTGCGGCTGCCAAATCGCTCCGCGAGTTTTTGAATTTGGGGGAGCGTTCCGCGCCCGTGAGAGGTTTGCTTTGACTACACCAAGCTTGACACTAACTATCGTGTGTTATAAACCGTCGAACATTGAAACGTTTGTTGCGGGTAGATGATTCTTCCGGGGGAGGGTGTGATGGACCGAATCAAGCGGATGACGGTTCTGCTGGTCTGCTCGTTTGCATTCCTTTTTGCGTTGCTTTCCTTCTGCGCAACGGATGCGTCTGGTCAGGCTGTAACGGCGACACTTTCGGGAAGAATCACGGATGCGTCGGGCGGCAGTATTGCGAAAGCCGGCGTAACAGTCCTGAATGCCGCGACGGGATTTTCGCGGTCGGCGCAAACCTCCGACGCTGGGGAATACACGGTTCCGGCCCTTCCCGCCGGCGACTACGCCGTTACGGTGGTGTTCACAGGTTTCGGTAAGCAGACAAAAAACATTACGTTGCAAGTGGGGCAGTCCGCGGCGCTCGATTTCGCGTTGTCCCCCGGGGAAGTAGCGCAAAAAGTGGAGGTCGAAGCAACCTCCGAACTGGCGGAACCGACGCGGACGCAGGTAAGTACGGTGATTACGGAGCGCCAGATAGTAAATCTGCCGGTGAACGGCCGCGAATTCATCAACTTCGCACTTCTTTCGCCGTCCGTGACCATTGGCGACACGACGTCAGGCAGCACGGATGTGATCGTCGAGCCGGTGACCAAGCTGTCCTTCGCAGGACAGAATATCCACTACAACTTTATTGCCGTGGATGGCGCCGACGACATTTCCACGGCTTCGGGGATCCAGCGCGGGACGCCGCCGCAGGAATCGGTCCAGGAATTTCGGGTGATCAATTCGGATTACTCCGCAGAATTTGGACGAGCCACCGCGGGGATCGTCAACATCATCACCAAGAGCGGCACAAACGATTGGCACGGGAGCCTCTACGAGTATTTCCGGAACAATAAGCTGGACGCGATCAATCTGTTGCAAGCCACGGGCGCGCATGCGCTGAGGCAGAATCAGTTTGGCGGAGCCATCGGCGGCCCGGTGAAGAAAGATAAGACATTCATATACGGGAACTACGAGGCGCAGCGGCGCGGAGAATCGCCCTTCTACAATTCCACGGTGCTGGCAAATATCGGGCCTATCAACGAAGTGAAAGCAATTTATGGTTTAGCCCCGGAACCGAATCTTGGCAGCGTGCTCCGCACGAACGACTCAGACAACGGATTTTTCCGTGTGGACCATCGGTTTAGCGATAACCAGAGCGCATTTGTGCGGTATTTCGTCAACGATGGGCGTTTGCTCAACCAGTCGCCTCTCAACGATGGTTTTGACCTGCCTTCAGCTTTCAAGGACAATTTCTATCGCGACCAGTCTCTTGCCGGAACGCTGGCTTCGGTATTCAACCCCAGGCTAGTCAATGAACTGCGCGTCCAGTATGCCCGGCGGTCTTTTGACTTTCCGACGGTATCCACACAACCGCACCTTGAGCTCTCCAACACCTTTACCGCGGGAGTCAACCGGGGCAATCCGGATTTTTACCGCGAATCGCGATTTGAGTTGGTGGACAGCGTTACGCTCAGCCGCGACCGCCATACGATCAGCCTGGGCGGGAACTTCAACTACGTCAAGACGACGGAGTCATTCCCTCTTTTTTATCCCTTTGAGGCAGACTTCGCCAGCCTCGGTGCGTATCTCGGGAACGACGGCGTCAACAGCAATCCCTCTACAGGGCTAGTGTGCGCTTCAGCAGCAAACGATCCAGGTGGGCCGGGTCCTGCGGGTTGCCAGCACCCAAGCGTCATCTTCTTTGAGAGATTTCAGGCGCCGAATTTCGACGAGAAGACCATTGATACGGCCGTCTATTCTGGAACCCGATTTACACCGAACATCCGGAATGGAGCGCTAGGGAGACTCAATCACACCTACAATGGCCTGTACATTCAGGATAAGTGGCGGGCGACGAGCCGGCTGACATTGAATGGCGGGTTCCGGTGGGAATGGGAGACCTGGCCATCAAATGTTCTCGACACTCAATGGAAGAATTTTGACCCGCGGCTCGGTGTGGCCTACAACGTCGGTACAAAACATAATTTCGTGATTCGAGCCGGGTTCGGGCTCTTTCACGGCATAATTCCTGCTCCATTGTTGGCCTGTCAGCAACCATCTTGCGGGGGCACGAGCAACATCGCGCAGCTCAACAACGGGAAATATCCTGGCCGCCCGTTTGAAAACGGTCTCAACGCCAAGACGGAACTTTTTGCGTTTGCCAGTGGGCCTGGAATTACGGCGACAGCGTTGCAGGGCCTCCTTCAGGATGGGGCTTATCCGGACAATCCAAGCGATCCATTTACAAGTTTTCCGGGCTGCGCGCCTATCACTAATTGCGCGTTCTTTGGACCTTCGGTCGTCGTGCGATTCGTTCAAGACCACAAGAATCCCTACGGCGTCCAGGCAAGCCTGGCGGTGGAGTTCGAACCCTTCAAAGACACATCGGTCAGCATTAGCGGACTTCATATTCGCGGAATACATCTGGGAAGTTTCTTCAACGTGAACCAGCCGGATGTACAACAGGTTGTTACCGCTCACGACTCGCAAGGTCGCAGCGGTGCAAAAAACGAATACTGCCCGCTCCTCCCACCCGCTGGGAGCCCTCAGCCACCCTGTCCGTTTAATCCCGGTGTGAGGACTTTCCCGATCGCGATCTATTTTGAAGCCACCTCCCGTTGGGATTCGCAATACGACGGACTGCTGATCAATGTGAACAAACGGCTCTCCCACAATTTTGCTTACGGTATAAGCTACACCTGGTCGAAATCGATCGACGATGGACCCAATCCTAGTTTCGTGCTGATCCCCCAGGACAGCCAAAACTTCCGAGGAGAGCGAGCGCTCTCCTCGGATGACGTGCGCCATCGGCTAGTCCTGAACGGTACGGTGAGCACGCCGAAAACATGGAACGTTGCAGCGCGCGATTTCATGTTCGGTTTGATTGGTACAATTCAATCACCGCAGCGCTTCTCGAAGTTTGCAGGCTTCGACGCCAACGGCGACATTTTTGGAAACAACGACCGCGTGGGCATCGATCCTCGCAACACTTTCGTTGGTGATAATTTCCGGTCCGTGGACTTCCGCGTCAGCCGAAGCATTGCTATCCATGAAAAGAGAAATCTTACATTGATCGCTGAGGCCTTTAATCTCTTCAATACGACCAATATCCGCTTCTTCAACACCGTATACGGGGCGTCAGACTTCTGCCCCTTCGACGCAACGGCATTTGGCTGCCCGGCTATTCCGTCGGCGAATCGCGAAGGCTCACCAAATTCGGCCTACGGAACGCCGCGCGCCGTATTCAATCCGCGGCAGATCCAGCTGGCCGTGAGGTTCAGCTTCTAGGTGCTTTGGTTCGGAAGTTTGGCTGTGGCGAAACGACGCAGCCAAACGTCCTCTTCCTTGATTTTGCGAAACGATGCTGGCATACGCCGCGATGGCATTTTCCAAATCCACTGACAGCGAAGAGACGGGCAGAATGCAACCCTCAACTTTTGCTCCTCTGAGTGCCCGGCGCTTGCTCGTGCTCGGCGGAATCGGGCTCATCCTCGTTGGCATGCTGTTCGGGGACATTTTTGCGGTGTTCGTGTTGCACCAGAACGCCGCCCGCGTGGGGGCGAGCCTGGCGGCGGCCGCGCATGCTGCTCTGGCCGGAAATCAGGAGAATCGCGGAACCAAGGTGGACACCCATGTCCACATGATCGATTTTGGATACCTGGCGCTCCTGCTCGCGATCCTCCAGCCATGGATCGCATTTGAGGAAAAAGCAAAACGAGGCCTTGCGTGGCTGTTCCTCGCCGGAGGGATGCTGCTGCCAGTAGGGGTTTTTCTCATTCACTATGTCGGGCTCGCGTATAGCCCGCTGCAAACGATTGGCTGGGCCAGCATTTTTGCGGACCTTGGTGGATTGCTGGTGATCCTCGCGACTCTCGGGTTTCTCCTGGGTCTGGTGAATCATTTTCGGTCCCGTGCGCCAGCGCATGTAAAGGATGGGCTGCTCTCTGACCGCAGCGCGGTGGGCCGCTTGCTGCTTGCCAGTGGCATGGTGCTGGTCCTCGCTGGTTTTCTGCACGGTGCGTATTACGCGGGCGTGGATCTCTATCGTCATGAAGCGCTCGATTCTTCCATCCTCACGGAGATGGCGAGGGCGGCCGCGGCGAACGATGCGGGTACGGTCGACCGATCACTGGAAGCTTACGGACGACTGCAGGGTGACAAGGCCGTGAACATCGCCGCGCACGCGCACAGTATCGAGTTCGGACTTTTGGCGATGATGCTCGCGTTTTTTCAGCCCTACGTCTGTTTACGGGAGAACTGGAAATTGCGATGGGCGTACGTTTTGATTCTCGGGTCGGTGTTGCTTCCAATTTGTGTGCTGATGGAATTGCGGTACGGGCTGGTCGCCGGCGGGCTAGCGGACTTTGGCGGGCTGCTGGTGATCGTTGCACTGCTGGCCATCTGGATCGGAATTCTTCGCTACACCGGCCAGCTTGACTCACAAGCGGGAGAAGTACGATGAGCGGGAGCAGGCGGCTTCTGATTGTGGGCGGCATCGGACTGGCTCTGTGGGGCATGGGTTATGGCTTGTGGTACGCGGTTTTTGCGGAGCACCAGGCGTTGAATGGGATTGGCGGTTCGCTCGCGACGGCGTTCGATGCTGCGGCGAGTCGAAATGCTGGCGATGCCGAGACTGCATTCCGCAGCTACAAGGAAGCGAAATATATCTACGATCGCCAGGTGGACGTCCATGGTCACTGGATTGGATTGGCGATGCTGCTGATCGTGGTGGGGATTGCGTTCGATCGCGTGCGATTTGCCGAACGTCAGAAACTGGTGCTGGCATGCGCACTTCTGGCGGGAGCTGCGATTTTCCCTCTCGGAGTTTTGCTGCAGACCTTCGATCACGGCGCGATCCCGCAGGGGATTGCCGTTCTCGGATCGGTGCTGGTGATTGCCGCGCTGCTCGGGATCACGCTGGGCATCGCGGGCCGCGAAGATCCTTCAGAATAGCGCCTGCGGAGTACTCATCCTTTTCTCGAATTGAATTTACGAAGACAAAGCCGGTAGGACTCCGGCGTATCGAAATCCGTGAAAATGGCGCGCGTTTGGACTTCTATGACCCGCACTCGAGGAGGAAGACGATAAATCACGTCGCGCGCGGTTTTGGACTTGAAGAACTCCATGCGCAGTTTCCCGGAAACGATGGCCGGGTGGCCGTAGAGACTTCCGTGCCGCGGTATGGCAATCTCCTGCGATTCCTCGCGAGTCTGGAACGCGCGGGCCAGTTGCTGAATCGTTTTCCGTTTCAGGAGAGGATGGTCGATCGGATAGATCAGGAAAGCGGCATTGGCGGGAATTTGTTTTAGCGCGCGGCGGAGTGAACTGGTCTGGCCCCGCCGCCAGCCACGATTCAACACAACTTGTGCTGCGCGAGGAACTGCGCGGCGGACGCGCGGTGCATCGCATCCAAGAACGACGAGAGGGCGCTCGAGCCCCGCGCAGTTTTCAATCGCAATTGCCAGTGCCGTTTTTCCCCCGAAGATCGCGAGCGGCTTTGGGAATGGAAGATGGTGTGAAGGGCCCGCCGCCAGGATAATTGGGAAGATTTTTTCAGGTTTTCTCATCGCAAGGCTGCGGCAGCATAAAGGAGTCAGGGACTAAACGCCAGACTTGAAGCCGTCTATTTTTTCGCCAGCGAGAGGCGAAACAGCCGTTTCGCCTTGCCTCTCCGCTCCATTCGCAATAGAATGCGCGCGCACTACAACCATTGATTTATACCGCGGTCCAACTGCGGACACTCGCCATCCCAAGAGGCAAGCGGAAAACATCGTGTACGCGCATCCTTTCTCGTATCACCGCGCTGGGTCCCTCCTGGAGGCTTCCGAGCTCTTGCAGCAGTTGGGCGAGGAAGCGCGGCTGATTGCTGGCGGGCAAAGCCTCATCCCGCTGATGAAGATGCGCATGGCGCGTCCCAACGCGCTGGTGGATATTAATTTCATTCCGGGGCTGAGTGAAATCCGGCGCAGCGAAGGTCAACTGCGATTCGGGGCTTTGGCGCGTCACGCTGACATCGAAGCATCGGACGCCGCTTCGTCCATTCCCATCGTTCACGATTGCGCGGCAGGCATCGCGGACGTGCAGGTGCGCAATCAAGGAACAATCGGCGGATCTCTTGCGGAGGCGGACCCCAGTGGAGACTGGGGCGCGGTCCTGCTTGCCTTGGATACGTCGGTGCGATGCTCGCGGCCGTCGGGAGAGCGAACCATCGCGCTCGATGATTTTTTCAAAGACGCGTATACGACGGTGCTCGGACAAGACGAATTGATCAGCGAAATTATTGTCAAAGAGCCCGTGAAGAATAGCGGCGGGGCCTATCTGGCGTTCAAGCGCAGCGCGCCCGTCTATGCGACGGCTAGCGGGGCGGTCCAGCTCACGCTTGGAGACAACGACACCTGCAAGGATGTGAGGATTGTACTTGGCTGCGTGGGACTAACTGCAATTCGCGCAAAAGAGGCGGAGAAAACCTTGCGTGGGGAAAAACTCGAGGCGAAGAGGATCGGGAGCGCCGTCGAAGCGGTGCGCGCGGCCGCGGAACCTCAAGACGACATGCGAGGCTCCGCGGATTACAAACGCGTTTTGATCGCCGCTCTCGTCAAGCGGGCCATCGGAATCGCCGTGCGGCGGGCCCGCGGGGAGCAAGTTGAGGCGGGGCACGAATATGCCGGGCGCTGAAAAACTTCTGGTGCGCGTTCGCGTCAACGGAGAGCCGAGGGAGGCGCTTGTCGAACCGCGGACCTTGCTGGTGGAATTGCTGCGCGAGCATTTCAACCTTACCGGAACGCACATCGGCTGCGACACGACGTATTGCGGGGCCTGCACCGTCCTGCTGAATGGCCGCAGCATAAAATCCTGCACGCTGTTCGCGCCGATGGCCGAAGGGTGTGAAATCATCACGGTCGAAGGTCTTTCCAAAAATGACGAACTGCATCCCGTCCAACAGGCGTTTGCGGAATGCCATGGGCTGCAATGCGGTTTTTGCACGCCCGGACTGCTGCTTTCCACTGTACACCTGTTGTCGAAAACGCCTAGGCCCACCGAAAAGGAAATTCGCAAGGGGATCGCCGGCAATACCTGCCGTTGCACGGGGTATCAAAATGTTTTGAAGGCTGTTCGAGCTGCTTCCGTCGAACTGGAGAAGCGCTGAGCCATGGAAATCAAATTTGGCGGCGACTTCACGGTGCAGAAAGAACCGGAGGCCGTCTACGACTTTCTCGTGGATCCCAATCGGTTTTGTCCCTTGCTTCCGGACTATCAGAGCATGGAGATCCGCGACGAGAGGAATTTTCTGGTGAAGTTGAGCGTGGGCATCTCGCACATTCGGGGAACGGCGGCGGTGAAGATGTCGCTAGTGGAAACTGAACGGCCGAAGCATGCTGTCTACGAGGGGAAAGGGGATGTGCCGGGCGGATCGGCTACGCTGCGCGCAGGGTTTGAACTTGAGCCTGTTGGGGGAGGAGCGACTAAGGTGATTTGGAGCGGCCAATCCAATGTGATGGGGCGAATAGCGTCGCTGGCCGGAGGATTGCTTCAGCCGCTGGCGAAGAAAAATGTGCAGAAATTGATTGATGGGCTGCAGAAAGCGTTGACGTAGGCGCGAGACAGGGCGATGGCGAAAACAATGCGAGTGAAAAGAATGAGGGCCAAGGCTGCGGCCGGCTCCAGCAAGAGCCGCGCGGCGGCCGCTCCCAAGTGGGTGGGGCAGCCGATTCGCCGCGTAGAAGAGGATCGTCTGGTGCGAGGGAAGGGAATTTTTGTTGACGACCAGAAACTGACGGGGATGCTGCACATACGTTTTGTGCGGTCGTCCTACGGACACGCAAAAATCACGCGAGTGGATGTCACCAGCGCTGCCGCGCTGCCGGGAGTCGTGTGCACGTTGACGGGCGCGGAAGTGAAAGGACTGGTGAACCCGTTCATCGAGATTGGGCCGGACGTCGGCCAGAAAATCGCGGACTACCCGATGGCCGTGGACAAGGTGGTGTACCAGGGCGAGCCGGTAGCCGCGGTCGTGGCGGAGAACCGGATGGCGGCTGAGGATGCGGCGGAACTCGTTGAGGTGGACTATGAGCCGTTGCCTCCCGTGATGACCGCTGAAGATGCGCTTAAGGACGAGAGTCTCGTTCATCCGGGGATGGGCACGAACCGCAACTGGCATGGCGTTTTCGAATACGGAAACGTGGAGAAAGCTTTCAAGCAGGCTGACCACGTTGTGCACATTGACCGGTTGCACTTCCATCGCTTCTCGAGCACGCCGCTGGAATGCAACGCCATGATTGCGGTGTGGGATTCGCGGTCCGAACGGATTGAATATTGGTCCAACAATTCGTTTCCGTCCTTTGCGGCGCAGTTCCTCTCGCCGGCGCTGGGCGTTCGAATCGATCAGATTCTGATGAAGAGTTTCGATATCGGGGGCGGCTTCGGAATCAAGATTACAAATTACCCGTACATGGCTTTGTGCGCGCTGGCTTCGCGGAAGGCGGGCGATAGGCCGGTGAAATGGACCGAGACGCGCACCGAACACATGCAGGCGAGTGCTCACGGAAACGAGCGCACGTTCCTGGATACGCGCGTGGCGCTGGATAAGAATGGCATAATCACGGCGATTGATTCGCGACACGTGGACGATTGCGGCGCGTACCCGCGCTACGAGCCGCTTGGCTGCGTCATCTGGGCCCAGGTCCTTCCGGGTTCGTACCGGGTCAGAAACCTTCGAATTGACATGAATCAGGTGGTCACGAACAAGTGCCCCGTTGGGCCGAATCGCGGCTATTCACGGATGCAGCAGCTCTGGTTCCTGGAGCGAGTGCTGGATATTTGCGGGCACTCGCTGGGAATTCCCACGGACGAAATGCGCCTGCGCAACTACATCCGGAAAAATGAGATGCCGTACGAGACTCCCAACGGTTGCGTGTACGATTCGGGGGACTACGCGGGCATGCTCGCGATGGGCAAGAAGCTTGTCGGCTGGGAGGATTGGAAAAAGAAACAGGCGGCCGCGCGAAAGGAAGGACGCTGGATCGGGCTGGGAATCGGTTCGACACTGGATTCCGGCACGAACAATTTTGGCCAGGCGCGCATCATCAATGCGGGAGCGCCGTTTTCCGGCCAGTCCAAGGCGGCGATCGCCAAGCTGGATATTTACGGCGAAGTCGTAATCAGCATGGGCTCCGTGCCGCAGGGACAGGGCCACGAAACGACGGCTGCGCAGGTGGTGGCCGATGTGCTGGGCGTCTCTCCCGGCCACGTCAAAGTAAAACCTGGTTTCGATACGGAGCAAAACGCTTACACCGGTCACACCGGAACGTATGCCAGCCAGTTTGCGGTTACAGGACTCTCGGCCATTCACGGCGCGGCGACCAAGCTTCGAAAAGAGATGAGCCGGCTGGCGGCGTGGGCGCTGAAGGGCAAAGAAAAAGATCTGGAATTTGGCGTTGGCGCGCAGGGGCCGGAGGTCCGCGACAAGCGTTCGAAGAAATCCATCAACTACTGGTCGCTCGCGAACATCGTGAACGTGAACAACGCAGGCATGCCGGAAAAATTATGGGATGTGACGCTGAATTGCCGCCACGTGTATCACGCGCCGTTTCAATTGCCAGACGTGAAGAAAAAATTTGGCAATCTCACGCTCACGTACGCAGCGCAGATTCATGTCGCGGTTATCGAAGTGGATCGAGATACATTTCAGCCGAAAATCCTGGCGTACGCCTGTGTGGACGATTGCGGGCGCGCCATCAATCCCAGGATCGTGGAAGGGCAAGTGCACGGCTGCACCGCGCACGGCATCGGCGCCGCGCTGATGGAGGATTGCGCGTACGATGGCGATGGCAATCTGCTGGCCTCGACTTTCAGCGACTACACTCCGATCACCGCGATGAACATGCCCGATCTGCTGTACGGCCACATGGAATCGCCATCGCCGTTCACTTTCAATGGCGCGAAGGGCATGGGCG
>WNFQ01002265.1_pt1 | contig 14848 bp, 17 predicted proteins | sample 5400171 | NCBI WGS metagenome assembly WNFQ01 (sample SAMN13153356, study PRJNA577476) | soil metagenome | isolation source: 20 cm soil under Madrone tree | place: USA:California | collected 2016-06-14
CAGTACCTCCGATAGGTTTACTGCGCTGATCGAGGCATTCGGGAGGCGCAAGGGGTCGAAGCTAGTGAACGGGTTCGCCAACCAACAGGGCGATGACCGCCGACGCGTCGACGACGATATCGGCATCATTCACGCGCCGCCTCGTCACGGCGTTCGTCGATCAGCTCTTGCACCAGATCGCGCCCCTTGGGCAGGTATCGCGCTACGATGGCCTGCGCTTCCTTGATCGCCTGCCGCCTGGTGCGCAACCGTAATTCGCCTTCGCCGATCGGCTCGATCAGCACCTCGTCGCCCGGCTTCAGACCAGCCGCTGCACGACATTCCGCCGGGATCACAATCCGGCCCTGCTGGTTGATGCGCGCCCAACCCGTCATGACACGATTCCAGTAATATGTCAGATGGCCCAGATATCGTCAGGAGGTACAGCGATCTCAATTCACTCGATCCGCCGCAGCGTTGCAGCCGACCGCGATCAGAGTTGAAGAACAATTCACCACAGAGGCACGGAGGTCACAGAGATTACGAGATAGATTTATCCCTTGTTTTCTCCGTGTCCTCCGTGCCTCTGTGGTGTTCGCCAAGAGGAGGGCTCTCATGCACTCGATCCGCATCGATCGGCAAAAGCGGCTCGGCGAGGAGCCGGGTTGTGGGCACAACCGCTTTCATCCGGACATCGCACCCGTCGTCGAGATCGGTGAGGGCGAGGAGGTCGCGCTGGAAACGCGCGACGCGCTCGACGGGCAGCTGAAGCCAGGGACGACGGTCGCCGATTTTGCCTCGCTCGATGCCGGTGCGGTGCACCCGCTGACCGGGCCGGTCTTTGTCAAGGGTGCGGCACCCGGCGACATCCTCGAGATCGAGTTCACCGACATCATCGCCGAGCCGGTCGCCTTCAGCGCGATCATCCCGGGTCTGGGGTTTCTGCGCGATGTGATGACCGAGCCGTTTCTCGTGCATTGGCAGATCCGCGATGGCTGGGCGACCTCCGCCGAGATCCCCGGTGTACGCATCCCCGGCGGCCCCTTTATGGGAGTCTCCGGGGTGGCGCCCTCAGCCGACAAGCTCGCCGAATGGACGGCCCGCGAGCAACGCGTCATCGACAAGGGCGGCCTTGCTTTTCCACCCGACGCTACCGGCGCGGTGCCGACCGCCGCGCGAGAACGGCGGCAATTTCGACGTCAAGCAGCTGACCAAGGGGTCGAAGCTGTTTCTGCCGGTCTTCAAGGAGGGCGGGCTGTTCTCGACCGGCGACGGGCATTTCGCGCAAGGCGACGGCGAGGTCTGCGTGACCGCGGTCGAGATGGGTGCGACGGCGGTGGTGCGCTTCAAGGTGCACAAGGGCCTCGCCGACACCCGCAAGTTCACCTCGCCGGTATTTTCGCGGACCAGCTACTTCATCGATCCCCGCTACGCCGTACCCGAGCGTTTCCTCGGCGTCATGGGCATGCCGATCAACGCCGAGGGCGAGATCGAAGCCGAGAACCTGACCCTCGCCTGCCGCAACGCCGTCCTCAACATGATGGAGCTGCTGCAGGAGCGCGGCTTCAGCCGCCAGCAGGCCTATGTCATCTGCTCGGTCGCCGTCGACCTGCGCATCTCCAACGTCGTCGACGTGCCGAACTATGTCGTCTCGGCACTCTTGCCGGAGGCGATCTTCGACAGTGCCTGAGATTCAAGAAAAATTTACCATGGAGGCACAGAGATCACGGAGAATTATAAGTAAAATAGAATTATCTTTTTGTTTCTTCGTGTTCTCTGTGCCTCCGTGGTGAAATCCACAGGGAATTGAGCGATGCTGAAGACCACCCGCGACATGGTGTTGCCGACGGCGATCACCGGCTCCTACCCGCGTCCGCTGTGGTTCGACCGCAGCCTCGACGGCCGCTCGTTCAAGGCGGCCCTCGGCGACTCTCTGTTTCGCGAGCAGTATCTCGACGCCGTCGCGGCAATCATCAATGCACAAGAAGCGGCCGGGCTCGACATTGTCACCGATGGCGACAGCCGATTCGACCTCGTCGTTGGCGGCAAGTCGTGGTTCTTCTACCCGATCGAGCGATTGGGCGGCATCCATGGCCACCGCAGCACCTCGCAGGGCTGGATGGCGCGGCATGACATCCGCCCCGGCCGGATCCTGTGGGAGGTCCAGGAGGCCTACCAGCCGGCGATCGTCAAAGAGAAACTGAGCCGCGGGCCGCTCGAATACGCGGCGCTGTGGCAGATCGCCCAGCGCTTGAGCGACCGGCCCGTCAAGTTCGGCGCGATCTGCGCGCCGGCCCTGGCCAGCATGCTGTGGAACGAGCACTACGCCGACGACAGGGCGATGGTCCTCGACCTGTGCGACATCATGAACGCCGAATTGCGTGATCTCGCCGCGGCCGGGTGTCCGTTGATCCAGGTCGAGGAGCCGCGGCACCATGGGCTCACGACCCGCCCGGACTGCACCGAGGCCGATCTCGAATTCCAGACGATGGCCTTCAACCGTCAGCTCGAGGGCGTCGATGCCGAGATCTGGGTGCACACCTGCTGGGGCAACCCCAACCAGCAGCGGGTCTATTGGGAGGTGCCGAGCTATGAGCGCGCCTTGCCTTATCTGTTGCAGCTCGACGCCGACGTGATCACCTTCGAATGCGCTTCGAGCGACGGCCGGGACCTGCCGCTTTTCGCCCAATACAAGACCGACAAGAAGATCGGCATCGGTGTGGTCAACCACTGCATCACCACCGTCGAGCCGGCCGAACACGTCGCTGCCCTAATCAGAAAGGCGCTCGAATACATCCCGCCCGAGCGACTGGTGATCACCACCGATTGCGGCTTCGGCCGCGAAGGCCTCTCCCGCCGCATCGCCTATTACAAATGCGTGGCGCTGGTCGAAGGCACCAACATCGTGCGCCGCGAGCTCGGCCTCCCCGAAGCCCATATCCGTGCCGCCGACCCCAAACTCTATTTCGCCGGCGCCGATGCGGCTAAGCGGTCTTAGTCCAAAACCCGCTTGACGCGCCGCTCACCCGGACTGGGAACCCCTAAGCTTTTCTCGCTGTTCCTCCAATGTGATTAACATCACGAACGGAGGTGCCAAAATGAACAGCGATCAACTGAAAGGAAATTGGAAACAGTTCGTCGGCAAGGCCAAGGAGAAGTGGGGCAAATTGACCGACGATGATTGGAAGGTCGTAGAGGGCAAGCGCGATCAGCTTGTCGGCAGAATTCAAGAGCGCTACGGAATTGCGCGCCAAGAAGCAGAACGGCAGGTAGCCGACTTCGAGAGAATGCACGAGAAGATCTGACGAGCGTATCCCGACCCCGCCGACCACCGCGACGATTAGCGGGGTCGGCGGGCCGGGCTTCGGCTGCTATATGGCTCGTCCGCGCCGCAGATGAGAGTTCCGGGTAATGAAGACGGTCCGAAAGAGCCAGACAATCCGCGCAAACAAACGCAAAGCCAAGCTGAAGGCAAAACACCGGCGCCAACGAGCCCGGGCCGGCGCCTGAACCGACCGGGTGCAAGGCTGTACTGCTGTACTCTCCCTACAGCGGGATCACCAGCAACGTGTCTATCTTTTGGCTGTCGAGGACGACGAGGCGCTCGATGAAGCGGTAGGGATTGCTCGTCATGTCGATGCGGTCGAGATAGCGGCCGGCGGCGAAGAGACTCATCTCGCCATCATGCATGACCCGTACGGCGATAAAATTCGAGTGCGCCCGCGCCACCGTGGCATCGACCTGCTCGACCCGGATTGGGCCGACGATGTGGCGGTAACGATGCGGCTCGAAGATGTTGGCGCGCCTGAGTGCGGTCACCCGATCGACCAGCATCCCGCGCGAGGCCGCATAGACCACGCCATGCGGCAAACCGGCCTCGTGGCTCGCTCGGCTGGTGATGACATAGCGGCACTGCTCGACAAAGAAATCGGGCCACTCTTCGAGCCGGTCCTCGTCGATGCAATCGACATAAGCAGCGATCAGCTCATTGACGCCGAGCCGTACGGTGAGATCGTCCATGCCGCGAAAATTCGTCAGTCGCCGATCAGCGCGCGGTACTTCTTCCAAAAACCGCGGATCGCCGCCTCGCTGGAGCGGAAGGGCTGCGAGGCGGCGTCGTAGCCGCCCATCATTACGACCCCGCTGTCGGCGTCGTTGAAACGCAGGGCACGCTGGACAAAGCCGCCGACGCAACCGTCCTCCATCGAGATGTAGCCGGCAGCACCGACCATATTTCCCTGCCGCAGGCGCCGTTCGGTCATCGCCTCGTCGTCATCGGCGAAGCCGAGATGGATCCAGTCGAGCTCGGTCTTCTCGACACCACGGGGCCGGATCACGCGAACCGCGATCGTATTGCGGATCTGCTGCAATATCATGCTCGGAAAGATCGTCAGGATCTGCACCGAGACGCTGTCGCCGTACTCGTCGACGGATTCGATTACCGAGGGATCCTCGAGCCGCAGATCGGTATCCGAGCGCAGCCCCTCGCGCTTATAGTCGGCGTCCTCGGCGGCATAGTCGAGCTTGGCTTGGCTGAAATGATTACCGCCGGTGTCATCGATGTAGATGCCGCCCGGCATGCTCAGCCGGTTGATGCGGAACGTCGTCAAGAATGAATGCAGGATGCTGGCGTGGTAAGTGTCCTTGGTGTTTTCGGAATAGAGCTTCCAATTGTTCGGCAAAACTTGGGTGCTGCGGCCGAGGATGCGGGCCGGCCGGTTCAGGACGCGGCGGATCCCGCCGACGACTTGCGGCCCAAGATAGCTTTCCAGATCGGGCGCGTCATCGCGGAATGAGCCGAAAACGAGACCGCAGATCTCGGACACCTTCAGCCGGGCGAGATCGTGATCGTCTTTGCGGAATTCGGGCGGCATGCCGCCCTGGCGCTTGACCCCGCGCTCGAAGGCCACACCAGTGAGCTTGCCGGTCAGGTCGTAGGTCCAGCCGTGATAGATGCACTTGATCTCTTTGACATTCCCCTGCCGCTCGAAGCACAAGAGGTTGCCGCGATGCGCGCAACGGTTGACAAAGGCGTTGATCCCGCCCGCAGCGTCGCGGGTGACGACCACCGCCGTCTCGCCGATCGTCGTGGCGATGTAATCGCCAGGCTGGGCGATCTCGGAGGCGAGACACAGGAAACTCCAGGTCGGACCCTTGAAGATCCGCTCTTGCTCGAGCCGATATTGCTCGGGATCGGTGTAGAGCCGGAACGGGATCTCGCTGAGGCCGTTGGAAGGCCACGGAACACCCCGCATCGTGTCGGCGCCGAGCTCTGACATGTTGCTACCCCTCCTCCTGGCGGTAATGGCTGCCATGATAGCAGCAGGAGCGCGGATTGGGGAAATTCGCTTGCCGGGGCGATGCCGATGCCCGACCATCGGCCGCAGCCAAGCTAACTGCCGGAGTACTCGGCATGGACGACCTCTATCTGCGCAGCGGCATCTTTCTGGCGCCGTTCCACAATCACGATGAGAACCCGACCTTGTCGATCGAGCGCGACCTCGAGCTGCTCGAGCATCTCGACCGGCTCAACTATCACGAGGCGTGGATCGGCGAGCATCACTCGGGCGGCTTCGAGCTGATCGCCTGCCCGGAGATGTTCATCGCGGCGGCCGCCCAGCGCACCCGCCACATCCGCCTCGGCACCGGTGTCGTCTCGCTGCCCTATCACAATCCGTTCATGCTCGCCGACCGCATGGTGCAGCTCGACCACATGACGCGGGGTCGGGCGATGTTCGGCGTCGGGCCGGGCGCGCTCGTCCATGACGCGCTCAAAATCGGCATCGACCCCGGCGCCCAGCGCAAGATGATGAACGAGGCGCTCGAGGTCATCATCCCGCTATTGCGTGGCGAGATCGTCAACCGCAAGACCGACTGGTTCAACCTGACCGACGCACAATTGCAATTGCGTCCCTATACGCCTCCGACGATGGAATTGGCGGTCGCCGCGGCGCGCTCGCCGGCCGGGTCGTTGGCCGCCGGGAAATATGGGATCGGGATGCTGTCGATCGGCGGCACGAGCCCCGCGGCGATGGAGCGGCACACCGCCAATTGGGGACTCTACGAGGAAACGGCACGGGCCAACGGCCACGTCCCCGACCGCAAAAACTGGCGCGTCGTCGGAATGTTCCACATCGCGGAGACGCGCGAGCAAGCGCGCCGGAATGTCCAGTTTGGGGTGCAGCCCTTCGCCGACTATTTCCGCGACATCGCCACCTTCCCGATCATTCCGCCCGACGTCCCCGACCCCTATGAATGGTTGGTCGAGACTGGCACCGGGTGCATCGGCACCCCCGACGACGCGATCGCCTATATCGACCGGCTGATTTCCGGGTCAGGGGGATTTGGCGTAATTTGCGAATTGGCGCACAACTGGGCCGACTGGGACGCCACCAAGAAGCATTACGAGCTGATGGCGCGCTTTGTCCATCCGCATTTCCAGAAGAGCCGGGAACTCCTACGCGGCAGCTACGAGTACGCAACGAGTCGTCACGAGGAATTTACGGGACAGGCCGGCGCGGCGATCCAAGCGGAGATCGACCGCCACGCCTCTAGACGTGCCGGTGAGCCGAAGCGGACCGCGGCCGAATAGCCTCTCACTGCGCCTAGGGAATGGGGTCGGGCGGCGATTTCAGTGCCTTGGCAAATGCCGGAGATGGAACTGATGCTAGACCTTGAGGGTCTTATCAACGACACGGTAGGTCTTTAGCCCCAAGGCGCGCGCCAAATCCTTCGCTCGTTTTTTCGCCTCCTCCTTGGTGTGCACCAGGAAAATCTCGGGGGCGCCAATGGGAACGTTACCTTGGTCATCGCGCTTGGAGAGCCTGGCGCGAAAGCCGGTGCCGTCCTGGTCGATCGTCAGTCGGACAATCATGACCCAATCGTCCCATCGCATTCCGACACATTTTCGGATTGCGCTATCTGCCGTCGCGCGACCTGGAGCCAGGGGTCACGAACTGTCAATCCTCGTTTGACCCAGGGAATGCCGCTGGGATCGCGCGCTTCGTAGAGTATCTGCGCCAGTTCTTCGACTGAGCGTCTCGCTCCGGGTGCTGCCATCAGTTTGCCTTTCATAATGGACGGATTCAGAAGGCTGGGACCCTCGTGCCGGTTGATCGGGAATCTCCCCGCCAAAGCCGGCCGGCACGGCCGGCACCGGCTCAGTACGGATGTCGCCGAGCCCGCGAGATTGCTGGCATTATTATTCCGACCAGGAGCATGAGCATTAAGAACAGCGCGATTTTCCACCCCCAAGTGACCGGCGCGATTGCCGCAATGGCTACGCCAAATGCGATTATGGAAACTCGAACCAGCGCATCATTACCCCGCTTGATGCGAGCCTGTTCCCGGAGCCCGAGAAACATGCTTTGGCGAGGGTGAGATGGCATTCTGTGGTCAGCCAATGCGCCTGTCCCGTTTACGCCGCGTTCAGTGAAACGCGCTCACAGATGGCGAAGTGGAGCCATCCAACCGATTGATGCGATCAATCTTTGGCAATGCAGGCGGGAGTGCGCGCCGCCCCCCTAGAGGGAAGCCAATCTCTCAGCCGTCGGCGCCCGGATCGGGTCGCTGCCGACGATAAATTGCAATATGGTACCGGCCGACGCCCCTTACGAGTCTTCGACCCCCGGCCTATAACGTTGACTGTTTAGATAATCTGGCGAGGTCGTCGAGCACTTGCGTGATTAGCTCTGCACGGCGCGGATCCTGTGCCTCAGGTGTTCCCGAGAAAAGTTGGATCAGATATCCCGCCTTTGCCGCAGCCTCGGGCCAGGTCATCGAAGGAGTCGCGACAGCATGGCGCTCGAATTCTTCCTGTCGGCGTCGCAGGACCGCCTGATCGGCTTGGACCTCGTGGAGGCGTCGACGGATTTCCGTCGATCTCTGTGCAGCCATGCCGCGATGCTCGTCGAGTTCAACAGGGGGGTCGGTCATCATCATTTATCCTTGCCACCGAGCTACTCAGACATATTTGGGCTGATCAAACCTCAACTCAATTCCTGGCGCTGACAAATAGATAATTGACTACCGCCGGCGTCTATTATCGACGGTCAAGCCCGCTTCGAGATTTCCGCGGCAGCACAATTTCAACCTCGCAATCTTTTGCGTCGTCACCACTTATGGGTCTCCCGAATTTCATGAAAGATCGGCAGCCATGACGATCTCGATAAATAGCAGCACAAGCGGATTTAGGAAATGGTCGGAGGCTCAGGAGCTCAAAAGGCGTGAAAAAACCCGCGCCGGCGCGGGAGAAAGCGGCGGCGCCGCGGCTCCAGATTCCCTCCCGGAGGTAATCCCATCGGACGACACGATGCACCGTCCCTGGCTGGTGCCCGGGGTCGGTAGACTGTAAGCTCATTGCGGAAAGTAGAATCTCGGTTGTCAACTCGAAGCAGGCCCTCGCTCAACGCGGGAGCAACGCTCGCTGGCTTGGCTCTCCCTCGCCTGGCCTTCTAAAACACGACTCGGCGAAAGGATGAGCGCTGGTGGAAGTTTTCGTACGCGACAACGACGTCAATGGTGCATTGCGAGTGCTAAAGAAAAAGATGCAGCGCGAAGGCATCTTCCGTGAGATGAAGCGGCGGCGATCCTACGAAAAGCCGTCGGAACGTCGGGTGCGGGAGAAGGCCGAAGCCATCCGTCGCCACCGCAAGATGATGCGCAAGCGTCTCGAGCGCGAGGGGTACTAGAGCGAGCGGCGGCACTCACCTCCGCGGCGCGTGCCACCACTTTCCAGCCACGACGAGCCCCTTGGCTTCGAGCCGCCGGCGTCCGGAGCGGACCTCACCTAGCACATCGCGGTAATCGAAATCGCCCTCGGCGAGTTCGATTACCGTCGCATCGCCGACCGCACCGATATCCAGCTTGCCGATGTCGCTGCGGCCGAGCGCCGCGGCTGGAGCGGCGGTGCTCGCCCGGATCACGTCGACCAGCTCCATCCCCAGACACAAGAATTTCGACATCGTCACCAGCTGGTCGAAAGCCGGCCCGTTGACGCTCAAGGTGCGGACGTCGCTGCTGATGGCGTCCGGCAGAAACCCGGCAGCGAGCATCGCCTCGGCGGTGCGAAAGCCGAACGAGCCGCCGCCGTGGCCGATGTCAAAGATCACGCCGCGCCGGCGCGCTTCGAGCACCTCCTCACGGATCTGTCCGTCCCCCTGGACCGGCGCGTTCGGAAAGGGGCGAAAGCAATGAGTCAAGATGTCGCCGCGGCGCAGGCGCGAGAGCACTTCGAGCCGGCTCGGCGGCGGGTTGTCGAGATGCGCCATCACCGGGAGCCCGGTCTCTTCGGCCACTTCCAGTGCAATGTCGAGCGGTGCCGCCCCCGACGCGCCGCCGGCGTTGCGTCCCACCCGTACCTTGACGCCGGCGATCAGATCGCGGTTTGACCCGATGACCCGGACGCACTCGCGCGGATCGAGCAGTCTCAGATCGGCGCATTCGCCGACCATCACGCTGGCGCTGAAGGCGAAGATCCCGGGAAACGAGACGTTGAGGTAGGGAATTATGCGCAGCGGCGACGGCTCGATGACATGACGGCGAAAGCCGTGAAAGTTGCCGGGACCGGCGCTGCCGGCGTCGACAAAGGTCGTCGTTCCGCTGCGCCGCGCCACCTCGGCGGCATCGACGCCGAGCGAAGTGCCGCCCCAATAGACATGGGTGTGGAGATCGATCAGCCCGGGCACGACAAGGAGCCCGCGGGCATCGACAACCTCACCGCCCGGGAGATCATGCCCGACCGCGGCCACTTTCCCCTCGCCAAAGGCGATGTCGGTCGTCTCGTCGCGTCCGCTTACCGGATCGATGACGCGACCGCCTCTGAGAACCAGGTCAGCCATTTGGCCCGTCCGGTCTATCTCACCCGGCTCGGTCATGCCAAACTCGGTGAGAATCGTCCCCTGGCCATGTTTATTGGGGGACGTGGTATATCAAGCGCGGCCACAGCCCGACGAGGCCGATCAGGATCAGGTAGATCGCGACGACCAAATTCAGAAGGCGCGGGATCAGCAGGATCAGGATGCCGGCGATCAGGGCAACGAGGGGCTGGATAACGACAATATCGAAGGTCATCGAACAAGCTCCGTGTTTTTTTGCAGCGGACGGAGGTGAACAGTGGACAAAACTCTCACCGGCGGCTGTCTCTGCGGGCGGATACGCTATCGCATCACCGCGGCACCCGTCGAGGCGCTCTACTGTCATTGCCGGATGTGCCAACGGGCCCATGGAGCGCCGGTTATTGCGTGGGTCACCGTGCCGCTCGACGCGTTCGCGGTGACGGCAGGGGACCCGGCCGCCTACCGCTCGTCGGCCAAGGCCACCCGCCATTTCTGCCGCACCTGCGGCACGCCGCTGACCTGGCGCGGGGCGGTCAACCCGCACCTTGTCGATGTCAGCATCGCCACTCTCGATGATCCCGAACCGGTCGAGCCGCTCCTCCACGTGTGGACGGAGAGCCAGATCGGCTGGTTCGAGATCGCCGACCACCTGCCGCGCTATCCGACGAACCAGCGGCCGAGGCCGGCATTGTGACCGGTCGCGGCTAGCTGCCCATATTGACCTCGGGCTGAACTCATGTCGGATCTCCAGGCGCCGGCACCGCTGAGTGAGGTGGTAACGGCGAAGCCCGCCGGGCCCGAGGCGAAGGCTGCTGAGCCGCTGCCGCTGAGCCCATCGCCTGAGACTGGCGGCGCCGCAGCTGAGGCTGCGATCACCGACCAGGAGGCTGCAGGCGCCGTGCGATATCGCCGGCGCGTGCTGCTGGTGCTCTCGGCGATCATCGTGGCGCTGGTTCTGTATTGGGCCTCGGGCTACGTGCTCGCTTATACCGACGATGCCTATGTCACATCCGACTTCGTCAATGTCGCTCCCTATATCAGCGGCCGGATCGTCAGCGTGAACATCGTCGATAACCAGACCGTAAAGAAAGGCGACTTGCTCGCGACAATTGATGCGACCCCGTTTCAGCTGGCGTTCAACGAAAAACAGGCAAAAAAGGCCGAGGCCGATGCGCAGCTCGCCGTCGACCGCGACACCATTGTCGCGGCGCAGGCGCAGCGGGACGATGCAGCAGCCAAGGAGCGGCTGGCGAGCGATAATCTGCGCCGCGCCACTCCGGTCGCCGCAGCTGGCTTTGTCTCCCGCCAAGCGCTCGAGACCGCGACCGCGCAGGCACAGGAGGCAAAGGCGGCGTTGGCCGAGGCCGAAGCGGCAATCGCTAAAGCACAGCAGGTGCTCACTCTGCATCAAGCCAGTGTGACGACGATCAGCGCCGAGATCGCCTATCTGCAGTGGCAGCTCGATCAGACCAAGTTGCTGGCGCCGACCGACGGAACCATCACGCAGCTCATGCTGCGGGTTGGCGACCAAGCAGTGGAGAACAAGCCTCTGCTTGGGCTGGTCGACGCGCATGCCTGGCGGATTTACGCTAATTATAAGGAAAGCGTCATCCGTCATATGACGGTTGGTCATACCGCCTGGGTCTGGCTCGATACCTATCCTTGGCATCTTCATCGCGCGCGGATCCAGGGCATTGCCCGCGGGATCAGTCGCCTGCCGACGGACCGCAAGCTGCTGCCCTATGTCGAGCCGACGACCGATTGGATCCGCCTTGAGCGGCGCTTTCCGGTCACGTTGGTGTTGGAGGACCCCGATCCAGGTGTCGTCCTACATATGGGCGCCGATGCGCGCACGTTGATCATTTATTGAGGCGCGGCGATGTTGCGCGAGATCCCGAGCGCGCTCGCCACGGAGTTGCGCTCGCTCGAGCTGCGCGGTCCCCGCGGCCTCGAGGCTGCCGAGGCCGCAGCCTCGGTTACATTGGCCGTGCTCGCCGCCCTCGCACTCCATTCAGATGAGCCCTGGTGGGCGGGAATTTCGGCTTTCATGGTAACCCGAGCCTCGCCGCGGGTCGCAGTGCCGCGCGCATTCATGCGCGTCGCCGGCAGCGTTGTCGGCGCCGTTGCGGCGCTCGTCGTGCTGCGGCTTTTTGTCAACCAATCGCTGCCCTTATGCGTAAGCCTCTTTGCCCTGTCCTGCATCGGAACCTTCGGTTTCGCGAGCTCGCGCAACGGCTATGCGTGGGTGGTGGGCACGGTGACCGCGTGCCTGATCATTCTGATGTCGCTGGACCAGCCGCAAGCGGCATTCACCGCGGCGGTGAACCGTGTAGCCGAGGTGACGATCGGGACAATGGCGTCTCTGGTCGTTTGCGGTTTGAGTCCGGCGCCCCCCGAAACCGGAGCCGCGCCCGCCGCCAGCCTCCCCGATCCGCCGCCGCTGGCGTTCTGGCGTCGCCGCTATGGCGCCGAGCTGCTGCGCTGGCTCCCTGCCAATCGGCCGTTGGTGGTGCACGCCTGCCGCGGCGGACTGACCGTCATGCTGATGCCTGCACTCGCCGACTGGCTGGCGCCGGTCAGCCCCGTCACGATGGGCCTCACCGTCGTCATGGTCATGTCGATCCCGACGACCGCGATCGTCGAGCCCGGTAGCCCCCTCATGATGCAGCGCGCGGCGCACCGGCTCATCGGGTGTCTGCTCGGCGCGCTCGCAGGGCTCGCCTGTCTCGCCTTCGTCGGCAGCGATTTCCTGCTGTGGCTGGCGTTGATCCCACCGGGGATTTGGCTCTGCTCACAAATCCAGACCGGGACTACCGGCGTCAGCTATATCGGCACGCAAGCGATGTTCGCCTATCTGATGAGCATGGTGCAGGGTCAGGGGCCACCGGACTCGATCAGCCCCGGCCTCGAGCGTCTGGTTGGAGTCATGGGAGGGCTGTCAGTTCTGTTTGTCGTCACGCTGATCCTGTCGCTGATCCCGATGCCCTCGCCGGCGACCGCCGCCGGCGATTGACAAGCCCCATCGGCGACGATGTGATCCGGGCGCCTTCGATGTCATCCAAAGAAGGGTGATGGTCAAATTGCCCGACCGCCGCGACACCGTGACCGCCGAGAAGCGTGTCGAACGCCGGCTCGCGGCGATCATGGCGGCAGACGTCGTCGGCTACAGCCGACTGATGGGCGGCGACGAGATCGGCACCTTGCGCGCGTTGCAGGCGCACCGCCGAGAGCTGATCGATCCGAAGATCGCGGCCCATCGCGGTCGCATCGTCAAGACCACGGGGGACGGCCTCCTTGTCGAATTCCCGAGCGCAGTCGAGGCTGTCGCTTGCGCGATCTCGGTCCAGCGCGGGATCGCGGTACGTAATGAGGGTGTGGCGGAGGACAAGAGGGTTATTTTTCGGATCGGGGTCAATGTCGGCGACATCATCAGCGAGGCCGGCGACATTTTCGGCGACGGCGTCAATGTCGCGGCACGGCTGGAGAGCTTGTGCGAACCGGGCGGGCTGTGCATCTCGCGCGCCGTCCGCGACCAAGTCCGCGACAAATTGCCGGTCGCCTTTGATGATCTTGGCGAGCAGCAGGTTAAGAACATAGCCCGGCCGGTGCGCGCCTTCCGGCTCACAGCTGAGGCCATCGCGGCGACACCGGAACTCTCTCCGCAAGCGCTAACGGCACCAGGAGGACGCAGCCGCCCCTGGGTCATCGCCGTACTGGTAGCGGTCATACTCGCAGCCGGTGGCACCACGTGGTGGATAGTGCGAGCGCCGCCGATGGTGACACAACCTTCCGGACCCACGGCAATATCACCGCTCCCGATTGGCGCGGCACGCGCCTCGATTGCGGTCCTGCCATTGGAGGCACTCGGCGCTGAGGGCGGCAGCGACTACTTCGCCGACGGGCTGACGGAAGACATCATCTCCGCGCTCGGGCGCTTCCGCGAACTCTCCGTGATGTCCCTCGGCGCCGTGTTCGCTTACAAAGGCAAACACCCGTCACCCATGGAGGTCGGCCGCGACCTCAAGGTCCGCTACGTCGTCGAAGGGAGCATTCGCCGCGCCCCCGAGCGCATCAGGGTCGCGGTGAGCCTAACCGACACCAATCGAAGCGCTGTTCTGTGGTCGGAGAAGTACGACGCCGAGCCCAAGGACATCTTTGCGGTTCAGGATCAGATCACCCGCCGCATCAGCGGCGCACTTGCGCTCCGGGTGACGGGCCTCGAGCTGGCGAGATCGGCGACCAAGCCGCCAAACAACCTCGAAGCCTACGACCTCGTTCTGCGCGGCCGCGATCTGTTGTCCGGCCTGACGCGTTCTGCCAATGCGCAGGCGCGCGACTTGTTTGAGCGCGCGATCGCCCTCGATCCCAACTACGGGCCCGCGTATGTCGGACTGGGTCAGGTCGATATGCGTGCAGCGAACCAAGGCTGGACGCAAGACCCCGGAGGAGCGCTTGAACGCGCGGAGAAGCTAGCGCAAAAGGCGATCGCGTTAGATGATCTCAGCTCGGGCGCTCACGCCTTGCTCGGGGACGTAGCGGTGCAGTTCGGCGACTACGATCGGGCTCTGGCGGAACTGAAGCGCGCGATCGACCTCAACGGCAGCGACGCCGAAAGCTATGGTCACCTCGTTACGGTTCTGCTCTTTGAGGGCGACATCTCCGGCGCGATTGCCGGCGGGGAACTCGTTACGCAGTTTCGGCCAGAGATTCCCGACGGCACCGCTTTCGATCTTGGCGTCGCTTATATCCTGGCCGACAGAGGCGCGGACGCCGTGCGCATCCTGGAGCACGCGGTCGACCGCAACCCGGGACATCTGTACATGAACGTCATGTTGGCCGCCGCCTACGGCGCAGTTGGGCGCCAGCAGGATGCCGAGCGCCAAGCCGACCGCGTTCACCAACGCTTTCCGACATTTTCACGCGACCGGTTCGGGTCGGCGCTGCGTGATCCGAGCCTGCGCGCGAAACTAAATCAGGCGCTCGAAAAAGCCGGTCTGTAGCTGGATGAGTGTTACGGGGCTGACCCACGGCTG
>WNFQ01001956.1_pt1 | contig 14846 bp, 10 predicted proteins | sample 5400171 | NCBI WGS metagenome assembly WNFQ01 (sample SAMN13153356, study PRJNA577476) | soil metagenome | isolation source: 20 cm soil under Madrone tree | place: USA:California | collected 2016-06-14
CGGGTCGCGCCTGTCGATCACGTCGAAATGTCCGATATCGGAGCTGTAGATCGCGTTGAGCTGCGCCCCGAAGGGGTTGGTGCTGCTGAAGGCGCAAAAATTCATCCGGTCGTCGGCCTCGCAGCCGAAGTAATAGGGCTTGGCGTAGAGCTCGATCCAATCCTCCTTACGGCTGATCCTGCAGGCGGCGAAATCGTCGAGCTCGGCGCGCCCGCCGGTCAGGTGCGCCTCCGGGTTGGGGTAGCCGTCGCGCGCCCGCAAGGCCTCGGCCATATCGTCGTAGCCGTATTTCTCGACCAGCTCCATCAGCAATTTGCGGTCGAGCCGGGTCGGGTTCATGCGCTCCAGCGCCTTGGCGTTGCGCCGCTCCCAATGCTCGATCAGATCGCCGAATAGCTGGGCGCCCCAGCCGGCGCCGCCTTCAAGAAAGGCGAAGTTGAGCTTCGGGAAGCGACGGGTCACGCCGCCGAGAAAAATCGCCTTCGCGACGGCGTGCCCGGCCGCGGCGAAATGGCCGATGTGATTGTAGACAAAGTTGGTCGGCGACAGGCGCAACCCCTGGCTGCTGCTGCCGCTGTGGAACGTCGGCGGAATGCCGAGCTCGACGCATTTCGCCCAGACCGGGTCGTAGTCATAGGGGCTGTCGATGCCGAGGACGTCGTACCACACGGTGAAGCGGCGCGACTCGTCATCCTGCGCTGCCGCGGAGGGGACCGGCCGCGGCAGGTTGCTGCCGAACATCCCGACCTTCGAGCCGAGCTGCTTTGTCACGAATTCGAGCTCTTCGATTGCTTCCTGCGGCGTGTGCATCGGGATGACCGCCGCTGGGGTCATGCGGTCGCTGAAATCCCGGAAATAATCGGCCGAGACGATGTTGTAGGCGCGGATCACGGCGCGCCGGGTCTCATCGTCCTTGATCCGCGGCAGCCCCAGCCCGGCCGTCGGATAGATCACCGCGAAATCGGTGCCGATCTCGTCGAGCCGCTCGTAGAGCAGCTTCGGCATCATCGCGGTCGCCCGGTCGAGGGTATTCTCCGCCTGGCGGTTCCAGAAATTGGGCTGTGCTACGCGCCGATCGGTCCGCTCGGCCGGGGTCATCTTCAGCCCCTCGCCGGCGCCCCGTGGTGCGAGAAAGCCGTCGGCCGCCTTGTCGCCGCCGACCTTGCGCATCTTCTCGGCGAAGACCGGCGGAAACTCGACCCAATGGCCGTCGCCGTCGACGATCGGGTGCTTGAGCTTTGCATGGATTTGGGCCGGGCTCAGATGACCGTTGCCGCTCATGTTTTTCTCCTCCGAGGGGTGCCGCTTCCTCCGAGAAAAGGATGGGCCGCACCTCACGCCCGAGTCAAATGCAAGGTCGGCATGGCGGTGCGGCTCGGCAAAGAAAGTTCTTTGTCACTATTGCAATTCATGATATAGCAACTATCTTCTGGTGCTTAGACGCATTCGGACGATTCGGTGTGACGCCTCCTCCTCGCCCTCCCGTGAGCTTCAGCCCACGGACTTAGATCCGTGGGGAAGGCCGGGACCCAGTTCTGCTATGGGCACCGGCCGGAGCCTGTCCTCGGGCCGGCCAGAGGCCGGACCCGTGGGCCGGTGTGGCAGGATTTTGATGTGAGCATTGGTAGGGCATCGCCAATCGAAATCTTCTGAAGGGGTCTGAACACTAGCCTCCTCGCGAAACCGCCGGTGCGACCATGCTGTCCATCTCTCCCTGCTGCCTCCCTCAGACCCGGCGATCTCCTCCCTGCTCGGTGCGCCCGGCCGTACTCGCCAACCATCTGATATGGCGTGCATTACGGGCATTGAGGCGGCCAATTTTCGGCGCCAGTAGAATTTTCTCCCTGATCTCAGGGACGCTAGGCCGCGGGGCGGATCGCGACTTCTTTGACTTCGCGGCCGACGAAGGGCTCGAACTCGGCGAAATTGGCGGCGAAACGCCGAGTCAGCTCGCGCGCGGTCTCGTCATAGGCCTGCTTGTCGGACCAGGTGCCGCGCGGGTCGAGTACCTCGCTCGGCACTTCCGGGCAGGCCTCGGGCACCAACATCCCGAAATTGGCGTCCTTGCGCATCGGTACGCCGGCGAGCCGGCCGTCGAGGGCAGCACGCAGCAGCGCCCGCGTGTGGGCGATCGGCATGCGCTTTCCGACGCCGTAGGTGCCGCCCGACCATCCAGTGTTGACGAGCCAGCATTGCGCGCCGTGCTCTTTGATGCGGGCACCGAGCATCTTGGCGTAGACCGCCGGATGGCGGGGCATGAAGGGCGCACCAAAACAGGTCGAAAAGGTCGCTTCGGGGGCATTGCCGAGCCCGGCTTCGGTGCCCGCGACCCGTGCGGTGTACCCCGACAGGAAGTGGTACATCGCTTGCTCGGCGCTGAGCCTGGCGAGCGGCGGCATGACCCCGAAGGCGTCGGCGGTCAGCATCACGACATTCTTCGGGTGAGGGCCCTGCCCGCGCAAATCCGCGTTGGGGATGAAATCGATCGGATAGCAGGCCCGCGTGTTCTCGGTCAGGCTGTCGTCATCGACATCGGGCATCCGCGTCGCCCGATCGGTAATCACGTTTTCGAGCACCGTCCCGAAACGGGTGATCGTCGCGTAGATCTCCGGCTCGGCCGTCGGCGACAGATTGATGACCTTGGCGTAGCAGCCTCCCTCGAAATTAAAGATGCCTTTCGGGCTCCACCCGTGCTCGTCGTCGCCGATCAGGGTACGCGAATTGTCGGCCGACAGTGTCGTCTTGCCGGTGCCGGACAGCCCGAAGAAGATCGCGCAGTCGCCCTTCGGGCCGACATTGGCCGAGGCGTGCATCGGCAGCACGTCACGCGCCGGCAATACGAAATTGAGATAGCCGAAGACCGATTTTTTGATCTCGCCGGCGTAAGCGGTCCCGCCGATCAACACCAGCCCCTTGGCGAAATTCACGAAAATGAAGACCTCGGAGTTGATTTTGTCGAGCTCCGGGATCGCCAAAAACCTGGGGGCGTGGAGGATCGTGAAGGCCGGCTCGAACCCCTCGAGCTCGCCGACATCAGGACGGACGAACATGTTGCGCGAAAAGAGGCTGTGCCAAGCGTTGTCGGTGACCACCCGCACCGGCAAGCGGTACGTCGGATCGGCCCCGGCATAGAGATCCTGGACAAAGAGATCGCGGCCCTGGAGGTAGGCGAGCATCCGCTGGTGCAGACTGTCGAAGCGTTCGGGATCGACCGGCTGGTTGATCTTGCCCCACCACACGGTGTCCTTGGTTCCCGGCTCCTCGACAATGTATTTGTCTCGCGGCGTGCGGCCGGTAAACCGCCCGGTGCGAACAGAGAAGGCGCCACCCGCCACGACCTCGCCTTCGCCGCGGTGGACCGCATGCTGGTAAAGGACCGGCATCGACTGGTTCCAATGCACGGTCCCGAGGTGGCGCATGCCCTGCCGTTCGAGCCCGAAGCGGCTCTTTGCCGCGGTCATCGGATCGCCTTTTTCATTGAACGCCTCCTCCCAGCCCCCGCAATAGCACACCCCCTTGCATCGCGCCGTACCATAGACGGGCGACCGTGTCAAAGTTCCCTCAACGCATGCGCGCTATTGGCGCGCCGCCTCGGCGAGTTGGACGAGTGCTGCTCGCGCCGCTTCCGGGGTCAGGACCGGGACCGAGATCGGGGCGGCGAAATCGAGGCGTGCCGTTTCGCCATCGCACCGCAGGTCGATCCCCTCCGGATCGATGCCGGTCATTCGCCAGCCCGAGCCGGTGCGGCCGAGCAGGCGGTGAGCATACCGCGCAATCGCGTCGCCATGGTCTTTGTTCATGTCTCTCAGGATCTCGGGCTCGGCCGCCGCGAGCACGCCGACATCGCCCGAGAACCGAATGTCGCCGCCCTCGATCCAGTCGATCCGCCCGAACCCGGCGACGAGGTGCCCGCGCTCGACCTCCACCCGGTAGAGACGGAAGTCACCAAAGCCGGCGTAGCCCGCACTCGCCGGGTGGTGAGCGATGAAGCGCGCCAGGCAGCGGCGATCTTCCGTCGGCAGGGCGCGGCCAAGAAGGGTCAGGCGAGGCCCGGTCAGCGGATCGGGATGGCCCTCGGTTGCGTCGAGCAGCAGTGAGACCCGCGGGTCGAAGGCGATGTTGCGGCTGTGCTGGGCCAGGCCGGAGAGCAGCAGCAGCGGGCTCGCATCGAGGTCGACCGCGAGCAGCACCAGGGAAGCATAGGGGGCGCCGCCGAGGCTGGTGCCCAGAGCCGCGCGGATGCGGCTGCGCGCCAGCCGACGGGCGAGGTTTGCCGGAGTCCGGCTCGATCGCGATTCGGTCATTCGAAGAGTGCGACGCGGCTGCGCCGGAGCGTCGAGGACAAGCAGCCTCCTGCGTGGGCGTTTTGAGGATGCAAAAGCGTATAGACTGTATCAAATAAGGCAATCCAATAAGGCGGCCGGGTTTTTCTTTGCCACCTCGGGGCCATATTTATTCGCCACAGCACCCGCGCGACTGCCCGAGGTTACTCGGGACGAGGAAGGGGGGTTACTCGAAGTGCCGAATACGATTGCTCTTGTCGACGACGACCGCAACATCCTGACCTCGGTATCGATGGCGCTCGAGGCAGAAGGCTTCACCGTTCGCTGCTACAGTGACGGAACCGAGGCGCTCAAGGGCCTGAGCGCTCAGCCTGTCGATATCGCCGTGCTCGACATCAAGATGCCGCGCATGGACGGCATGGAGCTGCTCACTCAGCTGCGGCGGCAAAGCCACGTCCCGGTCATCTTCCTGACCTCGAAGGACGACGAGGTCGACGAGCTGCTGGGCCTGCGCATGGGTGCGGACGACTACATCAAGAAGCCGTTTTCGCAGCGGCTGCTGATTGAGCGGATCCGTGCGCTGATCCGTCGCGGCGAGCGAGCGCGCGAGCGCGACGAGCCGCAAGGCGAGCCGGTCATCGTCCGCGGACAGCTGGTTCTCGATCCGGTGCGCCACCTGTGCACCTGGAGCAGCGCGCCGGTCGAGCTCACCGTGACCGAGTTCCTGATCCTCAAATCGCTCGCCCACCGCCCAGGGCACGTCAAGAACCGCGACCAGCTGATGGATGCGGCTTACGGCGAGCACATCTATGTCGACGACCGGACAATCGACAGCCACATCAAACGGCTGCGCAAGAAGTTCAAAGCGGTCGACACAGATTTCGCGCAGATCGAAACCCTCTATGGCGTCGGTTATCGATACCGCGATCGCTGAACCCGTCTCTCGGCTCGCTTATCGGCTCGGCCGCAGCCTCGCTCGGTGGCGGCACAGCGGCGGCGGGCGCTGGCCGATCTCGCCGCTGACCCGCCGCATCCTGGCCGTCAACGTGTTGGCGCTGGCGCTGCTCGCCGGAGGGTTCCTCTATCTTGGCAAGTACCAGGCGAGCCTCGTCGATCAGCAAATCGAAGCGTTGAAAATGCAGGGCGAGGTCTTTGCCGCGGGTCTCGGCGAGGGCGCGGTCTACGAGTCTGTCGACGAGGGAGAAATCCTGCTTCCCGATCTCGCCCGCCAGATGATGCGCCGCCTAGTCGCGCCGACGCACGCGCGAGCGCGGCTCTTCGATATCAAGGGCGACATCATCGCCGACAGCCACGTCCTGCGCGGCCCAGGCGACAGCGTTCAAGTGCTCGAATTGCCGGCCCCCGAGGCAAAGGGCTCGATCGTGCGAATTGCCGACGGCGTCTATGACTGGATCGTCGACAAGCTGCCGCGCCGTAAGCACTACCCGGTGTATCGCGAGAGCGCTTCACCGCGCGCCGAGGATTACCCCGAGGTCGCACGCGCCCTGCTCGGGGAGACCGGTTCGGCGATCCGCAGCGACCCGGCGATCGGTGGGCTCGTTCTCAGCGTCGCTATCCCCATCCAGCACTACAAGCAGGTGCTCGGCGCGGTCATGCTGTCGACGAGCAGCGGCGAGATCGAGGAGGCGGTACGCACCGTGCGCCTGGAGCTGTTGCGGATCTTCGGTGTGGCGCTCTTGGTCACGGTGCTGCTATCGTTCTACCTGGCCGGCACGATCGCACGCCCGATCCGCCGCCTGGCGGCCGCAGCGGAGCGCGCGCGAGGCCGCGGCGCGCGGGTCGAGATCCCGGATTTCACCCGACGGGGTGACGAGATCGGCGACCTTTCCGGCTCGTTGCGCGAGATGACCGACGCGCTGTGGCAGCGGATCAGCGCCATCGAGAGCTTCGCCGCCGATGTCGCGCACGAGATCAAGAACCCGCTGGGATCGCTGCGCAGCGCTGTCGAGACCGCGGTGCGAATCGAGGATCCGGCAAACCAGCGGCGGCTGATGGCGATCATCCTCGATGATGTCGAGCGGCTCGATCGCCTGATTACCGACATCTCCGACGCCTCTCGCCTCGACGCCGAGCTCGGTCGCCTCGAACTCGCTCCGATCGATATCGCGGCGATGCTCGAAGCGCTCGTGGACATTCACGAGGCGACGCGGGGGAGCGGAACGCCACGCCTGGTGCTCGAGCTTGCCGACCGTGGCCGCGGGCTTGTCGTCCCGGGCATCGAAACTCGATTGTCGCAGGTCTTTCGCAACGTCATCGCCAACGCCATCTCATTCACCCGGCCGCACGGCGAGATCCGGCTCACAGCGCGGCACGACGGCAGGGCGGTTCTGGTTACCGTCGAGGATCAAGGACCCGGCATCCCCGAGGACAAGCTGACGGCAATATTCGACCGCTTCTATACCGAGCGCCCCGCGGGCGAGAAGTTCGGCACCCATTCCGGCCTCGGATTGTCGATCTCCAAGCAGATCGTCGAAGCGCATCGCGGCCGGATCTGGGCCGAGAACCGCAGGGACATGAGCGGCACCATCTGCGGCGCGCGCTTCTCCATCCGCCTGCCGTCGGGCGTATGACCGAGCGTCACAAGTATCGCCGCGCGCGACGCGCGTTGGCGATCTCGCTGTTGCCCGCTATACTGGGGCGATGATGACCGGCGGTGGTCGGGAAGTTTCGTGCCCCGCAAATAGGGCCGGAGGCGCCCGCGTGCTCGTCGTGACCGGAATGTCGGGAGCCGGGCGGTCGACTGCCCTCAAGATACTAGAGGACATGGGCTATGAGGCTTTCGATAATCTACCGCTCTCGCTCGTCCCCGCGCTGATCGAGAACGCCGCGGCGGATGCGCCGGCGATCGCGGTCGGCGCCGATACCCGCACCCGCGGTTTCGCGATCGAGAGCATGCTCGACACCCTTGACACCCTCGTCCGCGGGAGCGCCCGGCAGCTCAGGATGCTGTTTGTTGATTGTGATGACGAGCGCCTCGAACGGCGTTATACGGAAACCCGACGTCCCCATCCTCTCGCCGGCGACCGTCCGATCATGGATGGAATCCGGCTCGAGCGCCAAGCGCTCTCCCCGTTGCGCGACCGTGCTGATCTGGTGATCGACACCTCCCTCTTGACCGCCGCCGATTTGAAGCGCTTGTTGACCGGCCACTTTGCTCTCGAGCAGTCCGGACTGCGCGTCTTTGTGACCTCGTTTGCCTATCGCCGTGGCATCCCCCGCGATGCCGATTTGGTCTTCGACGTGCGCTTTCTCGACAACCCCCATTATGTTCCCGCGCTGCGGCAGCTGACCGGGCGCGATCCGGCGGTTGCCGCGCATATCGAACAGGACCCCGATTGCGAGCTCTTCTTTGCCGGGCTGTGGCGGCTGTTGGACCCGCTGCTGCCGCGCTACGAGACGGAAGGCAAGACCTATCTGACAATCGGCATCGGCTGCACCGGCGGGCGCCACCGCTCGGTCTACGTCGCCGAGCGGCTGACTGCACGGTTGCGCGCAGCCGGGCGGCGTGCCGAGGTAGCCCATCGCGATCTGCCGCCGCCCGGTGTTCTTGCGCCGGTCTTGCCCGGCATCGCGTGCTGAACGACGGCGGCCCGGCTCCACGAGAGGCACTCCGATGATCGGGATGGTTCTGGTAACCCACGGGCGCCTCGCGGCCGAATTCGCCGCCGCCCTGGAGCACGTCGTTGGCGCGCAGGCCCAAATCGCCTTTGTCTGCATCGGCCCTGAAGATGACATGGAGCAGCGCCGCCAGGATATTCTGCGCTCGATTGCCGAGGTCGACAGCGGCGAGGGTGCGGTGCTGCTGACCGACATGTTCGGGGGCACGCCTTCGAACTTGGCGATTTCGGTCATGGACCGCGGCAAAATCGAGGTCATTGCCGGCGTCAATCTGCCGATGCTGATCAAGCTCGCGAGCCTGCGTCAGACCGAGACCCTCGAACGCGCCGTGCTCGGCGCCCAGGAGGCCGGGCGCAAATACATCAACGTCGCCTCTCAACTGCTCAGCGACGCTCGCCGATGAGCTCTGGTCCGGCAGATGATCCAACCGCCGCGCGTGCGGCGCCGCCCAACGGCGCCGTGCGCGCGGTCGTGACGATCTGCAACCAGAAGGGCCTCCACGCCCGCGCCGCTGTCCGTTTCGTCAAAACCGCGGGACAATTCGACGCCGAAGTGTGGGTGCGCAAGAACGGGACCGAGGTCCCCGGCAGCGACATCATGGAGCTGCTGATGCTGGGGGCGGCCCCGGGCGCGGTGATCGAGTTGACCGCCACCGGACGCGAGGCCGAAGCGGCGGTGGCAGCGCTGGCTCGGCTGATCGAATGCAAATTCGATGAGGATTGACGAACTTTCCACCCTCGCGGATCAGGGCGCTGCCGCCGAGCGCAGATTGAAGGGCCTGGGCGTATCGCCAGGGATCGCCATCGGGCTCGCTCACATCGCCGAGGGCGGCGATCTCCCGGTCCGCGAGAGCCACTTCCCCGAGACCGAGATCGACGCCGAACGCAGTCGCTTCGCCGAGGCGGTCGCGGTTTCCTTGCGCCAGCTGCGGAAACTCAAGGCGAAAGCCTCGGGACTTCCCGAATCCGCCGCCGAAGAGATCGGCTACCTGCTCGACGCGCATCTGGCGATGTTGTCGAATTCGCGCCTCGTGCGCGGCGTCGACCAGCGCATCGCACGGACCCGGATCAACGCCGAGCGTGCGGTCGAAATCGAGATCGACGAGATCGCCGAGAGCTTCGCCTCGATGCGCGACGCCTATCTGGCGGCGCGGATCGAAGACATCCGGGTCGTCGGCAAACGGCTCATCCGCAACCTGATCAAGAAGCCCTACGTCACTTACTCGGGTTTGGGAGAAGGTGCCGTCATTCTCGCCGACGAGCTGAGCCCAGCCGACACGGCGTTGATGGACCCGCAACACGTCGCCGGCTTCGCCACCGAGTTTGGCGGCGTCCAAAGCCATACCGCGATCGTGGCGCGCGCCCTCGGCTTGCCGGCGGTGCTCGCCGTCCCCGGTCTGCTCGAACACGCCGCGGCCGACGACAGGGTGGTGATCGACGGGACCGAGGGGACCGTCATCATCGGCCCGTGCCCGCAAACGATCGCCGAATACCAGGCGCGACGCGACGCCTTCGCGCGCGAATGGCGCCATTTGGCGCGGCTGCGCAAATTGCCCGCGGTGACCCGCGACGGGGTTGAGATCACCCTCGAGGCCAATCTCGAATTGCCGGTCGAGCTGCCACAGGCCTTGGCCAACGGTGCCATGGGCTTGGGCCTCGTCCGCTCCGAGTTCCTCTACATGAACCGCGATGATCTGCCGAGCGAAGACGAGCAGTACGCGATCTTCTCGGCGTTGGTGCGGGGCATGGAGGGCCGGCCGGTGACCGTGCGCACCTTTGACCTCGGCGGCGAAAAGATCGCGCGGCCGCTGAGCGAGCACATCGCCGAGCCCGCCAACCCGGCTCTCGGCCTGCGCGCGATCCGCCTCTCCCTGCAGCACCGCCGGCTCTTGGACCCGCAGCTCGGGGCGATGTTGCGCGCGGCATGCGACGGGCCCTTGCGCATCCTGTTGCCGATGATCTCGAACGCCGGAGAGATCCGCCAGGTGCGCGAGGCGCTCGAGCGGGTGGCCCGCCGGCTGAAACGCCGCGGCGTACGTCTCCCCCAAGCGCTGCCGCCCTTGGGTGTGATGATCGAGGTGCCGGGTGCCGCGCTTGCCGCCGACGCGCTCGCGGCCGAGGCGGATTTCTTCGCAATCGGCACCAACGACCTGATCCAATACACCTTGGCGATCGACCGCAGCGACGAGCAGGTCGCCTATCTCTACAACCCGCTGCACCCGGCGGTATTGCGGCTCATCCAGTTCGCGATCGAGGCCGCCTCGCGCCGCGGCATGCCGATCAGCGTCTGCGGCGAAATGGCAGGCGAGCCGCGCTTTGCCCCGCTGCTGCTCGGCCTCGGCCTGCGCAACCTGTCGATGAACCCGCGCAACATCCCGCGCGTCAAGCAGCGCATCCGCAGCCTCGACATGGTCGCCGCCACCCGGCGCGCCCGGGCGATCATGGACCAGTCCGACACCGCCCGCATCGCCGCCCTGCTCGACGATTTCAACACCCTCGCCCTGTCGCATTGAGGCCGCACATTTTTCCCCTGCCATCAGGGGAAGCTCAGGGAGAAAAACGAAGCTTCGCGAGAAAAAGCAATATAATCATAGGCATAGCTCAAAGTCGATCGCTCTGGCAGGGGAATAGCAGGGGAATTGGCGGCGGCCCGAGCCGAATGCTCAGCAGTCCCCATTCCGGCACAGATGATGCGCCTCCATCTTGTCACCATGATGGCGACGTCGCGGTCGCGCGCTAGGTGATGTCGGCATAGGGGCGTATCGCAAGATCTCGAGACGCGCGTGTTGCTATCCCCGAACGGCTTCCCGATGGGTTGCGAAGCCCGGTTCGCTCGCCTCGACCGAGAAGACCGGGACCGCGTCGGCGAAGCCGCGCAAGGGGCGGTTGCCCAGAGGTTCCAGCGCGAAGGCGTCGGAGACTTCGGCCGCTGCCGTCGGGTCGATCAGGATCTGGCCGTCCTCGGCCGAGGCGCACATGCGCGACGCCAAGTTCACGATGCTGCCGATTGCCGTGTAGTCGATGCGCCCCTCATACCCGATGCGGCCGACCGTGGCCGGTCCCTTGGCGAGCCCGATGCCGAAGCCGATCGTGTAGCCGCGCGCTCGCCAGCCGACGATCAGCCCCTGCACCGCCGCACGCATCTCGAGCGCCATCCGCACGCCGCGCGCCGCCGGCTCCGGGCACGGCACCGGTGCGTTCAACAACAGCATCAGCCCGTCGGCCATAAAGCAGGTCAAAGTCGCCTCGTAGCGCGTGATGATCGCGCCCAGTGCCTCGTAATATTCCTGCAGCAAGCCCATGACTTCCTCGGGTGCTGCCCCGCCCGAAAAGCCGGTGAAGCCGCGCAAGTCGCAAAAAATTACGACCACTTCGGCCCGGTGGCTGTCGAGCAGAGAGGCGTCATCGCTGCCTTCGACGAGCTCGGCGACCTGCGGGGCGAGAAACCGTTTCAGCCGGGCAATCCGCTCCGAACGCTCCAGGGACAGCGCCAATTCTCCGGCCATTTCATTGAACCGCATCGCAAGCCGCTCGAGCTCGTCGCCGGTCGAGACCGCGATTTTGTGGTCGAAATTGCCGGCGCCGATGCGCTCGGCTCCTTCTTCCAAAAGCCGGATCGGTCCGACCATTCGTCGCGCCAGCAAATAGCCGAGCAGTGCGGCAAACACGGCGCCGGCAAGCAGCAGGAATCCGGTTCGCCAGAGCGCCATGCGGATCGGCGCGAAGGCCTCGGACGCGGGTTCTTCGACAAAGGCCGCCCAATCCGGGCCGACGATCGGCTCCATTGCCGCGATGACGGTGCGGTGCTCCGCGTCGGTGCCGTCCGCCGTCTCGCCGTTGCCGGCGATCGTCGCCTGTTGCAGCGCCTTCAGGCGCGCCGCCGCCGGGTCGTTCTCGCCGCGCAGCACAAGAGAGATATCGGGATGCGCCACCAAGCGGCCGGAGCGATCGACCACGAAGGCATCGCCCGATCGACCGACATGGATCGCCGAGATCACGTCCCAAATCAGCTTCAGATTAATCTCGGCAATGGTGACTCCATAGGCCGCGCGTGCCCCGGCTACCGAGATCGTCATATGCGGCTCAGACCCTTCGTGCAACCTCACCGGGCCGTACCAGATCCGGTCCGACCGCGCGCCGAGCACAGCCGGGTCGCTCGTGCGATCGATGAAGCTGTCCACCACATCCGGATCGACGCGCGACACGTGCAGTCGCTCGGCACCGCTGCCGTCGACGAGCGTGATTTCGACAATGGCCGGCACCTGGCGCATCAGCCGTAGGGCGTCGAACCGGTGCCGCTCGTCCATGCCGTCCCGCCACGGCAGTTGTACCGTCCATTGCAGCTGGTCGGTGATGTCGCCGAGAAAGGCCTCGATCTTCCCCGCTGCCGATACCGCCTCGGCGTGCAAACGTGAGTTCAGCGTCGAGCGTTGATCGCGATAGCCGAACCAGGCTTCGCTCGCCCCGTTCGCGATCAGCGGGACGACGACCGCGACGAACAGCGCGACAAAATATTTGTAGAACAAGGGGCGCCGCGGCCGCGGCGTGCCCGTCACATCACCCGTGGGATTGACAGCGCTCATTCGATCACGTCGTCGGCGCGCAGTAGGATCGCTTCGGGGATCGTCAAGCCGATCGCCTTCGCCGTCTTCAGATTGATCGCGAATTGAAAGCGCGTCGGCAATTCGAGCGGCAGGTCGCCGGGTTTGGCGCCTTTGAGAATACGATCGGCGAGCCCGGCCGCGCGATCGAAGATCGTATCGATATCCGCACCATAAGCCATCAGGCCGCCATCGTGGACGAGCGAGGCGAATTCGTAGATCGCAGGCAGCCGGTGCTCGTCGGCGTATTGCATGACCCGCTTCCGGTTCAGAATGGTCAGAACGTCGGTCACCATCAGGATCGCGTCCGGCGGGGACTTCGTCATTTCCGAAAAGGCGGTGTCGAAATCGTCGGGCGCATGCACCCCGAGCGGCATAATGAGCATGCCTAGCCGCTTTGCCTCGACTTCGGCAGCCTGATAGCGGAGCGTCATGCCGAAATCGTCGGCATTCCACAGCACCGCTACGTTATGGACGCTCGGCACGGCCTCCTTGAGGAGCGCCAAACGCTTGGCCGACAGCTCGCTGGCGACATCCGAGATCCCGGTGACGTTGCCGACCGGGTGGGCAAAGCTCGCGGCCAAGCCGGTGGCGATGGGATCGCCGGAATTGGTCACTACGATCGGGGTGTCGCCGGCACGCTGTTTGGCTGCCAGCGCCGCCGGGTAACCCGACGTGATGATCACATCCACATGGGCAGCGACCAGCTCGTCGATCAACCCGGGCAGCCGGTCGAGCTTCCCCTGCGCGGCGCGGCGCTCGAAGAAAAGATTTTGGTCGACGACATAGCCGCGCTTCGTGAAGTTGCGTGCCATCCCGGGGCCAAGGACACCGGTCTCGGGCGCTCCGCCGGCAACAAGCCCAACGCGGAAAATCTTGCCCGCTTGCGCGAGCGCACCGCCCTGCAGCGCCAGCAGCGAGGCGATCAGGACAACGATTGATCGGAGGAGAGCCATGCAATTTGCCCCGATGCTGATGCTGAGACGCCACCCGGGCGACGTCGAGGGTATGTACCGCTAATCTGCCGCCAAGAGCTTATCAATCAAATCGGAATCCGCCCGACTTCATCGAGCCTGACCGCGTCGCGCCGGCGGTCATAGAGCTGCGCACATGTGGTATCAATCGCCGGGTCCGAGGCGCGGCGGTGACGCCGGCATCCGGACGTATCGCAATATCCCGACGCAGGCAGTCCTGATCGATGACCCAAAGCGAGACGATAACGGCAACATCGGGTGGGCCAAACGGAACCCTCCCGGGGCAGCGCGCTGTCCTGTTCATCGTTTTTCTGGGGATCGTCAGCCTCTTCGGTGACATGACTTACGAGGGTGCGCGCAGCATCACCGGACCCTATCTGGGTGCGCTCGGCGCCACGGCGGCGACGATCGGAATTGTCGCCGGCTTTGGTGAGCTGCTGGGCTTCGGCGCGCGGCTCGTCTCGGGTTATCTCGGCGACCGGACGGGGAAGTATTGGGCGATTACCATCGCCGGGTATCTGCTCAACCTGTTCGCCGTACCGCTCCTGGCGCTCGCCGGTGCTTGGCCGATCGCCGCCGTGCTGATCATTGCCGAGCGCATGGGTCGCGGCATCCGCTCGCCGGTGCGCGATGCGATGCTGTCGCACGCCGCGAGCCGCACCGGGCTCGGCTGGGGATTTGGACTGCATCAGGCACTCGATCAACTCGGCGCGGTCGCCGGACCATTGGTGGTGAGCGGCGTCCTGTTCGTCGGCAGCGGCTATCAGGCCGCCTTCGGGTGGCTCCTCATCCCTGCTCTGCTGTCGATGGCGGTGCTTTTGGCTGCCCGATACCTTTTTCCGCGGCCCCATGATTTCGAGCTGGCCCTGCCGCCCCTCGAAGGTGAGGGTCTTGCTCCGATCTTCTGGGTCTACATCGTCGCCGTCGCCTTCATCGCCGCCGGCTATGCGGATTTTTCGCTGATTGCCTACCATTTCGACAAAGCGCAAATCATGCCCGCGACTTGGATTCCCATCCTGTATGCCGTCGCGATGGCGGTCGACGGCCTGGGCGCGCTGGTTTTGGGCTCATTGTTCGACCGGATCGGGATCTGGACGATGGTCCTCGCGACGGTCGTTTCCGCCGCCGCTGCTCCGCTTGTGTTTCTCGGCAATTTTCCCCTCGCCGTAATCGGAATGGCCTGTTGGGGCCTCGGCACCGGCGCGCAGGATTCGGTGATGCGCGCCACCATCTCTCGGTTAGCTCCGCAGCAGCGGCGCGCAACCGCCTTCGGCATCATGAATGCCGTCTACGGCGTGGCCTGGTTCGCCGGCAGCGTCCTGCTCGGAGTGTTGTACGATCTCTCGCTCA
>WNFQ01002200.1_pt1 | contig 14846 bp, 10 predicted proteins | sample 5400171 | NCBI WGS metagenome assembly WNFQ01 (sample SAMN13153356, study PRJNA577476) | soil metagenome | isolation source: 20 cm soil under Madrone tree | place: USA:California | collected 2016-06-14
CCCGAATTCATGACCGAACCGCTGCTCTCCACGAAACTGGGGACCATCTCGGCCGCGAATCTAAAGGCGGGTCGATTCAGCGCGCTTGCCAAAAACAAAACTCTGCTCGCCATCGGGCCGGGCCTGGGAACTCACAAGGAAACTCAGGGCTTCGTAAGATCTCTCGTCCAGAAAGCCGAGCAGCCACTCCTCCTCGACGCCGACGGCCTGAATGCCTTCGCCGGCCGCGCCAAGGAATTCGCCAAGCGAAAATCTCCGCATCTCGCCGTCACACCGCATCCCGGCGAGATGGCTCGCCTCTGCGGCCTTTCGAACGACAGAGTGCAGTCCGACCGCCTTGGTATTGCCTTGAAATCCGCAAAATCCTGGAACGCCCACGTGATCCTCAAAGGATTTCACACCATTCTCGCCACGCCCGATGGACGCGCCTTCGTCAATACCACCGGAAATCCCGGCATGGCCAAGGGCGGCAGCGGAGACGTCCTGACCGGAATCCTGGCCGGCATGGCGGCGCAATTTGGCCCCGCAAATTGGGAACGTGCCCTCGCGCTCGGCATCCATTTGCACGGCCTAGCTGCCGACGATGCCACCGCATCCCGCGCGGAGGCCTCACTCCTCTCCGGTGAAATCGCGGATCATCTCCCGGAAACCTACCGTCGCTTCGTTGCGGAGCTGCAACAGCGTGCCTGAAGAAATCATCACGCGTTCCTCCGAAGAAACGACCCACTGGGGCAGGGAATTCGCGAAACGCCTCAAACCTCCCGTCCTCGTCCTTCTCACCGGCGATCTCGGCACGGGAAAAACCACTCTCACTAAGGGCCTCGTCTCCGGCCTCGGCGCCGCCGCCGAGGACGACGTCACCAGCCCCACCTTCACCCTCGTCCACGTCTACGGCAAGGCCGCCAAGGTCTATCACGCCGACCTCTACCGCATCGAGAATTTCCACGACTTCGAAACTCTCGGCATGGAGGACATGTTCGCATCCCCCGCCGTCGTCATCCTGGAGTGGTCGGAGCGATTTCCCCTCCCATCCCCCTGGCCGCAGATTCGCCTGCGCCTCGAGCACCTTGGCGGCGACTCCCGCCGCATCACCGTCCTCTAGCCGGTGTCAGGAAGCCCCTTCTTCGGCCCTTCTCTCCTTACTCTCTGGTTACGCACCCGTCCGGATTCCTTGCCCCGCCTCACCTCGGCTGCTAACTTGGAAATAGCCTTTCCGGGGAATTGGATGGCCAACGAACTCGCATCACCCATCGCGGGCGAAGCGGCCCGGATCGATCTCAAGAGCTATAACGTCACGATCCCCATGGGGTCGCTGTCGATCGGCGTGGACAACATTCACCACGACGTATTCTTGAGCCCGAAGTTCGTCCAGACCGCGCGCGACTATCTTTTCGATCTCTTCCGCCAGAGCACCAGTGCCGCGTTCTTTCCCGGCATGGAGCTCCGCAATACGCGCACTCCGGACCATTCCGGCTTTCGCAAACTTCTCTCCGAGCTGCTCCAAAGCGCTCTGACCCAGGCCAAGTTTCAAAAAAACATAGAAATCGACCTGGTTTTCCGTTTGTCCCTCCTGAAATTTCTGACCTATGAAATGGGCAATCAATTTGCCAATCTCATCCACGAAGGCAAGGTGTGGATTCGCCAGCGCGGCGAGCACTTCGAACGCAGCCAGCAGGCCCACGTCATCAAGGCCCGTTTATCGGAATTGCAGTCCGCGCGCCGCGCGGTCATCCGCCGAATCGGATTGCAAGTCGCTCAAGTCGTCGTGGACGTCGAAGACAACGTCATCTCCAAGACCCGCCGCGCCCTCTTCGGAGAGGACTTCGCGCCCTTCTACGAACTTTGCAAGAACCGCCTTATCTTCCTCGACGGCATGAAGGACGACGTTTATTTTCTGGAGAATTACGTACTATTAGGAAATTACGCGCGCGACCCGGATCGCTTCGAGGCCATGGACGCGCTCTTTCAGGAATTTCTGCGCGAAGCTGGTTTCACCGTCAGCCAGGAGCCCCCGCACACCGAAGCGATTCAGGCCCATACCGCTCTGTTGGAAGCGGTTCAGACCATTCGCAACGACATCGCCTTGCTCGAAGAGCAGCGCGAAGAAACCCGCAAGCGCCTCGAACGCGGCGAAAGTTTTTTCAGGAAATTCATGAATTCTGGCGCCCCTGCTGATTTGAAAGCATCTCTCAATGATCTCGAACTTCGTCTGAAGCATCAGGAATTAAAGCTCGAGGAGTTGGTGCCGCAGATTGACTCCGCTCGCCAGAAACTCGATTTCTTTATTAAGGATCACTCCGGAAAACTCGGCGAGTACCTCAACGAACCGGAAAACGCCAAGCGTCTATTCGATGCCGGCTCCGCCAATGAAGCGGAAGCGCTGGTGCGCGAACGCCTGCTCCTGCGGCTCCTCGATCGCCTGGAACAGCATCAGGTTTTGTACCATGTCCTCGCCGGCTATGAAATCCGGCCGATTGTTTCCGAGTATTGCCCGCCGGTCCATTTGCAGCAATTGCGCAAGGCGCTGGTGTCCAAAGAGGAGATGAAACAGATCGAGCAGGTCATCAAGCAGGTGCCCGCTAAAAAATTGTCGCTTAAGGCCATCGAGGAACTTTCGAGAAAGATTCATCGCTACTCCCGCGAAGAAATGCAGGGTTTCGTCCTGCGTTTTGCCGGCGACTTCCTCCGCCTCCGGCGCGACCTCCGCGACGCGGACCATCTGAGCGCCTGCATGGAACGCATCTGCCTCGTTACCACCGAACAGGCCCGCGAGCTTTCCCGCATGAACAACCGGCTCTATGAATGCGTCCTGCCCGACGAAGCCAGGCCCCAGCAGGACAACGTCGTCTCCCACGTCATCATCAAGGCCGACGTGCGCGGCTCCACCAGGATGACGCAGGATCTGCTCTCCCGCGGCTTGAACCCGGCCTCCCACTTCAGCCTCAATTTGCATGAGCCCGTCAAGAAACTTCTCGACCGTTACTTGGCCAAAAAGGTCTTCATCGAAGGCGACGCCATCATTCTCGCCATTTTCGAAACCGAAGCGACCATCGCCTATGCGCGTCCTGTCGCCAAGGCCTGCATCCTCTCGCGCCAGATTCTCACCGTCTGCAACTCCTATAACGAAGGCGCCTCCACCAACGATCTTCCCGCGCTTGAGCTGGGCCTCGGCGTCGCCTTTCAAGGCTCCGCGCCCACCTACTGGACCGACGGCGATTCGCGCATCATGATTTCGAAGGCTTTGAATCTTTCTGACCGCCTCTCCGGCTGCGCCAAGCTGGCCAAACGCATGCTCTCCAAGCAGAAATCCCATTTCTCGGTCTTTCAATTCTTGAACACGATGGAAGGCGCATCCGCGGAAGAATTGGACGAATTTCTCGTGCGCTACAACCACAACGGCATCGAGCTCAACGAGGAAGGTTTCCAGAAACTTTCCGAAGAGATTTCGCTGGACTCCATCGAGACCAAGCTCGAAATGCCCTGGGGCAAGGAAAACGTCACCCTGTACTACGGCGAAGTCCCGCTCGGCGAATCCGTCGAGCTCCTCGTTCTTCGCAAGGGTCTCGCCCGTCAACTCCTTCCCGACGGCCAGATCGGCGCCGCTTCCCAGCATCCCTACTATGAAGTCTGCACCAGCCCCGCCCTCTACGACCTCGTCGCCGCCCTAATCCGCACCCACCAAGCCGCCGAACTAGTCTCCGCCCGCGCCTGATCTCTCCTTGGCGCGTCGCTCCAATAACCTTTAGCAGTCAGCGATCAACCCAGGCGTGATTTGATTTTTTTACCAGTCACCAGTCACTAATCACCGGTCACCGGACCAGTCACCAGTCACGAGTCACCGCTTCCAGCTATACTTCTCCCGGGGGCGAAAGGGGTCCGGTGATCTCCCCGGCCTTCAAAGCCGGCGATTCGGTCCTTCGCGGGTCGAATGGTGGATTCGACTTCCACACGCCTCCGCCAATTCCCATGCATACGCACGCACCTGGACGCTGTCGGCGCGGCATCGTCTCGCGTAACGTTCGCGCGTCCAGCGCTCAGTCGAATTTATAGTATTTGCGTTTGTAGTAAGGGATGCCGAACCCCTTGAATTTCTCTTTCGGGTTCAACTCCAGGAATATCTTGTGCCATTTGCTCTCGCCGCTCGCTCCTTCTGCAGCGGCCTTGGCTGGCGTTTCCGGTGGCTTGTAGCTGAGGACATACCTATATCTCACCGCATTGCTGATAGTCCGCACAATCCGCGGAAGATCCTCCTCGTGCTTGGCCGTGAAAACGCCTCCACCCGTGGCTTCCGTAAGCGTCTGGAGGTTGCGCGGGCCGCGCCGTTCTGCCGGTCCGATGTAGTCTTCCGCACCCGCAGGCGCGCCCGGAAATGGCGCCTTCGCTTGGATGCCTGATTTCTTTCTCGGCCCTGTGAAGATCTCAGGAAGCTCAAACGACGATCCCGCCATCACCGCAAACACCGGAACGTCCGCTTCCTCCAAAAGACTCTTCGTCTCCCGCAGGTTATAGCGGCTGTGATTGTCTCCGCCGTCGGAAATAATGATCATCGCCCGATGCTTGTTCTCTGCCCGTTCGCGCGCTTCGGAAATTCCCAGGTAGATGCCGTCAAAAAGCGCCGTGCTGCCGTTCGTCGGCGTGAGCAGCCAGGGAAGCCTGCGTTCCAGGTCTTTTTGATCGCGCGTGAAGGGAACAAGATTCTTTGCCCGCGATGCGATTCCATACACCGAAAACTCGTCCCGGTACCGCTCTTGTTGCTCATCGGAATCCAGAACCGAAAGCGTCGCTTCTTGCACGAACGGAATTTTGCGCGTCATGCTCGAACTTAGGTCATCCAGAATCACGAAAGAAACGGATTCTCGTTGCCGTTCGCAATACAAAATTCTCTGTTCCACTCCGTCCTCGAACAGCCGAAAATCACCCTTCTTCAAATTGCTGGCAACTCCACCCTTGTCATCGAAAACGATGACGGGTATTTGCACCAGCTCCACATCGGTGTTGATTTGTACAGGGGGTCTTGCCTGCGCCTGCGTTGAAACACTAGCACCTAGCGGCAAACCGAACGCGAGAATTAGATGCACCCATCTTGCGCGGAACAACAATGGAGAAGCCGCAAGAACTCTCCCGCCAGCCATCAAGACTCGAGAAGCACCCACAGGGTTTGCCTCCTTCCAAGTCCAATCCCTCAATCCACTTTCGTTCATCTTTCAAACTTGACGCCTGCGGGACATCAGGTTTCTGGTACTTTGCCGCCCTAGAATGGCAGGACTCGACCAAAGAATGTGTTCCATATAGCACACGGGCATTTGCGTGTCCATACTCTACAAGCCATCCTCCTAAAGGAACTTGGGGAGGGCGCGGCTCTACCCGTGCCGAAAAGCGTGAAGATTCGGGGTTTTGGCTATTGAGGTCCACGATGATTTAGGCCGTTCTGTTCATAAGACTTATTCTAGCCCACGTAAAAATGGGCAGATGGATTCCTAAACGCTGCAATCCTTTTCCTTCCGGTCCTCGTTGCACATGGGATGTTCTGCTAGAATCGCCTCGAAATGACAGCGCTCGAAGCGTTTCGATTCGGAGTGGAGGGTGGCGGCGAGGTGTCCGCGTTGCTGTTGCGTCCTGCGCAGGCACGGCGGCTCCTGGTGCTGGCGCATGGAGCTGGGGCGGGGATGAGTCACTCATTTATGGAGAAGCTGGCGGGCGAATTGGCTGGCGTGAGCGTGGCGACGTTCCGCTACCAGTTTCCCTACATGGAAGCACGACGGCGGGCTCCGGACGCGCCCGCAGTGTTGACCGCCACCGTTGTGGCTGCGGTGCGAGCGGCTGCGCAGGCGGCTCCAGGCTTGCCGTTGTTGGCGGGCGGCAAGTCCATGGGAGGGCGAATGACTTCACAGGCTGCGGCACAGCGTCCACTGGATGGCGTACGAGGCTTGGTGTTCTTCGGTTTTCCGCTGCACCCGCCCAACCAGCCGGGAACGAAACGAGCGGACCACCTAGCGAAGGTTGCAATCCCGATGCTGTTCCTGCAGGGAACGCGCGATACGTTCGCCGATCTCCAGCTATTGCGTCCCGTGTGTACGAAGCTGGGCTCGCGGGCAACGTTGCACATCATTGAAACGGCAGACCATTCGTTTCACATGCTGAAGAAGTCTGGAAGGAGCGATCCGGAGGTGTTGCGGGAGTTGGCGGCGAAGGTCGCATCCTGGGCCGGCGGAATGGAAGAGATCACCAGCAGGTAGGCGCGCCCTGCGGTCTATGGCCCGTCTTGCTTCTGTAACTCTATGACAAAACCTTGCTTGAATCGCGTTTTGATTTTGCGAACATTCTGCAAGTCTTCGATCGGGTTGCCCTCCAGGGCGAGAAAATTCGCTTCATATCCTTCGCTGAGCGCTCCGATTTTTCGCTTCGGGAAAATTGCCTTGGCCGTCGTTTCCGTCCACAGCTTGAGCAAGGTCAGGTTGTCAAATATGCCTAACCCTTGAAGATACTCGATCTCTTTTATAGAGGAGTCGGTCACGGTGTCGCTGCCTATGGCCAGGGGGACACCGTTCTCACGCAGGAGTTTCAAATTAGCCAGCTGAGTCTTGAGAACTTCCGGCACGTCGGCCTCGCGTAGTGCCCTCGGGGAAATGTTAGGGACGATTGCACACGTCGTGACGACCACAATTCCACGCCGGGCAGCCAGCTTGGCGTCTTCCGCGCCTATCGGTGTCAATCCTATCAGGGGAACATGCGCCACCTCATCAACACCCGCTACGACTGCGTGGTGAAAATCAGCGGCGTTCATCACATGCGTAGACACGCGCAGGTTGTTGGCGTGGGCTTTCTCAACGATCTTTGGCAATAGACGCGGATCAAGGCCCTTCAGTCCAAAGTAAGTCGAGTCGCCCTTTCGCTTCTCGAACTCGTCGGAGAACAACAAGAACGTCTTGATGAAATCAGGGCGGAGGCTAAGAATGAGAGGCCACTTCTTCTCCAGCTCGGCCTCTGAATCAATCGTGAAGTAGCGGTGGTCCTTTAACGCCTCTTTTGTATAACCAGGGTAATATCCTCTCCCTAAGAGACTCTCAACCAACCGGGTCGGGTGTCCTTCAGTGGCTGTCAGCGACCCCTGCGCAAAAACCACATCAACGCTGTCGCGCCGGTTGATCGGAAGCCGGCGCTTCATCTCGTCGGTCAGGGGGAGATTACCTTGTATCTTCACGTAGAACACGCCATCGGCCAAGTACTTCTGAATCGCCTTCTTGTCCCAATCCTCCACCCCAGTCCCTATATTATGGTTGTGCCCCTCGCCAAACGGCGGAACAATCCAAGTCCCCGCCAGGTCCAAGGTGCGATGCACACGAGCAGGCTTTTTGAACGTGAAGCGGCCATCGACGCTGTAGACGGTTTGGCTGTCAAACGATTTGCCCTTGAACCACATTCCGTTGATCAAAGCGGAATTCGGAGACGCCTGAGACTGGTGCTCGACCTGAGATGGTGCACGCAGCGCCGAAAGAGCGATGAGAATCGTCGCGCAGAATGCGACACTTCTTAGCATTGTCTTCTCTCCTCTCATCTTGACCAGCGAGACCTAAAACGGTTTCAGTTCGAGTAGACCTCTTTGTTTGCAAGCTTCGCAAGGGAGAATAATATCCTTGTGTGCCGCGAAGATCGCCTCAAAACGCCAGCGGTCAAATTGGCCAGATTTGGGTCATGCCGCCGTCTACGGCCCTTCTGTATCGTATAGTACAGATGTCACGAGCGAGTAGATGGCTAGAAGAGCAGGGCAGGTGGATTCCTAAGCGATTCCGGGATCAGCGCTAATTCTGCCTGTTCACGCTGCTTTCAGTTCGCTCTAGCGCGCGGGTACTCATAGAATCTCGCTGTGTAACAATTTTCCTTCTGAAATACGTCTAATATTGGAGTGCTACCAGTCTCTCACTCTTATTCGGCGGGAATGAGGGATTCATTCCAGGCCTCGCGTGAATATGAAGGGGATTGAGGAACCAGCGATGGCGTTACGCCAATTAGTATGCAGAACGGCGCGATTGGCAGTGACGATATCCTTGAGCTTCTTGGCAGGAATCGGCACCCTTGCTCAGGCCGCTCAGACGCAAACCGCTCCGCAGCCCTCTGCTCAAAGTGCGGCAGGTGCCAGACCCGTCGGAACTATCAAGGCCATTTCCGGGAATACCATTACGTTGACCACTGACGCCGGAACCGACGTGACCGTTCTCGTTCAAGACGCGACGAAACTCCTTCGAATCGCACCCGGTCAAACAGACCTCAAAGACGCCGCGCCCATCCAGCTCCAGGATGTTCAAGTCGGAGACCGCATCCTCGTGCGGGGCAAACTCGCCGACGACGGAAAATCCGTCCTCGCCGCTTCTGTCATCGCCATGAAAAAAGAGGACATTTCCCAAAAGCAAGGACGCGACCGCGAAGAGTGGCAAAAGCACGGTGCCGGAGGTCTGGTCAGCAGCGTGGATTCGGCCACAAATACCATCACTGTTTCTTTGCCTGCAATCGGCGAAAAGAAAAACCTTACCGTCCATCTTTCGAAAGACACCATCCTGCGCCGCTACGCGCCGGACTCCGTGAAATTCGACGACGCCAAGCCCGCTTCGCTCGATCAAATCAAGCCCGGCGATCAACTTCGCGCTCGTGGCTCGCGCAACACTGACGGCACCGAGCTGACGGCCGTGGAAGTCGTATCGGGCACGTTTCGAAATATTTCCGGCACCATCTCCGCGATCGATTCATCCGCAGGCACAGTCACCCTCCAGGATCTGACCACGAAAAAGCCCGTAACCGTGAAGATCACTTCGGAATCTCAGCTGCGCAAGTTGCCGCCCCAGATGGCACAGCGCATCGCGATGCGCCTCAAAGGAACTCCCGCGGAGGCTGCGACTCCTGCCGCAGATGGAGCCGCTAGCCCGGCGAATGCGCCGCAAAATCCAAATCCCCGCGGCTCTCGAACGGGAGCCCCGGGAGCAGGTGGGCCCGATGGAATGGGCAGGCCTGCAGGGAACGGCTCTCCCGATTTGCAGCAGGCGATCAATCGCATGCCCCCCGCGACTCTTTCCGATTTGCAGAAAGGCGACGCCGTCATGCTCGTCGCAACGGAAGGCGGGCCCGGCGGAATGCCCACAGCGATCACCCTTCTCGGAGGAGTGGAGCCCATTCTCCAAGCCTCGCCAAACAGCAGCGCATCCACAATTCTTTCGCCATGGAGTCTCGGTAGTTCGGCGGGCGGGGAAGCAGCCGCGCCTTGAAAACCCACGCGTTCGAATCAATGAACTCTAGCGCAGGAGTCTTGATGAATTTTAGGTCCGTTCGAAGTGTTCTGCTGATTCTGCTGGCGAGCGTGTCTTTGTTGCTTCCGGCCGGAAATCTATACGCTCAGGCCCAGCCCGGAAGCTTGACCGGAGTGGTCACCGATCCATCCGGCGCCGTCATCGCCAAGGCCGCTGTCCGGCTGATTAATCCAAGCGGCGCATCGATCGATACGATAACCAACCGGGACGGTCTCTACGAATTCAAAAACCTCGCCCCCGGAATGTACACTCTGAAAGCCGTCGCAAAAGGTTTTGCTCTTTTTACAAGAGAAGATGTCCAGATCATCGCGGGCCAGATCCAGCAGATAAACATCCCGCTCACCATCCAGATCGAAGAGCAGAAAGTCGAAGTTACGGATTCGAGCACCTCAGTCGGCGTAGATCCCACCAACAACGCTGGCGCCATCGTTCTCAAGGGCGCCGATCTCGAAGCCCTCTCCGACGACCCCGACGAATTGCTCTCGGATCTTCAAGCCCTCGCGGGCCCGTCCGCCGGCCCCAATGGCGGGCAAATCTACATCGATGGATTCACGGGCGGCACGCTGCCTCCCAAAGCATCCATTCGCGAGATTCGAATCAATCAGAATCCCTTCTCCGCCGAATACGACCGGCTGGGATACGGCCGAATCGAAATCTTCACCAAGCCCGGCACGGATCAGTTTCACGGGCAAGTCTCCTTGATGGGAAACACGGCGGGATTCAATTCACGGAATCCGTTCGAAAGCATCCCGGCTGGAACGCAGCCGCCCGGCTATCATTCCACGCAATTCAGCGCCAACGTCGGCGGGCCGCTGCTCAGCAAGAAGGCCTCGTTCTTCTTCAATATCGAGCAGCGCAATATCAATGAATTGTCCATCGTCAGCGCCCAGATCGTGGATCCTGCTACGTTTGCAATTGTTCCATTCAGCGAAGGCGTTCCCAATCCGCGCACGCGTACAAATCTCAGCCCGCGTTTCGATTATCAGGTCAGCCCCAACAACACACTCACCGCGCGCTACCAATTCGAACGCGAAAATGAAACGAACAACGGCATCGGCCAATTCAGCCTCCCTTCCATGGGCTTCAATCAACAGAACAGGGAACACCAACTACAAATCAGTGACACCCAAATCATAAATGCCAAAATCATCAACGAGACCCGCTTCCAATTCGTGCGCGAAACCAGCGACCGGACGCCGCTGAGCACGGCGCCAACGATTTCCGCGCAAGGCGCCTTCACGGATGGCGGGAATGGCGGCGGCGTCAGCAGCGATACACTCGACCGCTACGAATTGCAAAACTACACTTCGCTGTCGCACGGCAAACACTTCTTGAAATTTGGCGCGCGTCTGCGTGCCACCCGCGATTCGAACGAATCCAGATCCGGCTACAACGGCAATTTCAATTTTGGTTTGCGCCAAGACCCCAATTGTCCGCCGGGAAGCACCTCGGAAACCTGCCCGAAAATTACCGGCATTCAGGCCTATCAAATGACCGTGCAGGGCCTCGCGCAGGGAATGTCGTTGGCGCAGATTATTGCCGCGGGCGGCGGTGCGAGCCAATATTCAATCACCACCGGAACGGCTCTTGCGGACGTAACGTATTTTGACGCCGGCTTGTATTTCCAGGACGACTGGCGCGTCAAACCCAACATTACCGTCAGCTATGGCCTGCGCTATGAAAGTCAGAATAACATCGGCGACCACGCCGATTTTGCGCCGCGCATCGGTATCGCCTGGGGCCTCGATGGAAGCGGCAAGAAATCACCAAAGACCGTGCTGCGCGCCGGTTTTGGGATCTTCTACGATCGATTTACGTATGATCTCGTTTTGCAGCAACAGCGGCTGAACAACATCACGCAACAGCAGTTTGTCGTCGCCAGCCCGCAGTTTTTTCTGTCCGATACTCCATCCACCGATCAATTGGCCGCGATGAGCACGGCTGCGCCCACGCTTTATCAGCCCAATTCGAATCTGCGCACGCCTTACACCATGCAAACGGGATTGACGCTCGAACGCCAGCTCACGAAAGCAGCCAATCTTTCCGTTACCTATTTGACCTCGCGAGGACTGCACCAATTCTTCACGGAAAACATCAATGCACCCATTTGCAGCACGTTTCCTTGCGATCCCACGGCCGCTCCGCATCCTCTGGGAAATACCGACAACGTTTACGAGTATCAGTCCGAAGGAATTTTCAAGCAGCACCAGCTCATCATCAACAGCAGCATTCGAATGAACACCAGGCTTTCGCTCTTCGGCTACTACACACTCAACTATGCGAATAGCGACGCCGCCGGCGCAGGAACTTTTCCTTCCTTTGACAACAACATCAGCCTCGATTATGGCCGCGCTGCTTTCGACGTGCGCCACCGCGTCTTTTTTGGCGGCTCCGTGGGACTACCCCGTAATTTTCGTTTGAGCCCATTTCTCATTGCGCAATCCGGCGTGCCTTTCAACATCACCACGGGACAGGACGTGAATGGCGATTCCATTTTCAACGATCGGCCTGCGTTTGCGACTCCGCAATCCCTACCGCAAAATGTAATCACCAACAAATATGGTTCCTTCGACGTTGTGCCCCAGACTAGTGAAATTCTTGTTCCCGTCAATTCATTGACCAGTGCCAGCCGTTTTTCGCTCAATCTGCGCCTCAGCAAAACATTTGGCTTCGGCCAGAAAAAAGAGCCGGTGAACACCGGAGCGGGCGGCCCCGGAGCTGGCGGCACGTTTGGCCGTGGCCCCGGAGGTCCCGGTGGCGGGCGCGGGGGCGGCGGTTTCGGCGGCCGCGGCGGTGGCGGAATGGACGGCGGAGCGAACAACAACCGCTACAATTTGACGTTCAGCGTTTCGGCGCGGAACGTTTTCAATAACGTCAATCTTGCCACGCCCATCGGCAATTTGAGTTCGCCGCTCTTCGGCCAGGCCAATGGCCTTGCGGGTGGTCCGTACTCCTCTTCCACTGCGAATCGCCGCATCGACTTGCAGGTGTCGTTCAGTTTCTAGCTGAAATGGTTCCAGCAAGCACTAACTTCTGTCTCGCGGCGTTTCACTTCAGCGTAGAATCATACGTTATGAAGCAGCGCCGAAAGAGAATCGACAAAGGCAAAGAAGCGCGCCGCGCCGCACGGAAATCCGGGCTGGCGCCGGCCGTCACGCGCGTGATTCCTGACAAACGGAAACGGCCCGCGAAGCACAAGAAGCAATTGCAGGAAGCCGAACTCGAATGATCCTGGATCAGATTTTTGCTGCGGCTCGTTCCTCTTCAAAAGTGGGAGCCAGGCTCACGCACTCCTAAATTGTCAGGTCCGACCGGACCTAGTTTTTGGAGCCTCATCCGGGTTTGTTGATGGGAACGACTTCGTCCGGACGGAAGAGCGGGGCGAGCGCGATTTTGCGGCGTTCGGCAAGTTCCGCGGCGATGGTTTCCAAATCTTTTTTGTCGAAACCCATCGAGCTGACTTTCACCGTCCCGTCTGTATCGATCAGAAAAATAGTGGGGACGTTGGTGAGGCCGTAAGCATTCGAGACGATGTAGCCGTCTTCGTCGTCGATCAGCATCGGGAACGTGACGCCGAATTCCTTGGCAAAATCCTTGGTGTCGCGGGCGTCGTCCTGAGAGATGCCCAGGAACGTGACGCCGTCGCCGCCATAGCGTCTGTGTAGCCGTTCTAGGAAGGGAAACGTGAACTGGCAGACAGGGCAGGAAACCTTGAAAAGAGCTGCGACAACGGGGTCGCGCTGCAAGAGGTCGTGGAGCAAGTATTCCTTGCCATCGAGAGATTGGAGCGAAAATCCCGGAGCTGTGTTGCCAGCAACGATGTGCGTCATTGGTTGGTCTATTCCCATCCAGCGTCTAAGCCGCCGCAGAATTCCCATCGGTTTAGTGTAGCGTAAGTACGGTGAGCGGTGCATGGTGACTGGCGATTCATGGCTGCTGACTTGTGGCCGGTGACTCCTGACCCGGAAGTACAGTCGCGCGGCCAGCAAGGAACAGAAAGGACATCTGAACCGAATCTGTCCCCCTGAACACTAGCGTTGCCCGGCGAGTGTCTCTATCTTGTTAACAGATGGTCCGACGAGTAGGCAGCCCCCCTTCCAGCTCCCTGACCTGCGCGCGAGAGGTGCTAAAGAGTGCATCCGACGCAATCCTGGAGGGATAAGTGAAAAAGTATTGTTTTCTAGCGCTGGTATTCGCGCTTGCCGCAGCAAAGGCGTCCGCCCAAACGACAGTTGCGGACTTCGACAACCCCGCGTGCAGCGGGAACGCAATCGGCGTCTATCAAGGAATCGACTTCAGCCTATCCCCGTGGGATTGCGAAAATCCCGGGCTGACGGGGCAAACGGGGACAAGCATAGCCTGGTACCGTCACAGCAACAGCGGACAGTTCAAGCTGCAGACGCCGGGAACTCTGCTTTCGCTGAGCGCTGCGACGACCACCAGCTCTGGAACGCTTACGATTTCGACCGATGCCGGAGAGAGCTTTTCGCACTCGATCGACACCACGTTTCAAACGCTGCTGACAGGTTTCACGAAAGCTGCGTCGATAATCACGGTGAAGTATCCGGGGAACCGGACTATCGAGCTGGACAATATCACGTACCAAACGGGAAGCGTGTCACGGACGCCGGGGGTGCTGAACCTATCGGCTACTCTGACGTGGGACGACGGCACGCCGGTTGCCGGCAGCCTGAATCTTTCCCAACTTACCGGCCTGGGCTCGCCGATCCAGCTCGGCACGTTTGCGATAAATTCCTCAGGCGGCGCCAGCGACACAGCAGTGGGAGCGCCAGCGATATTCCAAGTCAGCAGGGTGATGTTTCCTTCGACCTTAACCGGTATAAACGCCAAAATCGTTTTGTCAAAATCCACCGCGACGATCAAGTCATTCAATATGGGATTGGTGCCGTAGCGCCGGTTTATTGCGACTCATTGAGTTAGAGTCGCACGACGAACGGAAATACAGCCATGCCGTCATAGCCGAAGAGGTTTTCTAGTGGCCGCCACTACGAACTGATGAGACTGCTCTGGGTATGGCGCAGATGGGCCGCATCAGGCCGCAGGCTCGGCTTCCCTAGCGCGGCCCTTTGTCATCCTGCATGTCACGCGGACAGCGCCAATTCGCCCCATCATGGACGTCGCCACCTCTGAACGCCGCTTTTTGCGGATAGGGGCACAGGGGCATTGTGCGTGTAATGTTCCCGCTCGTGGGGTCATTGTCCTTGAAATGGGCGGCGAGGATCCGTTCCGGCGCCACGCCCTTTTCGACCCAATCAGTTAGCGACGGTAGTGGATCAAAGACATTGGGACCGGGGCCACCGCTCCCGATGCAGTGGTGCATGCCGGGCACCATGAAGACAGCGAACCCCAGCCAGATCGTGCTGGCTGGGGCCCGACAGTCAAAAACTGCCTGTTTATCCCTTCACGGGAATGGTGACGGACTTAGCTAGCTTAAACGACAGTTGACTCTGGGCAGGGAGCGTGGTTACGTCCTTTTTGTCCTTTGTGTCCGTTTTGCTCTTGGCCTGAGCACTGTCTTTGGGATTGTTT
>WNFQ01001957.1_pt2 | contig 14844 bp, 17 predicted proteins | sample 5400171 | NCBI WGS metagenome assembly WNFQ01 (sample SAMN13153356, study PRJNA577476) | soil metagenome | isolation source: 20 cm soil under Madrone tree | place: USA:California | collected 2016-06-14
GTGGTAAATGACGTGCTGGCACAGTGCGGTAGCCAATGCTGGGGCTCGAAAGGGATGCATTGGCAGGGCGGGGACCCGCACTCCCTGGACTGAAGGACATCGGAATCAGGGAGGGCACATTCACATTTCTACTCGGCATTGTAGTGGCGGACGGAGATGGTTGGGCTGTAGGAGGTGGAAGAGGAGATGATGGAGTCGGTGTAGATACCGTAGCTTGTGAAGTTGTTGGCAGTGGCGGAGGGGATGGCCCGGTAGTTGTCGACGATGCTGACATAGTCTGGTGGGGTTGTGAAGTGACTGTGGACGACGCTTGATTCTGGGTGATTGGGTTGCCCGAAGACGACCTCCGCATAGCGGAAAGGGCCGCAGCTTCCCGAAGGGTTGACGGCGTACCCTGGTCCTGCGCATTAGGGCGTCCATCCTCAGGAGGTGCAGGTTGAGGGATCGAGTGTTCTCTTCCCTCGGAGGCAGGGGCAGGAGCTGTAGGGGCACGTGGAGTACTGTCGGGTGTATCTTGCTGCTGCTGTTGTGCAGGTCGCTCTTGCAGCGCCGCTCCGTCTACCAGCCGGCGGTCTCCCCAAGGCTGCCATACCCCACCTGGCCCATAAAATCCTTGAAAGACCGGCGGCGGCTGCAGTTGCTGAGGTGGAAGTGGGGGCACGTAGTGCGGTCCCATTGGTTGGTGGGGAAAGCCGGGACCCCATGGAAAGTGTGGGTGAGGTCCGCCTGCCGCAAACTGCTGGGGTTGTACTGGGGGATATGGTGCGCCAGGTACTCCAGGCGGCGGAGGGGGCGGACCACGGACCATGTTACGGAAGAGATTATTCAAGTGTCCAGCAGGAGGCTGTGGCGCGTCAGCCACTGGCGCAAAAGGGGGTGCTACGCCCTGAGGTACTGCTGCTGCTGCTGCACGAAGGCCATCCGCTTGGTCTACCCTACCAGTTGCGGGTGTAGTAGTGTCCAGAACGGGTCGGCGGCTATACAAACCCATCAATCCGTGACATAGGAAAATGTTACCATATGGACTGACCAAGTAGGACAACTCTGTTGCCGCTCAAGCCACGATCGGAGACAGTGAAAATGAAATATATGCCCACAAGGAAGTTTCTTCGGTGTCATGTTTGGGCCATCTCTCGCAGGGATCGTCGTTCCTGGAAGATTAGCGTGATCTCGAGCGGCAGCGTCCTGGACAGTCATCTCTTCACGACAGATTATGCAAGTATGATCACTCATGGCGGACATTTCCTCTTGGGTGGCATTCGGATAACGCTCATCCATATTCCGGGTAGCCGTGCGATATCGCATGAGGTCCCGCAGACGGGTGATGAAAGACCGGGCAGTCACGTATACGTCGCGAATCACGTTCAGCGGGACGCCGTAGAATGTAACGATAACCGCAAAGAAGCCAAGATACGTGGACAACTTGAGAAAATCTTCGGTACAAGTTGAATAACGTCCGCTTAGAAGGAGCGGGAAAACGTACCAGTGATCAGATCAACGTAAAAAATATACATACTTTTGTCCTCCCATGCTGGTGCATTCTCTCCTCCGCGGGATGCCGCACGATGGAATTCGATAGTAGAGAGGATATATTTGGCTTTTGAATTGATCAGACTGGCCATAAGGATCGAGTACTGGATGGCGTAAGTTTGCATAGCGATAACCGGTTTAATTCCACTAACCTCGCTTGCAAAGAGAATGATAACGCCGACTCCGTTGGTAATGATACTCTCTGCGGCAAAAGCCAACATCACGATGTTCGTGACCCATAGAAGGAAGAATAGCCCGCTGATCCGTACGTGAAACAGGGTCGCTGGACCTGGATACGGCATTTGATTCATCTACTGAGGGTGAGTACGAGATATGACAGTGGCAAGAACCGTACCCATTCGATCCGGTCTGACAAAAGCCAGTGGAACGACTTGACAAACAACAAAAAGCCGAACATGACGGCAAGAGGGATATCAATCTCGTCTCTGAAAATGGTGAACGCCAGAAGTGACTCGGTGACAAAGAACCACATGCGGTCGTAGAGTCTCTGTGAGCGGGTCAGATTCTGTATCGGAGAAGACCTTCATCCCTACCTCGACTTCTACTGGCCGCAAAGAACCGAAAAAGAGCTGTTGCACTAGACGACCGCACATTAATGATAGCAGGAAGCTAAAGTTGGCGAGGATCTGGGGAAGGAAGAAGGGTCAGAATTCCTGTAGACAGACAGAGGGGACAAGAATATGCGACCAGAACGCTCGCGCCGCTCTTTGAGAGGTAGACGGCGACGGAGTAGAAGTTGGTCTGATTTTGGAGGGCATTGGCGACGGTGGCAGACACTGCAAGGGATGAGGCGAGGGTGTAGAGGAAGACGCGATGGGAGAGGATAGAGTCGGTGAAGGACTGCAGTCTTGGACGGAGAGAGTCGGCCATAAGGAGTCGTCGAGTGGGGCAGCGGCCGACGTGGCAGAGCGGAGAAGGACCACGTGCGAGGGCCAGCCTAAGCGCTTCCACTGGGTCCCCCGTCCTCGCTTGCAATCTCCATGGTAGCTAGCCATCCTCTCGATTTTTATTTTCCTTTCTCATTTCCCTGCTGCCCCTGCCTCGTGCTGGACGGCGGCCCGAAGTCTGTCCCGTAAGCTTGCCCTTGCCATTTCAAGAGCACTCCGACTCCCACCCATCATCCTCGGATCAGCCCACGTTCACAGTGGCAAGGTCATTGCGATACTGTACATAGCTGTAGGATGGGTGTTTCATTATTGGCGCTGTGCAACATCCAGAGGCACAATACGTAACACTACCCGAAATTTGACGTGAGACAATCGTTTTCTTTCAGGCGAATCGAGACCGTTGGCGGAATATTTTGCTCGGGTGAGAATCGCTCCCCGGAACTCGCGAGATGTGTGGCGTTTATCGGCAAGCAGCATGGCCTACCCCTGGGTCACGCTCAGAAGCAAATGAAGCATATGTTGGATCCAGACGCCCGTCTCGGATGCATGACATAGGCTCATCGGAGGCTGGCAATGGATCAACACACTCTCATCAGCGTCTGTTGGGCGTCTCTTCGATGGCTTGGCCCCCGGTGAGCCTGCTTCAAAAATGCAATCCAAACCTTCCTGACGGGGCAATTTCCCAGCCTTTTTTCGCATAAATACCACTTTTGCCTCTCCCCCCCTTCTATACTTCCCCACTCCCGTGTTCCCCTTTGCCTCGCGCGGTGCCTATGGCAGACTTACGCCTCCGTTCTCAGTCTTCATCCCCAAAACCTGTCACCGAAAAAGTAGCTAACGGCTGTTCTGTCGCGCCCATACCAGCACCTCGAACGCATTCATTGATACGCCTACTCTATGTTACGTCCGCAATCTTATCCATTTATTGTCTCGCCATCGTTGGCGACCGGAGACGCGCGCCTCTCCCAGATACATACGCTCTCTGCTCCCGCTCAGGCGCCAATATCTACACCGTCGACCCTAATTACCCCCGCGCACAGTGCATGGTTGTTCAGGGTTCCTATATTGTAGACACTGGTGCCATAGGTATGTATCCGTATGATGCCGCCCCCTTGGATACCATAAAGCCACTTTAGATCAAGTCCACCGTCGATGGGAATCATCTGTCCTTGCCATTGAAGCAGCAATTAAGCGCGCACATCCAAAACCCCGTCTGGTAACTAAATTTATCGAATCGGGATCAATTGTCGTTCCTGGTATAAGTGGTAGGCGCTCAATCTGAGCTGCTGCTAAGTAATTACCTCTAATATTATCCTTAAATATTTAGACTCACATGCACACATGCTCGAGTACGGCGCGAGCCGGCTCATTCCCCTGGAGAGCGCTCGGAGTGCAAAAGGTAATCCTGATCCCTCACAATCGGTCAAGTTTAGATCTGACCTACCCAAGCCGCCACCGCGCTAGTTCGCCAGTTCATTTTATCTGATGAAGATATCAAACAAGATCCTTTGAAATTTGTTGTGGGTTGGGGTTGGGATCACACCAAGTGGCCAGAGCAGGGATTCCCAACTGCAGTAAGGCATTCACCCTCTCTCTGTGGTCACATGACGCACTCCCTCATCTAGGCAGTCCTGGACTATGACCCCATAGTGCGACAACATCGGGTTGTACTGGAGGCCAAGGATGGTCATGCAATCTGGGTGAACTCGAAGGTTCTTGAAGACATTTCTCCTCTCCCAGAGAACGTTGAAGGCGGTGTCATAGTCCGTGACGCATCTGGCAAGCCCACGGGTGATGTGAATCCACCGTTGGATTTGATTTGTATAATAATTGCGTCTCAGGTGTCCTTCTCGACAATGCCCAGTTTCTTGTCACGGTTCCCCCACCTACCTATAAGGACCTCGAAAAGAGCTTCCAATTGGTTATAAACGACGCTATCTCGCATGGACTTACATCCATTCATGATGCCGGTTTCGACCCGAGATCCTTGGAATTTTTTAAATTGTGGGCGCGCTTCATTCAATAACCCGAGTAACTGCGACTTAGATCTATCAGGTTGGCCGAAAAAGAGAAGCTGCCTGTGCGCCCGCTTAGGTTTTCCACGGGGATTTACTAACGACAGTACAGATTCGAATTTACGGCATGACACATTTCGATGAGAAAACCGAGTACTGGGGCGATAAGATCAAACCAATTATCGGCGCTGCCAATGGTCGGTTTACAGCTCGAAGTGTCAAGATATTCGCAGATGGCAAGTCTTCTTCGCTACCTAAGCTGCCTGTGTTAAGATGTCACCCCAGGTGCTCTACGGTCCGGTGGGGCAGCTGTAAGTGCAGTTGAAATTTGGATGCATTTTTGGCCTAATGGCCGTTATTAGCTGCACGAGCCTTACACTGACAATCCCAGCACAACGGGTTTCATGAGAATCGATCAAGAGGTTTTGAAAACTACTGTCCAGAGATTCCTAAAAGACGGCTGGCAGACAGTAGGAAGAACCCGATCTCTTGCCTTCCCAAAAACTCATGAGCCCTTTCTAGAATGTCCATGCAGTTGGCGATAGAGCAAATACTCTTGTCATCGATGCATTCGAGTCTGCGCTCGAAGGTATCAACGTGACTGCGCTCCGACCTCGTCTTGAACATGCTCAGATCATCACACACGCTGATATGGCACGCCTTGCTAAGCTCGGTGGTATGTAATTGATTCCTTAGGTTTCCTCGACCGGCGTTTATTCGAGGTCATCCTCCAGTCATCGCCAGTGTCCAGCCAACTCATGCGTAAGTTGACTATTTCTATGTCGCGGATATCGCATATAACAGAGTGCGTTGAACAACGCTAGAATCAGCGATATGTATTTCGCCGAAGATCGTCTGGTGCGTCTATCACACTCAGAAAGTTTCCTACGCCGCTTACCCTCCGCAGGGTCCAGAACGTGTGAAGTCGCTCTACGCTTTCCGCGATATCATCAATTACGGTGCACGCTTCACCCTTGGCTCGGATGCGCCTGTTGAAACCATTAATCCGTTGTCTGGATTCTTCGCTGCCATAACACGACTTGCGCCTGATGGAACTTCACCTCATGGGCCAGGTGGATGGTGAATTACTTTCATCAAGGCCAGATGGCCACGCCTTTGAATAACACGCTGATTTTGTCGCAGGTTCCCAGAACAGCGTCTCACGCGCGAAGAGGCACTGAAAGGTGTGTCGTGATACCTATGGCCCTTATATGAGGACATCGGCAGCTGAAATGTGCTGCGCCGGTGTCAGGAATGACCTTAGACCCTGCATGGGCATCATTCACCGAGAATATTTTAGGATCTATCACCCCCGGGAAGCGCGCGGACTACGTTGTGCTATCAAAGGACATTATGACCATCCCAGAAAGTGAAATCCTCTACACTAAAGTTTTGGCTACGGCGATCGATGGTCGCCCCATCTATGGACACATCTAGCCGCAATAAGGTTGGACAATACAAATGAAGTTATTTGCTCATTTTCAATAGGTGGAGCCATTTTAGTTGGCGAAGTGGTCCGGTCCCCATTTCGGGTGATGCCTTAAGCTGGAAGGGTGGTACCACAATAGTGGCCTGTGCTCTGCAATTCGGACACAGATGAGCGCTTTAGGTCCTACGATCGTTTCTATAACTTCCCGAATTCCCACGATCTCTTAGTGCAGTGCAGATAACTTCTGAATAGACACCAAACTGGACGAATGATTGCTAGATCGTGCACGGGCACACATGCGGCACGTGCGAAAAGTACTCACACTAGGCTTATCTACCCAGTCTTATCAAGTGAATTTCTGAGCGCTCTGTCGGTGTTGCAACTCTCTTAGACAACAGTCAGGCGCTGCACAGGTGTTCCTTGCGCCATGGCTAGGACAAGTCACAAGTCATCTCAAGGGACGGGTAACCTTATCTCTCAATATCTGCAAGCGCCAGAGAGTTCATCGATCTTGTTTCTTGATCATATCAGCATAACTTACCCCACAGTGGGCGCTCAAATTTGCCACTCTATGGCAATTAGCGAGTGACATTATCGGATCCACAGTGCAGTAAGCAACCCCCTCGATGCCACCAGGACCGTTCACAGCGCCCTGTTGGTAAGCACGTCATAGTATGAGACATCACGAGGGAAGTCTGGAGGTTTGTTCAATAGGGCACAGGATTATCGTTTCAGCAGCATTGGCTTCGGGGTTCCGGTGTGATTGACAGTCTGACCATCGGATGGTTTCACAGCGGACTAAAACTCCCCGACCGGCAGATAGCGGTGAGAATTATTCGAAATAGGCGATATCCCGACTCGGAGTTCGGTAAATGCTACCGTACGTACGTGCTTGAAATGGCAATGACACATGCAACGGAGCCGAATGCAACTGCGCCATCGCGTTTAGTTTTTGAAAATGGATGGTCTTACAGTAAAGGGTTCAGTTAACCTTCGGTGAGTAATGCCCACAAAATGGAAGACGGAGGTTTGCATTTAGATAGGTATGACTCATGGTTACGTGATTGTGGGTTTCAATGGCTTGGTTTTGAAACAGAAAATTGGGGTTGCCAGAACTAGTGGGGATATTGTTCTGAATAGCAGGGCCGTTTGTACGAGTGCAGACGACAGACGGCTGGCAAGAAGGATTACAGTCACGGTACAGATTACGGAACGGTTACGGAACGGATTATCAATTGTGATAGCACATTAGATAATCATACCCCCACGTGAGCATCGCGTCGCGTCAGTCGCGACATGGACATCCGCCTCTGTTGCCCGAATCCTGATGCCATCCTTTCTGAACCCTCTTCCCCCAGATGGGCCCCGTGCTGAAAAGAGAAAATCTCATGAGCTGGAACAGTGTGAAATCTCTACCAACAAAAAACAAGCTACTGGTACCACACTTCCTGGCGCATCAAGCAGTGCTACCCGATATTGGATGGTTCAATGGTATGTATTTCCCGAAGCATGTCAGACTGTAGTAGGACGTGACGATGTCAAAGGAGGGCCCCTCAGTCGAAGAAACACAAGACATGGGAGGGGGATGGTGTCCTTGTCGTGACCAAGCCCAAGGGCGTTCTCATGGACCTGGAAGGCCGCATGTATGCGTCGAATTTCTCGACGTTCGGTACTCAGAAGCTGAGGTTAATGCTCTAGTCTTACGACTGGCAATGTTGGCTCCGGTGCACTGGAGGAAGGCTCCGAGTTAAGCCTGGGTAACAAGGAACTACAGATTGATCGTGCCATGCAAGCATCGGAATATCTTTCTGGGGCTTGCTTTGGCCGTGGTGGCTTTGGTGATACACAATTCCCCCCTTTAACAAATTCAGTCGCTCTTTCGAGGCAATTCACGCCGCTGAAGCCTGTAGCGCTGAACCCAGCTACTGTTCGCCCTCCAGCTCAGCCAGCGGCTTTTGTTTCCCGGAGAAAGGTTATCGAATTAGAACCCGTCAATTTGCTGTCGCAGCCAGTAAAGTCGTCATCAAAGGTACATTCAGAGGGCGACAATGATGTGCATTTATTCTGGACTGCTAATTGGTAGTCCTTCCCCTTCTCATATTCTTATTTTTCAATATTAACAATCTCGTTCACTAGGAGAAAACCACAAAATAAGAAGCATAAGACTTGGGACGGCGATGCGTATGTGACTGTGCAAGGGGGAACATTGATCCTTGTCTCTGAGTATGGTAGAATGTGAGCAGAAATACCTTCCTTTGCATGCTAGTGCCGACAAGCCTACTTTCCAGTCTTGGACGAAAACCTTTTGAGAACCTACGTCTTTCCTCCGGACTGAAGACCTTCGTGGGAGGCCTGGAAGTAGAGCTGGATTCTCGAATAACTCAGTCAGAATTCCCCAAAATAACCGGGAAGGCACTCGGTGCAGAGAACGAGAGCGAAAGCGAAATCCAGCTTTTGGAGGGAACTACTGATACGCGTCCTCATACAGAAAATGGCAACTCACCTATCAAGAACTCAGCGTCATCCGGGATGAGGTTTATCCCTCCGACAACATTTTACGCCAAGCCCACACCAAAGCCAAAAACAGCTAGTGCCCTGTAAGCGCCAACTTAAAAAGTGATGGGGATGTACTTCCTTATCTCAATGACCAAGGCATGATCCCAAAACGGAAGGTGCGGTTGTGATGAAGGCACCTACAGAAGAACACTCGAATCGCTTCAACAAGAAGTGAGTCACCTCTTCCTCCAAGCGCCGCTCTCCATTACAGTATTCTTACGGAAGTCTCCAGATCTCTACCCATTGTTCCTGTTGTCATAGATCCGATTCTTGCATGCCGCTTGAGACCGCACCAGGTTGAAGGTCAGCTCGCTTAATCACTGACGTTCAAGGCCAGTTCTCAATCGACCTCAGGTGTCAAGTTTATGTATGACTGTGTCATGGGACTCCGAAAGCACGAGGGCCAAGGGTGCATCCTTGCTGATGAAATGTTAGTCCTACTCTCATAACGCCCTACATATTCTGACGGCGTCTGGATTAAAGGGGATTGGGAAAAACCCTTCAGGTTAGCCTGACTAGCGCCTTTATATTATTAAAATATCCGATTGATGCCCATTCAGACAATTACCCTCATTTGGACGCTACTAAGCACGCTGGTTCCTCTCTGTTTGATTTAGTGCTGACTACTGAGAAGAGCAGAACCCGTATGCGGGTGTCGGCCCCGTTGTCGGGAAGGTGCTTATCGTCTGTCCTGTAACCCTGGTTGATGTAAGTAATAGTGTTGCGAACCCAGAAATACTTCGTCTATGCTAAAGCAATTGTCTTAGAACTGGAAAAGCGAGTTCCACAAGTGGTATAGTTTCTATTCATTATTTTCGATAACCAGCGCTGAATCATGAACAGGTTAGGACGTGGCCGTGTCGGTGTACTTACCGGGGATAAGGGAAAGACCGCCATCAGACAATTTACTAACTCGTTAGTTCTCACGATCCCCCTGCTGCGCTCTGTTTGAAATTATTGCCGTAGAAAAATTCATCAAGTACTACTGATAGGTTACGAGCGACTACGCACTGTCGTGTAAGTCATTGTAAGAACGTTGGTCTCTCAGATTTCGCTAAGCCGTGCACTCACAAGTGATGATTTGGTCTACTGCAAGTGAGCACAGCCATTCGTCTAATGCTCTTTCCCTAATATCTGTCTTTAGCCCACCCATTGGTCTCATCGTCGCTGATGAAGGCGAGTAGCTCATGAGCTAAGGCGTCCGAATGTGTGTTGAGTAAATAGTAGGCCACCGACTCAAGTCAGCTAACAACAAGACCTCGGCAATGTTTGGGGTCCTGAAGACTCCGAGGAGAATCATTCTTTCTGGAACGCCAATCCAGAACGATCTTGGCGAGTTTCATGCGATGGTAAAAAAATGAAGCCTCTAGGAACTCTTAATCCCCGTTGACCTCGATCGTTGACTAGGCGGACTTTTGTAACCCCGGGCTTCTCGGTCGGACCTTTCTTTTTTCTTCCAATTCCACCATCTTGACTGTCTAATAGACGATTACGCCACCTTCCGTCGCGTTTACGAGACACCGATTATTCGTAGTCGGGAACCGGGGTGTTCGCCCAAGGAAGCAGAACTGGGTGAAAGTCGCTCGGCACAAGTAATCCCGACCGCTCCATACGCTGATGAAAGTTGACTGTTCCTCTTCAGCTGCTCGCTATCTCTCGCAGCTTTGTCCTTCGACGTGATGCAAGCATCCTGAAAAACTTCTTACCACCGAAATGTAAGCTTTTCCGGGGCCGCCCAAGTGTTCTACTGACATAAATTCCAGACGAATATGTCGTTTTCGTCACCCCAACTACCTTACAGTTGTCAATATTCTCCAAGATCCTGAATCCGGACCGTTTAGATAACATCATCGAATACTCCACGGCTGAGACTCTTGCATTGATAAACATCCTCACGAAAATAAGCAACAGCCCGATTCTTCTCAAGGCCGTTGCCGACAAGGCAAAAGCAAAGGTCAGCCAGGGGAAGGACAACAGAGAGAGGACGACGATCGTCGAAGAGGCAGTGAAATTGCTGCCTGAGCGCGCTCAGGTGGAAGACTTATCATTAAGCGGTGAGATCTATCAGCTGACTTCTATTGGGCCTCATTAATTGTGAAATCAGGGAAATTGACGGCTCTTGCGAATCTCCTGAAAGCGATCAGAAAAGTCTGTCTTTATCTTTTATATTCGCTCTGTATTCACATTCAGTTCTACAGCATACTGATGAGAAATGCATCGTCGTCTCTCATTACACGTCTACGCTCAACATTATAGAAGCTTTTTGCAAAAAGAAGTCATATAGCTACCTTCGTTTGGATGGGTAATCTCCCAACTGGCACCTCCTGTCATCAGCCGCACGGCGTTAATAATCTGTTATGTCTACTATAGTTCGACGCCTGCCGCCAAAAGATCGGAGCACGTAAACACGTTCAACAAATCGTCACAAGAGCGTTGCTGTACGCCATCTAACACCATTTAGCTCTCATACTTATTGTCATTAGTTCTCTTTCTCCTCAGCTCCAAAGCGGGCGGTGTCGGACTCAATCTCATTGGCGCTTCAAGACTTTGCCTCGTTGATTCCGACTGGAATCCAAGGTATGACGTTCTACATCATAGATCATGGCGAAATCACTCACATCCTACATTCTAGCCATGACCTTCAGTCGATGGCACGTATACATCGGTTTGTTACCAACTCCCGCCGCCATAGTGGTTGATCCTAACCTTTGCTGGGTCCCTAGAGACGGGCAAAAACGGAGTGTTTACATCTATCGCTTTCTGACCGCAGGAACGATCGATGGTGAGTCCTTATAGCTTAACGAACAAAATGTCTGTCGTTAATATGCCAAACGCAGAGAAGATCTACCAGCGTCAAATCACAAAGCTGGGGTTGAGTAGCAGTACGTTTCCTCTTCTAGTAATGCGGCGTGAAGTTGACCTTTCTTGGTGCAGCGTTGATTGGAAATGTAAGGACCTTAGCAAGCAGCCCATTCCATTCTAATTCGCCCCTCATGGTAGGGAAAATCTGATTCCAAATCTGACTCATTCACTCCCAAAGAGGTAAGAAATTTGAGGTTGAAACCTTCCTAGTTGACAAGCGAGTGCAGCTGCGCGATATCTTCACCATACGTCCTGGAACTGCATGTCACAGTCATGACCTTCTAGATTGCCCTTGTGATATCGGGACGTCTGGAGATGACGATGTCCCATCAACAGCTGATGCCGCTGTAGAAGACAATAGTAGAGTAACCGCGGACACCACATCAAGCTTCGTTGTTGCTTCGCAGGTCAAGATCGTCAACTCTCCGAAGTTGGACAAAGTAGTAGGCACCTTATTTTGCTTCCAAAGTAGAGTTCTCACGCGTGATGTGTGTACCAGTACTTGAGGAAGAAAAAGGCAGAGTTGGCCTCGCTGGGTGAATGGACTCATATCAATTGTCTGCGACAAGATGCCAGTGAACGCGTGCATGATGACATCCTTCGTAGCTTAATATTCTGCCCGTCATCCCCACATGGGCAACAAGTAGACCCAGTAGAGGGCTCATCGAAGAGCCGCATATTATCGCTGCTCGATTCAGTCGACCTGGACAACATTTCACGACTAGAAGATCTATCTATACAGGACGTTCCCGGTGGTACTGTGTCATTTCTGTTCGAGAAAGGGACCTCGATATCAAAGGATGAGGACGGGGACGAGGATACACTCCCTCTTTGATGGGATTAGTTCACAGAACGTTGTACGCAGAATATGATATACTAGTGTGGCACATGTAACGACGCAGCTTGGACGTCCATAGAGAGTGGTCCTAGTCGTTGACATGTTCCTTCCCAGGTTATTGAGCCTTCTGGCTTTGTATACATGGGCTCCTGGGATTTTGTCGATCGCTTCGACTTGCCAAAGCGACGGTTCGAAGGTTCGAGGCATCTTGACGGTCAATTAGGTGTCATATACATTAGAGCGAGTTGGGAGACAACGTCACTTTGCCGGAGTGGTTAACGGGATCGCCTGCTATAAGCAGATTAAGCGGTTGGGCTTTGCCCGCGAGTGTTCGAATCGCTCAGGTGACGATATTTTTTCCCTTTTTTTTGTCGCGCGTCCAAGACTCGGAATTGATTAGTCGCGTCTGTCTTTGTCTGGTTCTGTGCCCTTCGAGGCCTCTCACGTAACCAGGACCATCAATGAGCGCGAACAAGTATTCAAACCTACCCGATATTGTGTGTATTTTTATTCCCCCGTCATTGCCTACGATAATAAACACCTTCAACACGCAGGATTCGTCTGGAAAAGATATATATGAGACTGAAGAAACCTTTCAATCCATTAAGGATGAGGTATGTATCTTTTGACCTCAGGTAGTAAATGAAGGTTAAACTGGATGCAGAATGAGGACTCAAGCGAGAACGAAGGGGCTTCGGTACGACCACGAAAGACGGTAGAGCCTGATGCTGCGGAAGGAATCGACGAGAGCAGCCTTGTTGACTCGGCTATAGCTAGTAAACGATTTCGGCGTGCAGAGCGAAAGCGTCTGTAGCTCCCTTCATCCCCGGCTTTACATTCGACTCACTGTGCGCCGCAGGAACACGCGATCGATCCTCGTATGCATATCCTCCTTCACGCACACCCTCCCCGACCCCGACACACCCGCTCTCTCTTACACTTCGCCTGAAGCTCTTACAATCTGAGCTTGCCTCTCTGGAAACGGAACTCGCTGACCCGACAAGTCCACTTCTTGCGCGGGATCGTGAGCAGAACCATGTTGACCTAGGCGAGCTCCTGAAGGGTCTCGTCGACGTTAAAACACGACTTGGAAAATTCTCTGTAGGCCATCAAGGCCGTGTACGGCTAGTTCAGGGTGTGCTACAGGATCCGCCACCGGTAGTCCATGATGCAGAGACAGACCCTAGGCAGATCGGTGATGTTAGCAAGGACACAAAAGAGTCCCACAAGTCTTTAGAGACCGCTAGGGGCGTCGCCGAATTGGATCGACGTATTGGGGAGCTCGAGAGACTTGTCGGCTCAGCGAGCACATCACTTGACGAGGTATGTAGTCCGTTATTCAGTCTTGGGCAAAGTGTTGAATGTCAACTACTTGATATAGAGCTCCGCGATGCCAACACCGCTACTACCGCTTCTCACTCGATTAAACACGCAACTCACCGTGCTTGCGCAGCCTCGACACCTAGATAACATTTCACGTCGTCTCAAATTGCTCCTGTCCGACCTCGATCGACTAGCAGCTGCAAACCAACAACAGCGTCGCAGCGCCACCGCCGCCACCGAAGGCGATAGTTCCACCACCGCACCTGCCACCCTGCCTGCGTCACTGCAAGAGCAACTCGCACCAGCCCTAGCCCGTCTTGTCCCCGCGCTTCCCCAGATACCCCACATTCTCGCGCGTCTGCGCACACTCGCCACCTTGCATGCATCCGCGGCACAGTTCGGGAACACACTATCCGCTTTGGAGGAGGAACAGCGCCAGTCGCACGAAGCGCTTGACGCGTTGGATCAAGCCATTGAAGGGGTTGAAGGGAGCCTTGCTGAGAATGCACGGGTCGTGAAGGGGAACGTGACAGGTTTGGAAGAACGGGTAGACGGGCTTACGAAACGATTGGACGCATTGGGTGGGTAGAATGCAGATGACTATGTGTCTTTTGGATCTGGGGCAGGTCCATTTGAGATCATTTCTGTAGGAGTTAGCAGAAAGTAAGCAACGTAAGTAAGAGACGTAGAGGAGGTCAAACATAGGACTTGACAGCGACTGCGTTACTAGTACACTCTCTCCCGAACGCGCGGCCACACGTCTACTATGCAACTATGACTGTTCAACGTTCAACGTTCACCGTGGAAGCATGTTTTCAGGCGATGTCGGCTCCACACTGCAGTGTAGCCTATTTTTGCAACGCATCCCTCGATATTCTGGCTTACTATCGAGTGCATGCTAGGGTAGTATTGTGATTAACCACTGATTCAAGATATGCGCTCGATCCTCAATATGGCCTCAATAGTGTAGCCACTGGTACACTCCGGCGGGGGCTGCTCGTCGCACAAACCTCATTAAGAAATACCTAGAAATTTGAGTCAAAGAAACAAGTGACATGTCGAGTAAAAGTGAAATTCCTCAACCCAATCAGAGTTGATCAAAGCAGAGCAAGGACTGTCAGCCTAGCAAGCTGCAGTCAATTGGGGGCAATGAGATCACGTGAGGCTAACGCTGATTTCCTTTCTTTCCTATCAGAGACTGAAAAACGTGTTCCGTTCACTTCTGATGCTGTACTCGGCGTTTATACAATGGCCATATAATCCGATGACCAGCTCACCCTCGTACTCGTGGTACCATGCAGGAACTCGTCGCTTATTTGGCTGCAGCGGTAGTCTTCCTCATTTTTTGTTGTATCCTCTCTTGTTGCATCCCCGAAGGCGACC
>WNFQ01001958.1_pt1 | contig 14844 bp, 20 predicted proteins | sample 5400171 | NCBI WGS metagenome assembly WNFQ01 (sample SAMN13153356, study PRJNA577476) | soil metagenome | isolation source: 20 cm soil under Madrone tree | place: USA:California | collected 2016-06-14
GGGGCGTTTCCCTTCAGGTGCACGCGCGCTGCATCGTATCCGCGCCCTATCGACTCGCCGTTGTGGCGGTACGACGTTCCCGACTTTTCCAGCACCTTCCACTTCTCGCCCAGCGCCAGGAGCTCGCCCTCAAGGGAAATGCCCTCGCCATAGATGATGTCGAACTCGGTCTGCTTGAACGGAGCTGCAACCTTGTTCTTCACCACCTTCACGCGGGTGCGGGAGCCGACAACCTCCTCGCCCTTCTTGATCTGCGCGATGCGGCGGATATCAAGGCGCACGGAGGTGTAGAACTTCAGTGCCTTGCCGCCGGTGGTGAACTCCGGACTCGTGCCGGGGAAGACGTTGATGTTCATGCGCACCTGGTTGATGAACACGACCACCGTGTCGGTATTGTTGATTGCCGGCGCGAGCTTCCTGCACGCCTGGCTCATGAGCTTCGCGTGCCGTCCGACGTTCGCGTCCCCCATGTCGCCCTCGATCTCGGACTTCGGGGTGAGTGACGCGACGGAATCGATCACGATCACCGCGAACTTTCCGCTTGTCACCATCGTCTCCACCATGTCGAGCGCCTGCTCGCCGTTAGCCGGCTGGCTGATGACGAGCTCCGCCGTCTTCACGCCTATCCTTCTCGCATAGTCGGGATCGAGCGCATGCTCGGCGTCGATGAACGCGCACGTTCCGCCGAACTTCTGCGCTTCCGCTATGATGTGCAGTGCAAGCGTCGTCTTGCCGGACGATTCCGGACCGAATATCTCGGTAATGCGTCCCTTCGGAAGTCCCCCTATTCCCAGTGCCAGGTCAAGGCCGAACGATCCCGTGTTGACCGCCTCGACGTCCATTGCCGCCTGGTCGAGCATCATCACGGCGTCGTCGCCGAACTTCTCCCTGATGGCCTTCATCGTCGATTCTATGCTCTGCTCCTCCTTCTTCTGCTTTTTCTTTGCTGCCATGTTGTTTTTTTATAGGTTAATCTCTTCTAATTCTATCGTGGGGATGCTCTCGTCCATAGGGAGCTTGTTATCTGCCAGGTACTGCATGCACTGCCGGATCGCCTCGGACTGCCTCATTGGTTTCATCGCGAGCGCCTGGAGCGCCTGGTACCTCTTCAGCCCGAGCTGCGCCATCTTCCACTCGCGGTACTCGGCCTTCTTCCTCGTCTCCCATTCCTCGTGGCAGAAGACGCAGAAGTCGTCGCAGTTGTCCGGATGGAACCTGACCGAGTTGCATCTCCTTCCATGGAAGTGCGAGTTGGTCTGATTCTCCGTCGCGCCGCATCTCTGGCACTTTCCGTCCCTCGCCCTTATAAACCTCGACCATCGCTGGTCTGCCTGGAACAGCGTCCACAGCTTCTCCCTCCTTCCGGAGATCGTGACCATCTGGTCGCTCTTCGCGGAAGATCGCTTCATCCTGACCTTGCCGGCATAGGCATTCATCACTCCGGGAACGCCCTCATACTTTTTCGGATTGAACGGCGTGGCAAGGAGGGGACTGTATCCTTTCGGCCTGAACTGAGTATTTTTCATCAATCATATCATTAACTGGTAATGGTATTAGTATATGACGCATGCGTCACCCTACGCAAGCATTCCCTGTGGATAACCCTTCACCCTTACCGCCATTGACTCCCTGATCATCCTGCACTTTCCGACTGAGATCGAGAAGTTGCATTCCGCCCTGGAGCAGAGGATCATTTTCCACCTGGTGGGATCGCATAGCCGGTGTCCGCACAGCGGGCACTTTCCGAGATGAAGGTTTTTCCAGTTGTTCACTTTCATGGCATGATTATACCACGAAGTGTACAGTAGCGATAGTCTTGCGCCCGTCAAAACACGGCGGGCGCAAAGTATTACTGCTGTTCCGGAGTTCCTTCAGCGGGAGTTTCCTGCTCGGCGGGAGCCTCTCCGGGAACGGGAGGAACGATCGCCGCGATCGTTCCGGCTTCCAGGTACGCCGCGGCGTCCGCATCGCTCAGCGACACCGTCTGGCCTTCAAGGTACTCGATGCCGGCAACGTCGATGCCTTCTGGTGCCAATACGGTATAGTCCTTCAGTTCTACGTTATCATTGCTCATATTTTGTTTCTCATCTAATTTATAATCTGCCTTTTGAGAAGCAGCGCATTGCCGCCGTTGCCGAAAAAGCAGTAACGGTTCCGGGAGCAATGCGCTACTTCCCGCCGATCTTCCTGTGAATGTCCCTGATGGAGCCTGAATGCCCGTTGACGGTCATCTGGACGAATATGGACAGGTATATCGCCTCGAGCGAGACGATCGTCGTGAGGACGAGCAGGACGGTCGAGAATGGCACTCCGAGAAGGCATGTGGCGAATGCGCCGGCGAATATTGCGGTGTGCACCGCAATCGAGACGGCGGATCCTATCCAAGATGCAATCCTCTCGGCCAGCTTTTCCAGTCGTTCCATGGATCCATTATAGAAAATCGCCTGCGCTGGCGCAAGCGATTGACGGGGATTACCGGTCGGGTCTTGTCTCGATCTCGTATATTGCGAAGACTATGAACGCGATGATGCCGAGGCTTCCTATGATTACGTAAGGTTCCATGACTTTCTTTCAATCATACAACCATTCGCCAAGAATCCGCACTTCGTAATGAATATGCGGATTCCGAGCTAACAACTTCACGCAATCATTTGATTGCCATTTCATTGTAGCACGTATTGACGGACTATTCCCCTCGTGTAAGTTTTCAAGTTTTATCATGCCATTGAAGCAACAATGTGACTGAACAGGGCTTTCGCCCACTTAGACGCAGGGGGAGTAATCCGCCAAGCACTGGCAGTTCCTATTCTACATCAATTCCCATGTCCTCCGCTATCGACCTTACGTCTTCCACTGCAATGTACTCCGTGAAGTCCATGCTGTCGTGCGGGTACACATCGACCTTCCGTGCCAGCACCTCCCTCAGCAGTCCCGACTGCTCGGACTTGACGAACTCCACAATCATGTCGTTGTCCCCTCTTGCCTCGTAAATTTCAATAAATATTTCAAACCGCTCTTCCATTGTTTGTGATGTGCTATTCATGATTTAACTAAAAAATACAATTATTCTAACAACTAAAAGTACGAGACCATAGACAATCAGTCCTATAAGGGCTATGCCAAGCATTATCCCGGCGTATACCAGGAAAACCGATAGTCCTCCGACAATGCCCCATTTTATAATTTCTAACATAATACTGGTCATTTTTTAACTCATTGCATGTTGTTAGGGCTGGCATGGAGGGACCAGACGCACGGATTCTGATAGCACGGCATGCCGTTGTGATAGTGGCACGGCTGCATTTGCGGCGGCATTGCAATGGCAGGGAGTGCGAGATGCCTGTCCCTCATGACTTGCTGCTCAAGCAGCGCGATGATCCTGTCCAGCTTTTCGTTTGTCGTTTCTATTTTCTTTCTCATGCTTAAATACTCTTGTTAGCTGGTAATGTCTCCGTGGTGATTGGTGCTAGTCCTGTTTTCGCTCATATACTTTCCAAACAGTGCACATATTATGTGGTTCTTTGAAAGTTTCGACTATCCAGTTGTGGGTTTTAATGTCCGTGTCGCTCGTTCTCATCTCACCTCCGACTGAATATATAAGACTTGCTATTATGTGGCTTGCGGTATTCTCTGCTTCATTTCGACCTGTTTCAAATCCTCTTTTGTATTCAAGCTCTCGTTCTTCAATTATTTCACTAGGGTAAACTAATATTTGTTCTTCATGCATACCTTATTCCTCATTTTCTAATAATTTGCACAGGAACGCCCAGACTTCCTTCGACTGCCCATCGAGTGGGAGGAGGAGGTTCCACGTTGCTGATTTATTTGCTCCGTTTTTTGTTCGATAATCGTTATATCTGATGCAAAATCCGTTATGGTTATAATTAAAGAAGATTTCGTTATCGGTCTTCTCTATCGCAAGCAGGACATCGGGTAAATCAAAGATGTATTTTACAGTGTGTCCTGTTTCATTTGCACTAATGATTGACTTTTGCTTTTCTGTGTTTGCTTCGATGCACTTGCTCTTGATGAATGCCAGTTGCTGCTGGGGGGTCATTGGGGTAACTCTTTTAGATAGTCTAATGCATCGTATTTTTCATTTATGTTTCCTGCCACGTACACATGAAACGATTTGCCGCACTTCGAGCATGTTGCCGACCCTCCGCATCGCTCGTACTTCTCCACAAGGAAGACTTCTGCGGTAAAGTCAGTGACTATTTTTGTATGACTGCAAAATCCGAACAGCCACATGTCTTGGATTTTCCACATTAGTAATTGTATTTTTGTTGGTTCCTTCATAGTCCTAACTCGTTAGAAAATTGTTAAAGTCTCTTGCGACCTGCTCGTATACCATGCTTGGCGGTTCGCTGAACTTTCCATCAGGATTCGCTTTCGTATAGGAATATTCCGCTATCCAGCAACCTATCTCAAAGTTTGACTTTTCCTTTTTCATGACAGTCTCGTCTATCACTTCCTGCGGCGTGCCAAGAACGATAAACTTCTGCCTGTCATCTTTTATGAATGATTCGGGCACTTCCGTACCGATGTACAGTATTCTGTCGAGCAGTGATTGTTCTATTGTCTTCTTCATAGTCTTATAGGGGGTTGGTTAATAATTCGGGGTTCTCATAGATGTTGCCGATGACTTCCAAGTCTGGTTCTGTTATTGTCCATGAATATTCATCATCATATTCTCTTGGCATGTAGTAACCAAGATTATCATCATGCCATTTTATTTCAAAAATAAGGTCTGAATTTGAAACATCTCGAACAATGTCCCCTTCATATACTTCTTTTTCATTTACATCCTTGAGACCTGTGTATTGCATCCAATCAAACAATGCACTTGGTCTATCATTGCCGTCATATTCCGACGTATTGAAACGAACAAGCAGATCATTTAATGTCCAATAGATCATCTTTTTTCCTTCTTCGTCCCACGCTCTAAACTTTATTTCCCTCATATCTCTATACTCTCTATGGCTGATAATGTCTGTTCTCGACAATTATTGAATCCAAAAACATAATCATCAAGATAATTTCTTGTATCTTTCTCTGGCACGCACGCCTTCATCCGCTCCTTCAGTGCGCGGGCTTGGGAGGAAAGGAGTGATTCGATAAAAGTTTCAAGTATTTTTGGTGCCATAGGATTATTTTTATTTTTATTCACTTGAATTGCAATATATTTGTCGCCATTTACGCAATATCCACCAAATGTAAATACTTTTGAAAACTCCCCTTTCCAATCGTCCTGTCCTGGCATGCCGGCACTCGGCGACGGATTGTCCCTGCCGAGCCAGAACATCAGGTCATCATTCGTGACCAGCCTGTCCTCTTTCGCGACGTCCTCGTTGATCCACTGGCGGAGCATTCCCACCCTTATAGTTTCCTTCATGCTAGTACTCTTTGGAAACCTTATATCCCATCATTTTCAGGTGGCCGATCATCTGCTCGTCGGTCAGCGCCGATATCATGTCGGCTTTGGTGAGATTGTTCGGGGAGCCAAGGGACAGAGGATCAGAGGCTCCAAGGGACTCAGGATCGGAAGTGTCAAGTTTCTCAGTTTCAGGTTGCGGAACCACCAGACGATGGCGACGCTCGGCATTCCAGACATTGCCGTGCTCGAAACGATTCACACGGACGCGCAGGCCGCCAGAGGACACGTCCACGTAGGCAACGAAGAACTCGCCACTGGACTTGAAAAGGAAGAATGTCGCATAGCCGTTCCGGCGCAGTTCTCCCTGATGGATCCCGACGAACTCGAGCACCTGCGACTGGGTAATCCACTGCCTCTCGGGATCGCGGAACATCCGGGCGAAGGTCATGTCTTCCGTCATTTCGAGAACGTCCAGGGCGCAGGAGTCCCTCTTCTCGTCCGCACTGTCGGTATCCCAGTTCCTAAAATCAGAATCGACATAATTGAACAATTTCGATTCCGCAATCGTCAACTTTCCGCTTGTCTTTCCTATCGTTACTGTTGCTATCTTTTTCATACTATTTCAACTCTTCCGCGTCCTCTATGCTTATAATTATTTTCTTTCCCACGCTCTTCGCCAGGTCGCCTAGATATTGAAGCGAGCATCCGTCAGACTCAGCCCTCGCGATCGACGACTGGGTCTTTCCCGACATTTTTGCAAGTCCGTTCTGTGACAGCCCCGCCGACAGCCTCAGCCTGCAGACGATGGCTGAGGCGTGCCAGTTCGCATCCCACTGCAGTTCCCACTCCGCCTTGCGGTACTTGGGATCCTTCCTCTGCTCGGCAAAGAATTCCCTCATGGGTATTCCCCTCGGCTTTCTCATGCTATTTCCCATTGTACTTGACATAATAAAGTATCGTTACGAGAGAAAGAACCAGACCCGTCACGTACTTGAACTGCAGCGGAGGCTGCCTGATCATCGTCGCATAGATCAGTGCGATGACGTTTGCTGTGAACTGTATGGCGAAGAACGCCACCGACACTCCCGTCACCTGCTTAAGTGCGATCATCTTCCATATCTGGGGAAAGTAGCAGATCGAGAACAGTACCGTGGCCGTCCATCCCAGTATTGCGGACATGCTATTTTAGGAGGATTATGAACGCTGCCAATATTCCGAATGACCACATTACCGCCCTGACAACTTCCCTTCTTCCATTGCCGAGCTCCTCGAGTATCCGCCTGTCGTAATCGACCCTGAACGGCTCCTGGACGAACGTTTGGACGAGATTTGAGTCTGCGGTCGCCTGGGAGTAGTAGATCCATCCTCCGGGCACCCTGAGAGCCTGCACGCCATCCTGTATCCTGACGACGTCGCTTATCCTTAGGTCGAGCAATTCCTTCAAGCTCACTGTTTTTTCTTTCTTCATATACTAAACTATTATCTTTTAAAAAAGCCCCCTATATAGTATGCGTGCGTCACTTTATCCTTTATTATCGATAATATCCTTTCCGCATATAGAGTGAAAAGTGGATAACCCTGTTGATAACTATGCGGATTTCGTGGAATAACTTCTGGATAAGGTGTTTCACGTGAAACTATCGATTTTTTTATCCACTTGAATTGCACAGACTATCCCCATAAGATTCCTACTTATGCACACCTTTATCCACTTTTTCAAGCAACTTTCTGCGTCTCGCATGAGCCTCGCTCGCTATCCTGCTGTAGAATCCGACACCGTATCGAGCCTTGCATGCCAAGCCTCCCCTTTGGCCGGTCGGCTGACTTTTCTTAATGTCCGATTTTTTCATGGATGCCTTATTTAATGATGAGCCCGTAGGGATAGGCAGGGATTTGACGAGGCGCTCTTCTTCCCCCAAGGGGGAGAGTCTGACAGTTCAAGTCAGTTATCTCACGAACTCGCATTGTCACCCTGCATGTCTGGCGACACCTTCGGTATGTTGAGCAAGGCGCCTGCAGACTGATAGTGTATACCCACCATCGCCTTTCCTATTCGGCCACTACCCCTAGGGGCTCACCATGCTGTTAATTTAAGTCATATCGCTTATGACTGATACCAGTATATGACGCATGCGTCACTTCGGTCAATAGGCAGGATGTGCATAACTGAAAAGAGCCCTTTCTAGGCGCTTCCTTTTCCGTATATTCTTCTCCACGTGCTCCACTCGTACCTTGATTTCGGATAGTTCCTCCACTGCCATGCCATCAGTTTTACCTGATCGGTGCCCAAAAGGTATGACAGGTGGCTTCCTGTCTGATTGAAATACAATGCCTCGTACCGGTCGAATGTTGCCTTATGGTACTGAGCCACTCCTCGTGCCATCCCGTGGTCTCCTATGGCATCCTGCGAATACCCAGATTCGCTTTTAAGCACTGTTTTTATCTCTGACGGCGGAATGCCGTATGCTGAACCCTCCTCGTCTGCCAGGAGCATGTAGGATGCCTTGGGGCTTGCGGGAAAGGCTATTGAATCCGCCCCTGTCAGGCGAGGAAGGCTCGCTGCTATCGCCATGGCGAGGAGGACTGTCATTATTTGCTTTTTCATAGTGCCGCCTTACGGGCGGCGGTCGCTACGCTACTGGCGCAGAAGGGTCGGAAGGGGGAACGGGAGCCTGAACGAGCGTATAGAACAGCTTTCGCGCAAGGCCGACGATCACGAGGAATCCCGAGACGATTGCCGAGATGCCCTCTACCGCTCCGGCGAGCTGATCCTGGGACCAGTTCCAGTGCAGGAATTGCGCCACGACGATGAGCGTCGGGATGACTGCTATGAGCGCTCCCTTGACAGTTAGCGCCACCCTGTCGGGGTTTGCCGAGCTCGTGACGAGCCAGTTGATGAAGTTGGATTCCATTGTTTTCATACGATTATTATATTCCATTTCTTTCGCCCTTGGGGAGTTGAAAAGTATTCGGATAATTATTTACCTTATTGTCAATAGGAACGGCTCGCCGCCCATGAAGCCCATGAACGACGCGACCGTCTTGGCTGAGCTAGTGACATCGATCTGCCCGTCGTGGTTTATGTCGGAGGGATTTACCCCCAGTAGGATGCAGCCGAGTATGTCGGTGTAGTAGTTTCCAGGATGGATGAATATTCCCGGGCGTCCTGGCACTTCCTGGAGCTCGTAGAAAGGCTGTCCGTGGAACGTCCCGAGAGGGGTCGCGATGCACCTGTACGTTCCCTTGGGGGTGCACGACACGTCGGTCGCATTGTCCTTCCAGGGGAGCTCAAGGGTATCGCAGGAGAACGTCGCCCCGTTGGCCTGGGCGGTCATCGTTCCAAGGGTCTCTATTCCGTTGTCGTTGTTTCTTGTTATGGTTGCAGTGTTCATTGTTGCCGGTGCGCTTACGGGAGCCGGAGCGTGCCCGATCGGAATCGGAACCTTCACGTCGCCTCCCTGTGCCAATAATGTCGCAAAGTCCTCCCATGTAAGGTAGAAGTTGCCGTTCATTCCCCATCCGGCTCCCCACGAGTTGCGGAACCAGATTCGGCCGTTCTCCGTGTCTATCCTAAAGCCGAGCACCTCGTGCCGTCCGGCCAGGGCGCCTGTGATGCGCACGCGGCCGTCGGCATCGGGAGTAAATCCGTCCCGGTACCAGTTCATGCCGGCAAGAATGGGATAGACCGTTAGGGCCTTCAGCGCGTCCTGGAGCGTGAACGTCCACTGGTACGATCCTATGATTTTCAGGTTCGGATCGGAAAGCACCTTGCAGATCGACAGTCCGGAAGACCCGTTGTCCCTTGGGGGATACGGACCGTCTCCGTCAACCTCCTCGGCGGCAGAATAGAGTGCAAGGGCGCCGTTCTCGTCTGGCTGGAATATCGGGTACTGCATCGGAACGTGCGGAGACGTGTTTGCGAGCGCGATGCCGGCATGCCCCGTGCAGGAACCGACCTGTCCCTGGTCAAGGACGGCAATGCCGATTGAGTGCTCAACGTCGGCGACCTGGATAGCCGAGGTGTCGAAGGAGAATTCCCTGGACTTCGAGTCGTGATTGATCGCACTTCGCAGTCTCGGATCGGTCGAGGGAACGGTTTCCGTCCTGATTGTTCGTGTCATGCCTTCATTCTACTCCTTCCTTCCGCGGTTTGAAACTGTGGATAAGGCATTGACAGGTGACGCATGATGATTGTATCATACTAAAATATGAACAACAATAAGATTGTTGCACTGGTGATATGGAACGCGGTAATGCTGTTTGTCGGGCTGTGCGCTCATTTCAGCGGCTGGGAAATCGCCATATTGTTTTCGGGAGCATGGTTCGGACTGCTGTCATGGGAGGGATTCGGCATCAGGAAGTGGTTCCTCTAGCTTCCTATCGCCTGCCTTACCTGGTCAGCCGTCATCGGATCTCCGACGCCGTCGAACATCTTCTTCACCCTGCCATCAATGAATGAGGCATCCGCTCCCTTCTTGTACCGAAGCTCGTACTCCTGAGCCTGCTTTCCGGTAATCTTTCCCGAATTGAGGGCGTCTCCAAGCAGGTTTTCCACATGGTCGTCAGCGATGGACTGCGCCTTATCCACGAGCCACATGTTCCCTGTCTGGTTCGTGCCGCCTAGCTCAAGACTCTTGACATGATCCAATATCATCGTCTTGTCAGCACCAAGCGCCTTTCTTTCCGAGGCCTCCTTGAGCGAATTCCTGTTCACGATGACCTGCCCGTTCGCGAGTCCCGTAACCTTGAAGTCTCCGCCGATGAAGTCGTTGAAGGTGGTGATAGGGTCGGTTCCGATCGCCCTTGAGATGTTTACCACGTGCTGGATCAGGTTCTGCTTGTCCCACGTGCTCGTTCCCGGACCGATACTGGCCGGAGAGGCTCCCGTATCGGTTGCCTTCGCCCCTGCCGGCGTCGGAGTCGCGGAAGTCCCGTACATTGCCGTCTTCACCTTGGCATAGGCATCGTACTCGGCATTTCCCTCCGGAGTATCGGGAAAGCTGTCGGCAACGAGCTTGTCCGCTTCCGGAGTGCCGAAGCCGAGCCTTGCGGTCTCCTGGACTATCGGCGCGACCTTTCCCTGCATTGAAATGGCCGACTGGTACTGATCCTGCACCTTCAGCGCCTTGTAGACCTTGTACTGCGTCGTCGTCAGTCCCTGGACAAGGGCGTCCGCTTCCGGAGTGCCGAAGCCTGCCGCCTTTGCCTGGTCGAATATCGGCTGCACTATCGCGACCTCCGCCTGGTCGAGATTGGAAACCTTCGTCTGGTATGCCTTCAGGGTCTTCTGGAGGCTCTTGGTCGCGGCACTGTCCGGAAGCGCAGTGGATCCCATGAAGAGCGCCTTTGCCTTGTCCGCAAGGGACGGCGCGTTGCCGTTCTGGATCGCCTGAACCCCGGAGACGGTCTTCTTCGCCTGGGTGCCGAACGGCACGAGAGGGGTCACCGCGCCCACTGCCGCGTTGATCCGCTGCTGGGTGGTCATGGGAGTGCCGAACTGGTTGTTTTGCGCCAGCGCTGCCTTCAGCAGTCCGAGAGGTGCCGCAATCAGCGGAGGTGGGGTGTACGATCCGGTAATGGCGCTGTAAAAGGGAATGAGATCCTGCCACTTCATGCCGAAGAGCGTTCCGAGCGTCAGCAGGAACGCGACTGAGGCGAGGGCGAAGCGGAGGAGTCCCCTGTAGTTCCTGTCCTTCATCATCTCCCCGAGGAATTCCGCCTGCTTGGTGTTGAACGACTGGAACTGAAGCAGTGTCCTTGCAAGGTCGCTCTGGAGAAACACCGGAGTGTCAACCGATCCAAAGGAGAACTGCACCCGCTTGGCGAAGTCCTTTCCGTACTGGATAGCCTTTTCCTCGCTGGCACCATCGGCAAACACGCGGACGGACTGTTCCTTCCCGTCAACGGTAGACTTGACCATTCGGGAATTCCTGTCGTAGTACTGCGCCTTCGCGCCAAAGTACGCGCTTCCGCGGTTGATCCGCTCCGCCATCTGGAACATCGAGAATATTCCCTTGTCGACGGCATTCCAGAACTTCTTGGTGGATGACAGCGTGCGATCCTGAATTTCGGTCATTCCGGCAATGTTTTCTCGGTCAAGCTCGGCCTGGTTCTCCCTGCTCAGGAGCTTCACGTATCCCGCGATCGTGTTCTTCTCGCCGAGCAGAGCGTACGTGTTCGCTCCCTGGGTCAGGTTGCGAAGGGCTGAAGACGCGTTAAGGCCCAGCGTGCCCCTGAATGCCCACTTGCGGGCAGTCTGGGTGATTCTGGACAGTGGACGGGCGCCGAAGCGGTATCCGAACGCCTGTTTGAGCGTGTTGTCGATAAGCGTGTCCGTGGCGGACGGTCGGAGGTTGATTCGGTCGACATAGGTCTTCACGTAGTTGAAGGAGGCTATGTCGAGCTTTTCGGCAGCGACCTTCACCTGTGCCAATGCGACGTCCATGTTCACCTTTCGGGTCGCTCTCTTTACGTAGGCATCGAGTGCCGACCATGCGTCGCGGCGGTATCCGAGCGCTCCCAAGCGTTCCTGAAGGAACGGGTTGTAAACTTCTCCGGCCACCTTCTTGTCGATAATCTTGGCCAGGTCGACGTCGAACTCCTTGTTCTTCAGGTCGTTGTCGAATATGTGGGTGATGTAGTTGCTGATCTGCTCGTGAGGCTTGAGATCCAGTCGGAACGCCCAGTCGTTGAGCCATGCCCTGATCTCGTTTCCGACTGCGAGCTCCTCCTTGGTAAGCACGTCGGGGTTCAAAAATCCCTTTTCATCCACGAACTTGCCATCAAGGTAGTCGAATATCTTCCTGGAGGAATCCTTTCCGGGCACGCGCCTTGCCCATGCCTCGATCTTTGCAATATTCTTTGGCAGCTCCTTCAGGTAACGGTCGTACTGGCGGGCAATCAGCTTCGCCTCATCGCCCAGGCCGATCTTGTTCAGCACGCGGTCGGGAGTCCTGAGATAGTCGTGCGCGCCCACCTTCTTCTTCACGTCGTTGCCGACCTTTATCTTGGAGTCCTGATCAACGATGGTATCAAGTGGCTTTCCATCGCTTGCAAGATTTTCCAATCGTTCCTTCTCCGCCTCGGCAAGCGGCGTCCTGTGAACCGAATTTGCCTGGGCGACCTCCAACGGATCGAATCGCTCGCTGTACATTTCGGTCAGAAGCTCGCTGTGGGCGCGGTAGTTGTCAACCAGCTTCTGGGCATCGGCAACCGTTTCAATGCCGTTCTTTGCCAGGAGCTTGCCCATGCGGTCGCCGTAGATTCCGGGCAGTTCGGGATCGATCTTCGGAATCAGCCCCGTGCGGCCGTTCACGTATCTCAGGAACGGCTTTGCCGGATGGCTCTTCAGGAGCTCGTTCTGGGAGATGATGTCGAGCATGTCCACCGCATGCCCCGTGTCGAGCTCAGGAACCGTGAACTTGAATTTCTTGGCCTTTGCCCTGATCTCGGCAATTTGTTTCAATCTGGCCTCTTCCTTTCCCTTTGCGATGTCCAATTTCAGCTGGCGCTCTTCCGCGGCGATGTTGGATAGCTGCTGCTTCAGCTCCCTGTACTGGTCGATCTGCTCGCGGATGACGTCGGGATTGTCGTGCATGCCGCTGAGGCGCGGATCGTTCTGCATGGCATTCTCCGATGCGGTAATTACTTTATTATTGCGTTCCTCGATCGCCTTTCTTTCGCTTGGCGTCTTTGCCAGATCCGGATTCCTGAAGTCCTCAAAGTCGCCCTCCTTCAGGGACTGGTATTTCTGCAGTGCCTTGCCGGGATGCTCGCTTATGCGGGTGCGCATCTTGTCCTTTATGTACCTGTACGCTTCAAGTTTCTGGCTTTGGTCGATCTCCGCCTCGCGTTTCGCTTCCGAAGCCGCTGCCTTGGCCGTCGGCTTGACGGGGTTGCGCTGCGGCACGATGCCCTTCTCGACGTTGGAGGTTATCTTGTTCTTCACGTAGTAGTCAGAAAGGTTCTGGTACCCGCTGTCGCGGACATCCCTGTCAAGCTGCGGGAGCAGCTCGCCGAGCTTCTGACTTGACTGGACGTTGCGCATGAAGGCGTCATGGCTCCTGCTGTCCGCCACTATTTTGCGCAGTTCCGAAAGGCGGTCTCCCTGGCGGTTTTCCCTCGCCTTGTCCTCGGCTGATCTTAGAAGTTCCTGAAGGTCTTCATTGCTCGGCTTTATGCTTGCCAGCACCGGCCTGTAGGCATCCTCCTCGTCAACGGGGACTTCATTCCAGGAAACTCCATTTTCGTCAACAATCTGTACAGCGTTATGGCTGTTTTTAAGGTATCGCCCCATGTCTTTCTCGTAGAACTTGTAGATGGGGTTTGAAGTGTCGATCTTTCCGGATATATCAAAGGTCTCGGGATACATTTCCGATATTTTGTTTTCAGGGATACTATCTATGGTTCCTGGTATGTCTTCCATTGGAACATTTCCGTATATTCCCTGGAATGCCCTTTTTTGAACCGCTTCAAACTTGCCGTCTCCCAGTGACTTCGTAACGATCAGGTAGTCGCCATTTCTTGAAATAACTTTACCGAGATTGATGTCATCAGTTCGTAAGTACCTTCCGCTTGCCATTCTATCGGTGACAATTCTGAATTCGGTAGTGTCTCCCAATCCCTCGATCTTCATGGCAGTCTCTCCCGTAGGGAACTGCAGTTTCGTCTTGCCGTCAAGCGCCGCCTGCTTGATCTCCTCCCGAACCATGCGGAAATGGGCTGATGGGTTGTTGTATTGCTGAAGCTTTGAAATTTCTGCAGATCTGTCCTGCAATCCCTTTTCAGTCACCTTACCCATTGGTTCCTTAAGGCCGGTTAGTTTTTCTCGTTCAATATTCCCCTTCTGATACAGGTCGCTCTGCACCTCGATGATGCGCCGAGTCTTGCTGTCCGCCATGTCCTCGATTCGGGTGTGACCGAAGTAATTATCCGAACCATTTGCGCCTCCAAAATGCACGTCTCCCGCACTCGTTTCAACGGGACTCTCGTATATATTTTCGTTATAGTTCTTGACATTTCCCTTAATGTCATCCGGCAATGAAATTCCTTCGTATCGGCTTCCGCCAAAGGCGATTCCATTTTCAATTCTATTCTGCGGCACACGTTTCAATGGCAGCAGTTGTGCCTTGACCGTGTCGGCGAACTCACTGACGTTAACCTTGTCTCCCTGCGTCCTCAGCGCATTGCGTATGATGTCGCGCTCCACCTGCTTCACGTCCCCACTATTTGTCAGGTCTTCGATGAACTGCTTCGAAACGGTATCTCGCCCCTTCAGCTTCTCCAATATCTTGGTGGAAAGATCCTTGAATCCATCAAACTGCTCCTTCACGGCAGCCATGGAAGATGGGGTAAGTGTCCTTGATGGAGGTACGTCCCTGTCCCTGAACGTAAGTTGCCCGTCGTTTATGCGATCAACGTACGCCTGGATAATGAGATTCGACGATTGGAAATCCCTTGATGCCTCG
>WNFQ01004570.1_pt2 | contig 14842 bp, 12 predicted proteins | sample 5400171 | NCBI WGS metagenome assembly WNFQ01 (sample SAMN13153356, study PRJNA577476) | soil metagenome | isolation source: 20 cm soil under Madrone tree | place: USA:California | collected 2016-06-14
CATGCTGTAAAAGAAATTGACGAAAAAGGGGATCGTCGATAAGCCCAAACCGAACGCGCTCAGAGTGATGAAAATCTGCAACGGTTGTTGACTGCGCAAGTGGTCGTACACAGTCGGATCGGCGATGCGCCGCATCATCCCATTCAATCCCAGATTGTGCATCGGGAAGAACGTCAGATTGAAAAACATAAACATGAGTACGAAATGCACTTTGCCCCAAAACTCGTTCATCATCCGGCCAAACATTTTGGGATACCAAAAGTAGATCCCCGCGAAAACCCCAAACAGGCTTCCGCCGAAAAGCACGTAGTGAATGTGAGCAACAATAAAGTAGGTGTGATGAATAAAGAGATCCACCGGAGTCGAAGCCATGTAGATGCCGCTCAAACCACCGATGACGAACATTGAAACGAATGCCAGGGCAAAACACATTGGCGTTGTAAATCGTATCGATCCTCCCCACACCGTTCCCATCCAGTTGAAAGTCTTAATTGCGGAGGGAACGGCGATCACCATCGTCGAAAACGAGAACGTCGCGGAGAGCATGAGATTCATCCCGCTGACAAACATATGGTGGCCCCAGACGATGAACCCGAGTCCACCGATGGCCATCAGCGCGAAGACCATCGCCTTATACCCGAAAATCGGTTTACGAGAAAAGACCGCGATGATTTCCGAAACCAAGCCCATTGAGGGCAGGATGAGGATGTAGACCTCAGGATGCCCGAAGAACCAGAAAAGGTGCTGCCAGAGCAATGGTTGACCGTAATTATCGCCGGAGAAAAACGACGTTCCGAAATTCAAATCAAAGAACAACATGGCTGCCGCCGCAGAAAGGACTGGAACCGCGAGCAAGAGCAGAAAGGCGGTGACCAGAAGCGCCCAGACCGGCAATGGCAACCGGAACATTTTCATCCCCGGCGCTCGCATGTTTATCACGGTCGTTATGTAATTGGTCGCCCCCGCGATCGAGGACAATCCATTGATGAATATGCCGACGCACCACAGGCTTTGGCCCGCCTGAGTACCGTTATAGGCAGCATGGGCAGAAAGGGGCGCGTAAGAGGTCCAGCCCGAGGCGGGCATCCCATTGGGCGCAAAAAAGCTCGCGAGGAGGACGACCCCCGAAGTGAAAAAGAGCCAAAACGATAACGCATTAAAAAACGGAAATGCCATGTCAGGCGCGCCGATCTCGAGCGGAATCAGAAAGTTTCCGAAAACGCCGACCAAAAGGGGCATCACCACCAGGAAGACCATCACGGTGGCGTGCATCGTGAATAGGGCATTGTACCCGCCAGGCGAAAAAGCGGCAACAATCCCCCGATCAACGGCACTGGTGCTCCAGGGAATGCCAACTGGTAGCGTACTCCCATCGCCAGCAGTCCTCCGATAATCAAGAAGAACAGCGTGGATAACAAATATTGGATGGCGATCGTCTTGTGATCCTCGGACCAAATGTATTTGTTGAAAAAACTCAGCTCATGATGCCCATGGGTAGATGCACCATGCAGCTCCGAGCCAGGATGAGCGATTGTTTGTGCCATAACGAACTACTTTGGTGTCTTCTGATCCGACTGCGCGGGTGCCGGAGATGGCGCCGGAGCAGGTTTCACCTTCTCCTGATACCATTTGTCAAAATCCTGCTGAGAGACAACTTCTACCTGCGCCTTCATATTATAGTGGCCGGAACCGCAAAGCTGACTGCAAGCGAGCTGGTAGCTCCCAATCTTAGTTGGCGTGAACCAGACCCAATCGATCGTCCGCCCCGGCACCGCGTCCTGATAAATTCGAAACTCCGGAATGTAGAACCCGTGAATCACATCCTTGGAATTCAGACGGATGTGGACCGGCCGATTTACCGGCAACTCCATCATCGCCGAGGTGAAATTATCTTTTGTTGCAGGATCGGACTGATCGTTGCCAAACAGATTGTCGTTTGAGATCAGCTTCACATCGGAGCGCCCCAATTTCCCGTCCGCTCCGGGATATTGCATTGAGAATGCAAATTGGTAAGTGGCGACCCCGACTTCCATAGCGTCACTCGGTGGAGTGGAGTGCAGGACATCCCACCAGACATGATTGCTGTAACCCCATAACCCGATGAAGATCGCAGTCGGAATGATCGTCCAAACCAACTCCAGCCGGTTATTGCCATGACTGTAGGTGGCGCGCACTCCTCTGCGAGCACGATATTTTATGAGAAAGTAAATGTAGACCACCTGCGTAAGAACGAATACGCCTCCCGTCAGAAAACAGATAAAATAAATGAGTTGGTCGACCTGTTCCCCTCCTTTGCTGGCGAGATCAGGCATCCACCAGAGATTGCTCGTGCGTTGCGCAGCCCAGCTGGTCCCGGCGAGCAACCAGAGCAGTAAGATCGGCAATAGGATTCGAACTCTTCCGGAGAGACTAAAATTCATGTCACGGAATCGGTGTGATTCGAAATAATCTACAAAATTATTGCGGTTTGTCATGAGGCCTACTTGGCTGGAGGCGAACCGCCCGGTGCCGGCGAGTTTGCTGGACCGGGAGGCGTCGACCCGGTCTGCGGCTGCCCGGCTTGCGGTTGCGGCGGAGTGCCGCCCTGTTTGGTCACGTCTTTGGGCGGGATCTGCATCAATTCAGCAAGCGTCCACTGATCCTTGCGATTCTTCAGCTCATCTCGCATTGTCTTGACCGCCTCCGGCGGAATCTCCGGTGCGTTATTTCCCCAGTCAGATCGTACGTAGCTTAGGATAGCTGCGAGCTGCTGGTCAGTATACTGGCCCTCCCACGCCTGCATCGCGTTGTTGAAGGCCTGTCCCTTTACTTGGACCTGGCCCTGCAATCCTTTAAGCACAATCGCAATCAGCCGATTGCTAGCGTCGCCTAGCACAAATTCCGATCCAGCCAGCGGAGGAAACTGCCCGGGTTGCCCTTGCCCGTTCGCCTGATGGCAAGTAACGCAATTTGCCGAGAAGAGTTTTTTACCCAGCACTTTCGGATCGGGCGGACCTGCGGCAGCGGCTGCTTGGGCGCCGTACTTTGGTTTGTAATCGAAAACATCAGCAGCAAACCCTCCACTATATGAAAAGAGATAAGCACCAGACCAGAATATCCCTACGCCAATGACTGCAAACAGCCATCCGGGAATCGGCCTTTTATCCATCCGCGGACTCGCTTCGACGGGTCCCGGCAACGGATCTCTTACCGAACTGGGATCTCTCTCTTCTGAATTCATTCCTTCGGCTCCGGTGCTTCCGGCAAATTGTAGTCGCGTTTAAGCGAAAGCAGATAAGCTACCAATGATTCCCCTTCGGCGGTCGGAACAATTTCGTAACCGGGCCTCGGCTTCTCGGTGCCCTCCAGCTTCAAGGCATTGTTGGCGGCCTGGCCGGCGATTTTTTGTTCGCGGAAAAGCCAGCGATACGCCGGCATGATCGAGGTTGGATTGATTGATTGAGGGTGGTAGAGCAGCCGATAATACCATTGGGTGTCCTTTTGCCGGACACCAACATTCGTCAGGTCGGGGCCCAAGCGAGAGACCCCGAGGAACACCTGTCGATCGTTCATGTAGTCCCGCGCGACTGTTCGTCGCTTGGCCCACTGCCGATCGATATCGCCGCCTTCATCCTTGTCACGAGTGAATTGACTGTGACAATAAACACACCCATTCGCCGCGAAAACATGCGACCCTTGCTGGGCAACGCCAGGCACCCCCGGGGGAGTCAATTCATTCGTCACCGAGTCTCGATCGGCCTTGAGTTCGGCGAAAGTCATATAAGGATAAGCGACCAAGCCAATCCAAGACAGTCCAAACAAAACGAAGATACCTAATACCAATCTGGTTATTGATTTCACGCGACCGGCATCTCCTCTCCCAGATCAAGAATCGGCTCTGGAGCCTTTTCGGTGGCTGCGTGCCAGACCGGATTGACTAAAACGGTCAGCATCGAGAACAGGCTGACAATGTTAGCTACTACTATCACCAGCGCGGCAACGACTTGACCAGTCACGAATGGTGCAATCATATCCAGAATCGCCGGTATCGGCACTTTCGGATCCATCAGCCCGAATCCCTGAAGTACTCCAGCGATAGTGAGATCAAAAACCAAAAAGCCCAGACCCGCGATGCTCAGCCAGAAATGCCAGCGGACCAGCAGGGCGTATCTCCAGAAACGCCCGAGAATGCGGGGCACGATGAAATAGATCGCTCCGAAGCTGACAAAAAAGAAAAAGCCGAAGAGCATCAGGTAGTTCCGCGCGGACACCGCTAGAGTAAATTGAGTGATCCGATCAATCGTCCGAAACGCATTGATCGCGTCCCAAATACCGGACAAACCATAGAGCATCGCACCGATCATCAAAAACCGAAGAGCTAGATTGGATTTAATGAGCTCAAACTGGCCCTTCATCGTGAGATGCAGGTTGGCCGCAACCGCGATGATCGGAATGATCAGAAGCACTTTAGCCACGATACTAGTCGTTATCATCCAGGCGGGTAACGGTCCCCCGATGATCTGGGTAAGCCCAGTCCAACCGGCCAGTCCCGCTAAAACCCAAAACCCGAGCAATGCCAAACCCTCACTGTAAAGCGGACGATCGAGGATGATCGGAATAAAGTAAAAGGCGGCGGCCAGTCCGAGCGGCGTAAGCCACAAACCAAACAAGCAACCAAAATACCACCAATGAATAGCCGATTGAGCTACACCACTTGCACCGACAACATTCAGTAGCCCATTGGCAGTCGCATAGAACCAGGGAAACCAGATAAAGGCGCCCAAAAGGTAGTACTGAGAGACGTAGAGCTGGCGCTGGCGGCGGAAGAGACAAAGACCGACGGCCCAAACTGCGATGATAATCTGGGCCACGAAGATCGCAAATGCGGTATACGGAGGGAACTCCAACCACTCCCGCCGGCAAAAAATGGCAACCACCCGGTTAACAGCGGCGTCTTTGCCATTCTGGCCAAAATCCAAATTGCCACGCCAATGCCAAAAAGTGAGGCCGATCCATAAACCAGCAGATCCAGTGAAACTGGATAAACTCGCCCGTAGGTAAGCCAAGGCACGTTCGCACACGACAGCCATCCATTAGGGTCAGCCATCTGAACTACGGACAACAGCCAAAGTATCGAAGCAACCAACAGCCAGGCAAACCCGGAAGCAAAGAAGAAAAGGACCGGTACCCGAACTGCTCGGTTCGTTGCACTGGGTTCAATCAGAGTCGGTGAGGACGATTGACTCATAAATTCATCGGGAAAACTGCTGGACTTCTTCTCATGGCTTCGCCGGTGTTACGGAAGGCGCCGCGCTCGCAGGATTGGGTGAAGGTTGATTGCCGGCCGGAGTAGGGGCAGGAACTGGCTTTTGCGCCGGTGATCCGGCCGTGGAAGGTGTTGGGTTGGGAGCGGGCGGAGTGATTGGCCCGGCGGCATGCGGGTGGTTGGCCGCCAAATCGGCGACCTCCAATTCCATTGCGCGATCGATTGGGATACCAACGACTCCCTTTCCTTTATCGATCCAGCGATAGCTAGTCAGCGCCTTCTGATTTTCAGTATTGAGATCATTGAGGTTCTTTAGGCGCAATTCTCGGCGCCCGGGCTCGGAGGCAGCAATCGATTGTCGCTGATAGGTGACGAACCAAACGAGCCCAGCAAAGAGCAGAAGCAGCACGAGGATAGTGACCACGGTCGAAACAGAAAACCTCGAGGATTGGTTGGCGTCTGACATGGTCTAGTTGCTCACGTTAACGGACTCCAGCAATCGAGGGTCACGCGTAGGAAATAGCGAGGCGCCCCCCAAGCCACGCAGAAACAGAAAGGCCAAGGGGAATCCAATCGCGAAGAGCGTCGCCCCATCCAACCAGCTCACCTGAACCCCGGCTGGATGGATAAATGGATCGATAGTAACGAAGATATCCAGCAGATGCATCGCGAGAACCCACAGAGACATGAAAGCCAAAAACCTAGGAGTGCGCTTGGTGTACTGAAAGAGGAGATAAAGAAACGGAATAAAGAAGCGACCGACAACCAATGTGATGCTCAGGGTGTTCCACGAGCCGATATTCCGGCGCAGGAACCAACTCGTTTCTTCCGGGATGTTTCCATACCAAATCAGCATGTATTGGCTAAATCCGATATAGCCCCAGAAGATAGAGAAACAAAAAAGCAGCTTGCCCATCATGTGGTAATGCTCGGCGTTCACAAAGCTTAGATAGCCTGCGTTCTTGAGTCCGAGCACAACTAGAATGATCAGCGCCATCGCTGCCCCAGCCGATCCGGCAAAAATGTACACTCCCCACATCGTCGACGCCCAGCGGTAATCGAGGGAAGCCAGCCAATCAAAGGCCATGAAAGTCGTACCCAGCGCGAACAGGATGATCCCGACGAAAGAAAAACCGCGCATCTGAATGGACCAACGCGGATCGCCGTCTGAATCTTGCCGCACCGAGGTTCGACGGAAATAAATCGCTGCTCCCGCAAAGTAGAGGAAATAGAGGGCTGCGCGGATCCAGAAAAAGGGCAGTATCACCGATCCGAAATGCAGTTCAAAATAGCCGATCTTATCCCCAAGGGCGGGGTTAGCCTCCAGATGATCCTTGGCGGTCAGCCAATTCCAGATTTCAAAGCGAAAAAGAACGAGCGGAACAAAGAACAGAACCATCCAGGGCAATAACGCCGCCAAGTTTTCCATCTGCCGACGGACAACAATCCCCCACCCGGAATCGGTGGCATGATGAACCAGAATCCAAAATAGACAGCCGATCAGAATGGTAAAAAAATAGATGAACGCAAAAAGCCAGGAGAAAGCGAACTGACGCCGGAGTTCGCTACCGGCTGGCGCCAACAGTCCGGTGGTCAACACGACCCCCAAAAAAAGAACTCCCAGACCGAGCAAAACCAATAAGAGACGATTTACTCTCTTGGACTGAAAAAGTTCGGGAGCGGGAACGTGCGAGTGGTTCATTTCTGGGAATCCAAAGCTTTACGTTGATCAGCCGGGATATCCCCGATCTTAGCGTATTGGCTCCGCTGCAATGCGCGGATGTAGGCAATAATCGCCCAACGATCTTTAACCGTGACCTTATCGCCGTAGGCCATCATCGTATTGTAACCATTGGTAATGGTGTTGAATATTTGGCCGTCTGCCATTTGGCGATATTTGTCTTGATGGTAGTTGGCAATGCTAAGCAGTCCGTATTTAGAGGTGATCCCGTTGCCTTGTCCGGTAGCGCCGTGGCAAACTGCGCAATTGACCTGAAATTCCTTCTGTCCGCGCTTCAGTAGATCCATTGTTATCGGCACTTGCGGCGGTAAACCGGTCCCCCATTGGTCTCGCATTTTGCCGGTATTGTAATAGTCGGTGCCGGCGCTGAACTCTCCGAGCGGAGAGCTAATGTCATTCGGTATCTCTAAATTCTGGGTGGGATGACCAGGGATGTCGTACCCCATTGGAATAGTCCCTTGGACCGGCGGCCGAGCAGCTCGGCCATCTGCGAAAAAGTCGCTCGGCTTCTGAAATTTAACCTTAGATTGCCGCTTCATGTCACCAAAGAACTCGATTGGCGGAGCCGTACTATGCTCTCCGCGCGTACCAAGCAGCGCGACAGCCAAAGCGCAGAACAAGACAAACCCGATGAGGAAATTCTTAATCATGCTCGTAAAGCAACATCACGTCCTTCCCGCCAATTTCTTCCAAGAACTCGCGGGTCACAGTATCCGAGAAGCGTGGGTCGGAGGCCTCGATGATCAAGAAAAATGCATCATCGGTAACGCGCCGGAACTGTTCATAATCAAAAATCGGGTGGTGCAATCGCGGCAAGCGGTTCATGACGAACACGCCGAAAAAGGCAGTAAATGCCGAGAACAACACGGTTAACTCAAACATGACCGGGAAAAACGCGGGCACCGTAAAAAAGTTAACCGGTTTTCCGTGAACGATGAGCGGATAAAGAAAAGAAGAAGGGATAAACTCCAGCGAAGCCGCAGTGAGGAATCCGGTAAGACCGCCGCAAAAGATAATATACCCGAGCGGCGATTTGCCGAGACCCATCGCCTTGTTCATTCCGTGAATTGGAAAGGGAGAATGAGTATCCCAAAAACGGTAGCCTTTGTCGCGTACCTGTTCTGCTGCTTGGTAGAGAGTGGTAGCAGAAGGAAATTCCGCGACCACTCCCAGAATCTTTCTTCGAGCAGCCGCTGCTGTCATACGTGTGCCTCCTTGATTGATTCAGTGCCGCCAATGGCCGGCGGATGGTAATGAGGATCGGCCTCTGGAAGAACCGTCTTCACTTCCGACATGGCGATCATCGGAAAGAAGCGGATGAATATAAGGAAAAAGGTGGTGAATATGCCGAAGGTGCCGGCGAAGGTCATCACATCGACCCAGGTCGGATAGTACATTCCCCAACTCGACGGTAGAAAATCACGGGTCAAAGAAACGGCGATGATGACAAACCGCTCGTACCACATACCCGCATTCACACACATGCAGACAAAAAAGACGGTAATGAGGTTTCGTCGGAACGCGCGCACCCAAAACAGCTGGGGGATCACGACGTTGCACGTAAACATCGACCAGGCGGCCCACCAATACGGCCCGAAATAGCGGTTGATAAAGGCGAATCGTTCAAACGGATTGGCTCCGTAAAACGCGACGAAGAATTCCATCGTGTAGGCATAGCCGACGATCGAACCAGTCAGCAGAATGATCTTACACATCACATCGATGTGATTCCAGGTGAACACATCGTGCAGCTTGTAAATCGAGCGCGCAGGCAACATCAGCGTGAGCACCATGGCAAAGCCGCCGAAGATCGCCCCAGCCACGAAATACGGTGGGAAAATCGTGGTGTGCCAACCCGGAATGAGCGACGTCGCAAAATCAAAGGAGACGGTGGAGTGCACCGACAGAACCAGCGGAGTCGAAAGGCCCGCTAGAATCAGGTAGGCCATTTCGTAATGGCGCCATTGCCGATTTCCACCCCGCCAGCCAAGTGCGAGCAGGCCGTAACAGAATTTACCTACCTTGCTGCGCGCTCGATCGCGCATCGTAGCCAAGTCGGGAACTAACCCCAAAAACCAAAATAACACGGAAACGGTAAAGTATGTCGAAACAGCAAATACGTCCCACAGAAGCGGGCTGCGGAAGTTGGGCCAAATCCAATTCGGATTGGGCACCGGCGCCATGAACCAAACCATCCAGACGCGGCCAACGTGAATTCCCGGGTAGATGGCCGCACAGATGACGGCGAAAAGGGTCATCGCTTCTGACGCTCGGTTAATCGATGTTCGCCACTTCTGGCGGCAGAGGAATAGGATAGCCGAAATAAGCGTTCCAGCGTGACCGATACCGATCCAAAACACGAAATTGGTGATATCCCAGGCCCAGCCGACCGGAATATTGTTTCCCCAGACACCGACTCCAGTAAACAACAGGTAGAGAATACAAAAAACGCCGAAGGCAGCGATCGAGCCGGTGATCGCAATCGTAATATACCACCACAACGGCGTCTTCTGCTCTGGAATACCAGCGATCAGGTTGGTGATCCAGGACATCGAACGATTGTTCAACACCATCGGTGGCCGTGGCAGTCGTTCCTCAAAAGGAACCGTCGCAGGAGCGTGAGTTTCAGCCATTAGACATTTCCTCCTTCAGGCTCCGCCCGAGTTGCCGGTCCAACCCGCTCCTCCACCGGTTCATTGTTCCCGTTAATGTGCCCAATCTTCGCCGCACCTGGCATTTTCGGGTTTGGATTGCGAAGACGTGCAAGGTAGCTCGTTCGGGTCTGGATGTTCAGGTATTCGAGCAAGTGATAATTTTGGGGAAGATTACGGAGCTTCGCAACTTGGCTTTCCGGATCTTTGATGTCGCCGAACACGATGGCCTCGGCCGGACAGGCTTGCTGACAGGCCGACTTAATACTGTCGGTCGGAATCGTGAGATCTCCCTTAACTCCCGCTTTAATGCGTTGGGAAATCTTAGCGGTCTCGATTCTTTGCACACAGTATGTGCATTTTTCCATTACTCCACGCGAACGGACCGTCACGTTTGGATTCTTCTGGAGCTTCGAGATCTCCTCCATTCCCCACTCACCAAGGGGCCCGAGATAAAGCTGCTGTTTGCCTTGGAAACCCGGTAAGCCGTTTTCGATTTTATCGAGTACCGGCCGATCGTTGTAGTTGAAGAAATTGAATCGGCGAACCTTGAACGGACAGTTGTTGGAACAATACCGCGTTCCGATGCAGCGATTGTACACCATCACGTTCAGTCCATCTTCGCTGTGCACCGTTGCATTCACCGGGCAAACCGTCTCGCATGGCGCATTCTCACAGTGCTGGCACATCATCGGCTCAACCACCATCTCTGGATCCTCTTCCAGATGGGGATTGTTGATGTCACCATCAGCGCTCGAGAAATAGCGGTCGACCCTGATCCAGTGCATTTCGCGACCACTCTCGACTTGATCTTTTCCTACAATCGGGATGTTATTTTCGGCCTGGCAGGCTACCACACACGCCGAGCACCCAATGCAGGTATTAAGGTCTACCACCATCCCCCACTGATTGGGAGCACTGAGCGGCGGATGAGAATAGAGCGAAATATTGGGCTCAATATCTTTGTCCATCCATACCTTCTTGGCAAAAGCGGGGTTAGATTCATATTCCTGCGCAGTGCCCTCGCGGATCAGGGCGCGACCTTCCATGCTGTGATGCAGCTGTGTCCGGATAAGCTTGTATCCTCCAGGTTGCACCTTTTTTATGGTCGCACCGGTCGCGAAGTAAGGCCCGTCACTGCTTCGCAGGAGGTAGGCATTAAAGCCGGTACCATGGCCTACTTTACCAACAGCACTCCGGCCATAACCAAGGGACAACGACAATGAGAAGTCCGCTTGGCCAGGCGCGATCAAGATTGCAGCGATCAATCGGCGCTCAGCCACTGAAATTTCTACCAAATCGCCATCCGTTACCTGCAGAGCCTTTGCGGTCGCCTTGCTAATCTGTACCGCATTGTCCCAGGTCAACTTCGTAATCGGATCCGGCAGCTCTTGCAGCCAAGCATTGTTCGCATAGCGGCCATCATCGACCTTGTAATCCGCCGGGAAGACTATTTCGATCGCACTCGGATTCACTGGACCGGGTAGCACCGCCCCTTGGAGCAAAGTAGGAATCCGATCGGTGTTGAACGAGGCGCTCGCGACCGGGTAGAAGGTGTCTTCTCTTCGAAATCGCCGCTGCCAACGACAGACTTGAAAGTTTCACGAACGGCATCAGCGCCAGAAGGAAGAGATAGCAATTTGGCAAGCAGATCAAGCTGAGACCATCCCCCAAAGAGAGGAAGGATCATCGGTTGAACCGGCAAGTACGTCCCATTGGGAGCGCGCTGGTCGCCCCACGATTCAAGAAAATGAGCCTCCGGAACATGCCATTTGGTTCCCGCGGTTGTCTCGTCCTCATAATAACCTAGCCGGAGAATCTCGGGGACTTTCTGCTGCACTGATTCCGCCCATCGAAGATCGACCGGCGCGGTATACGCGGGGTTACCGGCTAAGATGAACAACTGCTTAATCGAACCTGATTTCGCTTGGGCAGCCAAATCGGGCAGGCGGCCACCCTTGAATTCGGTCCGCTGCAGGATGCGAAGGGTCGCACCCAGTGCGCTCACCGCGTTGTTCATGGCAAAGACTAAGCCATGGACCCAGGCCGGATAACGGCTACCGAGTAAGAGCAGGCTCTGTCCTTTGTGGGTGACCAGATCGTTGGCGCACTCCGTCAGCCAAACATCGTCGAATCCGGCAGCACCTTGCTTCACTTGGCTGACCATCGCGGCGAGCACTCGATCGTTTGTCGCCGCCGCCAACTTACCCGCCAGAGCCAAAGCAAAAGCAGGGACCTGGGACGCGGCGCAGCGCAAGCGGTGATCAGCCATTCCACCGGTAAGGGTAAACCGGTTCTCTACACTGTAGAGGCGGTTCATGTTTTTGGCGGACCCTTGGGCGCGCCGTCGGGCGCTGAAAGCCTTTACTCCATCGACCGTCTGCTCGATTCCAAGGAAATCGGAGTCGAGCGACAAGATTACGCTCGCTTGATCAAACGCAGGCCGGAGAACGACGTCGGCGCCAAACAATGTTTCGACCGCCTGCTCATGTTGGCCGGCCACTAAAGGATCGTCGAAATAAATCTCCGCCTGGGGATAACGTTGCTTGAAGGCGGTTAAAAATCGATCCCGCGTCGGCGATTGCTGATAGTCGAGAAGCAACGCGAATCCGGTGCCCTGATTTTGCTGGAGCTCACCTTGAACCTTTTTCAGGTAGGCTTCCAGTTTATCTGCCGAGGTCGCCTTACCCTCCTCCAGCACGGTTTTGGTCCGATCTGGATCGTATAAATTCAGAATTGCGGCTTGAGCGAATGCATCGGTACCACCATTGCTCGAGGGAACGAGAGGATTGCCTTCGAGTTTCGTCGGGCGGCCTTCGAAAGTGGTTGCGACCAGCGGCAACCCGCCGAGACGCGTTGGCATGGAAGTGGAGTAAAGAACAGCCTTACCCGGAATCTGCCACTCGACGCTCTTAGTATAAGGAACAATGTAAGATTCTGGCCGCCGGCAGCCACTCAATCCCACACCGGCCAGCGCCACAGAAGCGCCCATCAGTCGCACGAAATTACGGCGTGAAACTCCATCGGTCTCAAGCTCGGCAGCTCCGGCCGGGAACTCTCTTTGGAGCCATTCCTGAAACTCCGCTGTATTCGATAACTCTTCGAGGCCACGCCAATAACGTTTCCCGGCCCGATCCTCTTGGGGATGATGAAAAACTCTCTTCATTAGCGGTGGCACCCCGCGCAATTTTGCGGCGGCGCAATGTTCCATTGTTGCTGCAATTGAGTCCCGATCTGCTCCTGCGATTTTCCGCCTTCGGGTTTCCAATCGAGATTAAATACCTCGCTGACTGGACGCAGATTGGTTTCCGGATGGCGGTGGCAATTCAAACACCAGCCCATAGTCAACGGCTCATGCTGATAGACCGCCGACATATGATTGATCTGTCCGTGACAACTGACGCAGCTGATGCCCCGATTCACATGAACTGCATGATTAAAATAAGCGAAATCAGGTATTTGGTGGACCCGAACCCAATGCATCGGCTGCCCGGTTTCCCAGCTCTGCTTCACGGCCCAAAGCCTTGGATCATTGGCCAATACCTGCTGGTGGCAATTCATGCAGGTCTGGGTGGTCGGTACATTCGAAGCAGACGACACCTCTACGTACGAGTGACAATATCGGCAATCCATGCCCAACTGGTTGACATGCACGTCGTGCGGAAATGCAACCGGCTGGACCGGTTGATATCCCTGCCGCATGTATTCTGGCGTTAAATACCACCAGTAGGCGGCTGAAGCTGCGCCGCCTATTACTAGCAGGCAGAAAATTATTTTGAGCGGTAGGTAATTAGTCCAGCGGGGAAAAAAGTTAGCCATTCGTTGGCGAGATCGCCCTCTCCGATCCGCGCAAACCAACTTCGCGGCCAGATCCGAGTACAAGCAAAATGTTGGGGGTTAAGAAAACGGTTTTCACGCCTCGTGTCGGAACCTCGATGGCGATCGAGAATATTGCGTTCGACTCCTTACGCAACCAATTTCTTGATCGATTCTCGCACCAGCCACGATCACCGACGCGAGTAACTCTGTAGCTTCAGGCGAAAGGGTCCGTCAAATGAGATTTTTAAGCAGAACGCTGAACACGGAATACATGCGTTGTTAAAATTCCAAGAAATCCGCCGTCCCCTATTGACGTTCGGCGTTCGGCATTCCTTGGGGTGCGGGCTCATGGCGATCCCGGAAGAGACAATGCAAAAGTAGCTGGCACGAAATGCAGGAATCGAGAGAGAAACGCCTTCCTGTCCTGAGCGGGACGAGAGAAACGTTCGGCTCTTCGCCTCTAAAGCGACCCTCGGAGCGCAAGTGGTTGATCGATCATCCCGATCCACACCTATTTGGGCAAAGAAACGCTAAACCCGGCACTGAAGTGCTGGGTTCTATCATTGCGTTTCCTCCGGGAGGACAGGCGCCACTACCGAAAATGCCGCTTACGTTTCACTTTCCGGCTGAAGGGCGGATTCGGCTTCGGCATTGCGGTCCTTCATTGCTGCCTTGCGGCTCAATTTGACGCGTCCCTTCTCGTCAATCCCGATGCATTTCACCCAAACTAGATCACCGACTTTCACTACATCCTCGACATTTTTCACCCGGAAATCCGCTAGCTCAGAAATATGAACGAGGCCGTCTTTTCCTGGCATCACTTCAACAAATGCGCCGAATTCTTTGATCGAAACCACCCGTCCGTGATAGCTCTCACCGACTTCGATTTCCTTGGTCATTCCCGAAATGATCTCTTTCGCCCGGTTCAAGCTATCACGACTGGCCGAATAGATGTGAACGGATCCATCATCATCGATATTAATCTCCGCGCCGGTTTCAGCTACGATGCCTTTGATCGTCTTGCCGCCGGGGCCGATGAGCAGACCGATCTTATCCGGATGAATCTTAACCGTTTCAATGCGCGGCGCGTATTGACTGAGTTCTTTCCTTGGTGTCTGAATCGCTTCGTTCATGACATCCAGCACCTTCATGCGGGCGTCGCGCGCCTCACGAATGGCCTCGGCCATGATCGGGTGAGAGATTCCTGGAAGTTTTAGATCGAGCTGGAATCCCGTTACTCCCTCTCGGGTACCGCACAGTTTGAAATCCATATCGCCGAAATGATCTTCGGAACCAATGATATCGGTGAGGGTGGTGTAGCGCGCGAGATGATCGCCCTGGAATTCTGTAACCAATCCAACAGAAATGCCGGCCACCGGCTTTCGG